>Ga0208920_1000380_pt1 | contig 11798 bp, 20 predicted proteins | sample 19_taG_FD_184094 | JGI IMG/M metagenome (GOLD analysis project Ga0208920, IMG submission 184094) | Marine viral communities from the Subarctic Pacific Ocean - 19_ETSP_OMZ_AT15317 metaG (SPAdes) (version 2) | ecosystem: Environmental > Aquatic > Marine > Oceanic | place: Pacific Ocean | collected...
GTTAGGGTATACTTCGTAACGAGCTACATATACATCTGTATAGTGTTCTGACATATTAATCACCTTGTTTCGTCTTTGCCTTAATATTTACGTCTTTTCGACTTCTTCTTTTTGGGCTTCACTTTAGTAGGAAGTCTGGCGCCTTTAGGCGTCTCCTTCTCCCACTTCTTTGCCATCATCGGCTTGTTCTTGTGCATCCATGCTCTCTGTTTCTTGCTCTTGAACGGCATCCTCATTCTCCTTTTGTAATTCTTCCAAATACATTTGCCAGTCACGGACAAGGTCGTTATCTTCCACAAACTTCTGCACAATCTGACTATTCTGTTGAATTGCGTTCTGCATTTCACCAGCTGCCTGTTCTGCTCCTGTTAGTCGTTCTCCTAGCATTCTAGTCTGTCCTACTAACCAGTTCATGTTTTCCATTGTTTGCCGTGGCCCAGTTTCGTTCTGAAAGCCCTTTATCCATTCTTCGACTAATCCTAGTCTCTTCTCTATTCGTTTCTGTGTAGCCATATTTCTCACTTCCTCAAGGGCAACCGCACTTCTCAGTGCATACCCCTATTTGTATTAACTTATCCTTTGAGTACCTATTTAAAGCTTTCGACCTTATTTGCTCAATTTGGCGTCCAGCAGTGTTGGGATTACTGGTATACCAGCCCCAATCAGCACCGGCCTCATTGTAGATACTCTCAAAGATAAAGTGAATATCCTTGTTCCTATATCCTGCGTTTATAATTTCTGTCGCAATGATATTATTCTCCTCGTGGCCGCTATGTCCACGCTCTATATTACGCTCTATTAGCTTTATTACACACTTTCTAGGGGGCTTAATGTATTCATTGCCTATACAAGTGCTTGCTGTAATAGAGCTTGTTGCTTCTTCTATCTTATTAAGCAGATAGTCTACTCCGTTAGAAACGGTGTGTTCAACATCATACTTATCACATACGAACTCTACGAAGTTTCTCAATGCTTTAGCACTCTTTATGGGTTCGTATTTAACTCCTGTGTCTTCCATAGCCATCTCATAAAGCGCTGCGATATCACAATCCATAATTTGAGCTACGGTGAATTGAGTGCACCATACTCCTGTGGGCGTCCCTTCTATTTTAGATATATAGGGAGTATTCACTATACGTCTCATACAGGACACGCTATTATTGATACATATGCCATCCAAAGTATTGAGGTAATATTTTTTCTTTAGATGTTTTAGATAGTCTTGTATAGCCCCTCTCTTTATATGGTGGGGTAAGTCCACTGGCGAGTGGAAGTCTATATTCATTTGAAAGCCCTTTCCCCCTGTAAGATAAATCCTTGGGGTAATTTTTAGCGGGTTGCAGAACCGGCGTATAAATTTTCTCACATCCTTTAAACATTTATTCACATCCTTATTATCATCAAAGTCAAACCATATGGTATTGAGAACGGCTGATTCATAATCGGTCTTTCCGTCTACCTTCTCTCTGGAGAAAACATAAACACTAGCGTAACAGTTCTTCTTGCCTTTATATTTATCTATCTGCTTCTCTAACTCTTCTGTTGTTTGGCACTTTGCGATTCTTGCGGGGATTCCGAACTCTCTGTAATACATTCTCCTACTATCTCCATTACTTCTATTTTTGTACACCAATCTCGTGGTATTGCTAAGATGTCAATTCCATCTGTGTCAGACCAATGCTGTAGCACTATTAAAGCCTTTGGGTCATCTACTATCAGTTCACCCACTGTCTCGCATACTGCTAGATGCTCTTCGGGATGATTAGCGTTTATTGCGTGTACCTTTACTTGTTGGGCTGCGTCATTCCAAGTGACTTTAACGAGGGGCCCAACCACCCCTACTCCTCTTGCTTCCTTATCCATTCTTTCCATTCCTCAAATAACATGGCTACTATATCATTATCACCTATATGTTTATGATATTTAGCATTAGGTGGTGTTTCTCCTACAAATATAGGGTCCCTAGGCCTGTCAAATAACAACCTATCATAAGGAACCTGTTGTAGCATTAACCACTGTTCTGTTATAAGCTTAATTTCTAGTGTATTCTCCCTTTCACACCAGATAGTAATATGGTGGTCTTTGTCATGTAACCACTGCATAAATTCTATTACATTGATTATAGGTTGACTGTGTTTCCATAAGAGTTTATCTTCTGGTTTACAAATCACCCCATCTAATTCAAACACTAAGCGCATTCTGCCTCCCATACCTTAGCCATTTCAATCCACCTCTTCCCCACAGGCTCCCAGTCATATTCTTTCAAAGCCTTTTTTCTCGCTGCCTTACCTGCTGCAAGGCGCTTTTTGGGGTTATGGTAATAATAATCTAAAGCATCAGCTATAGCTACAGAAGAACATATAGCCCGTTGTGGTGCCGCTCTCTTAGGAGTGTCCCACCACATGTCTTTGTAGGGTAGTAATATACCTGCTTCACAGATATCTTCTTCTTTTAGATGGTCCCTACCATTCATACCTTCACTATCTCCGGGCTTTCCTCCTAGAGGATATAGGGGTATATCTGCCGTCTCAGGGTCATCTTCCTTTATAATCTCCCACGCAGTAGTATAGTTAGTAACTGCTACTGGTACTCCACATGCCATAGCTTCTATGGTTGGTATTCCAAATCCCTCTCCTGCTGTAGGTAACACAAAAACATCCATACAATTATATAGATGTATCATCTCTTCTTCTGATAAGGATTCTCCTGCGTCTAAAATTCCCATAAGAGGGGGCATTAGATAGTCTTCCACACCATATCTCTCAGCAAATTCAGGGAACTTCCAACCCATTGCATCATTCCAATCCATATGTAATATTAATTTAACCTCATCTGGCTTGAGGTCGTTTCTATCAATGAACTCTTTGAATCCTTTTATTAGCTGGGGTATGTTTTTCCTGTGTTGATTTCTCGCTACACACCCCACTATAAATGCAGAAGGACATACTTCCTTACCATAGTTAGGGGCCATGATAGGCTTAAAGGTATTACAATCAACTCCGTGAGGTATATACCACGACCTTTCACAGTTCTTAAACTCTTCTTCCATAGATAGCTGTCCATACCTTGACATACATATCTTGTAGTCTATCTGGTCTAGAGGTTCCTGCCAGCTTGGTATACAGGGTTGTCCGTCGAAAGGTATAGTGGCCGCCCACTTCCATGGAACCCCCTTTTGTACCTGTTTAAATATATCACTCAACATTTTAGCACGCTCTTTACGTGACCACAACATACCAGTTTTGGGGTCATAAAGAGGGAGCTGTGCCATTTTAGGGGCCTTTGCTTGAGCTACGTGGGCGAACATCTGAAAGTCTAAATGAGTCCATATAACCTGTGGTTTAAAATTTTTAACCCAATGGGGAAAGGATTTTTCTCCGAACCGTTCTTGGCCGGGAAACATAATGGGTAAGTTTTCCCATACTTCCTTTTTCTCCGTTTGACCCAGAGGCCACGCTGCCTCATATCTATCGTGTGTAGGATTCTGACATCCTGCATATCCTATATGATGTCCTTCCTTAGTTAAAATAGCGGCAACATTTTTTGTGTTTGTTCCAAACCCAGTAGGAGCCCATGGGCTATCAGAAACGGGCATTATTCTCAGCTTGCCTTTTTTAGGAGTATCAAACTTGAGCGCACCTTTATCTGGGTGTGCCTTTGGATTTGTGAAAAGCTTAGCTCCACCAACATTCTGTGTATTATTAGTCATGGAACCTCTCACTGTTTGATAGCGATAATATCCTTTTTATTAACAATAACCGTCCCCTTTTCCCCAGTGAGGTATACAAAATTTTCGTCATCATTCGTTATCATTCCTCTTCCAACTTTCGTTTTCTCTTCTTCTCGCCAAACAATTTTGACTTCAGCTTCTTTAAGGAAAGAAGCCAACTTTTTCTCTTCATCGTCCATTTTAACATTCTCCTTAATAGATTAGGTGGTGCGCTCTTTACGCAGGGACCACGTAACCTATTTATACTTACCTTCAGAGACCTATATAAAGATTGTCCCATTACATCACCCTCTCTATTTCTCTCTTTAGTAAAAAAACCTTGGTGTGGTCTTCAATTAAATGCCAATCTTTTTGTAACCTATATAAAGCTACAGATAGGGTGTCTTCAGGCGTCGATTGAGATATAATCATATTAGCAAGCGCAGACATATATCTTACATTACCCTTTACATATCCTAAATGAGGTTCTATTCTATCTAGGGATTTATTAAAACGAGATTTTTTATTAAATATATATTTATTATCCAATATTGGGCAAACTTCTCTGTCCTTATCCCATATATCCTCTTGAGTATATCCTTGTAGTTTTAGGAGATATTCCACATCCAAGTCACATTTAAGTTCCATTTCTTTAGACCGTCTTCTTACAGTGGTAAGATTTTTAGCAGTCCAATACGATGGAGAAATACATCTCAATTCCTTTGTATATTCGCCATTAGTTAAATCTCTTAGATAGGGATATACATCGACCCAACGATTTCCCTTGGTATGTCTAAAACCCATTATATCCACTCCAATAAACTCTGTTGTTTCTTGTCCAAGAGAGTTAGGGGTGGTTTTTTCTTAACCCATGTTGTTAATTGAAACTTACCAAGTAAAGTACTAATAATATCCCAGTGATAATGTATATCTATATCATCTATATCTTTCACAAGAGAGTCCAATTTATAACCATCCTTTGTCTTGATATAGAAGAAGGTGGTTCCCTCAGAGGGGGTCATCCCAATAGATTCTCCCTGTTCAATCAATGTTAATATCAGGTCTGTTTCTGATTTATAATCTTCTTTTTTACGGTGCATAGCTCTTCGCATAATGAAATCATCTAGTTCATATTCTTTCAGGTCATACAATTTATCAATGAATGTTTGAGTGATAGTATTATCAATTCTCCTATCAATGATTTTATCTAGTACCTTTAGGTAGAATTTTGAACGAGTAGTAGCCTTGAATGTGCTACCATGCTTGGTAAGACTTCCGTCTTCGTTTCTAAGGACATAGTTTCCTATCTGTAACCAAACACCCTCTTTATAGTAGTCCTTATCCATCGCAATATGTTCATGCTCAGAATCAGGGATAACATGTTTTAATAATAATCTCAACCTCTTTGTTAACCAATCGACATCCACATCCACATTAGTATTAATCCCGTCAGTATGTACATATACAACAGCATCTTCTCCATATCGGCTACGGATGATATTGACACCCGATAGAAGGAGCCAGCGCGCGATAGCCGTGATAGTAATACCAACAGCCATATCACCGTAAGAAATATAAGGATTAGCATTTGCCCCATAGAATGTATTCACCATTATTTTTAGAGCATCGGACTTACTCTTATCCTCTTTCGTTGAGCCAAGTTTATAAGGCTTTCGCATTTCTTTAAATTCAGCGCACATGTTATATAGACAGCTCTTCCGAGAGTGGTCTATTTTAACCATTACTCTTTTACCCACCTTGTTATCAGGTACATATAGTATACCATTTTTCATTTCTAACTTCTCACTATACTCCTCGTAGCCCACTATTTTAGTGGTATCAGGCCCCAAATTTAGCGCCATTCCGATTGAGGGATAGAAAGCACTAAAGTCAACCTTTATATTCCTAGCATGAAAACCGGGACGATATAACTCTATGTGGGCAGCTTGATAGTTTCCTCTGTCTTCTTTGAATATTTCAGGGTGTCGCTCCTTATTCCTATCAAGCGTTACTATGCGTTGCTTAAATAAGCTCCTTCCTTGTAATATTTTAGTAATATAACTAGCTGGCGCATTAACATAAGTTGCCAGAGGAACGCATAGAGTCTCAGCGATATACTGAATTTGAGGGAAGTAGTGGTTAAATAGATACATAGTAGCATCTACATCACTTAATACATATTCATGTATCTCTTCCATAGTGTAGTCTAATAAATCGTGTTCTGCAAAATCGAGCTCTATGGGGTTTAGCCCGAAATTCTTAGCAACACTTTTAAGACCACGAGGGATGCCTGATAGGGAGTAGTCAAGGCGAGTCCATCTCAGTAAATCGAGGACTATGCGCCCTCCAGCGTTCATCTTCAAGTCTTTCTGGTCTCTTGGAACCTCCCAACCCCATGAAGAATTATCTCTATTAAGAATCCTTTTATATCCTTTTAGGCCATGAAACCTAGCCCTATGTAATATTTGTGGTATATCATAGCCCACAAGGTTATAACCACAGAGGATATCAGGGTCATAGTCATTTACATATTCAGCAAACTTCAGTATAACATTCCTGTCATCTTTGCCATCCCAAAGTAATACTTCACGCTCTCCGGTGGAAGTTACTATCCCTATCGCTACGACAGGATATTTCTCTCCGAAAGGAAAGGAGCCGTCTGGAGAATGCGTTTCTATATCGAACACGAGACACTTTACCTTATCAGTGTTTGGATAAGATGCAAAGAAGTCAGGGTGTTCGATAAGTAGCCTTTCAAGCAGGGCTTCTCTTCCACCATCATAGAGCGCTGTTGGTGGTATAACATCCCTCATAGGTATATAAGGGTGTTTCGTTAAGTGTGAAACCTTATCAGAAGCTATGTTTCTGTAAGGCTCGGCCATCTTAGGGCCTTGCATGTAATAGTATGGCTTGTAGGGGCTTTCTATTGCCTCCGTCTTACTATTACGGAATATCTTTACTTTAAGTTTACCTGTGCGTAAATCAATGGTCCTATGGTTGATAGTAGCTATGAGTGGTATATTCATCCTGCTGGTCCCGCCGTACTTATTATATCGTCACTCTCTGTTATTTCCCACATCTCTATCAGTTGTGCTGCGTCTTCTATACTATTAGCAAACGCGGTGTGTATCCTAAAGACTATATCATCTGCTCCAAGGATGTCAGGTCTAAAACTCTCAGCTATATCTCGATGATATTCAACAGCTTTAAGTAGAAGTTCAATCCATTCCAATCGCTCGTCATCGGTCTCTACTGTTAGCCGTTTTATATCTCTCATTAATACCCCCTGTATTCCTTCATTTGTTCAGGTGTCATCCTCTTAACTAACTTATTGATATTCTCTACCATTAGTTCATTGAGGGTTATATTATAAACATCACATAGTCTAGTGAGATACCATAGAACATCACCCATCTCATCTATTATGAGGTCGGTGTTGTCTACATCATCACGTATCTCTTTCTTATATGCTCCACCTACTTCTCCTGCTTCATTCATAAGCCCTAGTATTAGGTATTCTTTTTCTTTCCTTTTGGGATATCTTGCTGTCTTACGGGTAAATTCCGTGTATGTTGCTTGCTGTCCTGTTACCATATGTTTAACTCCTTTGGTATTTTCTTATTACGTATCATCCAATTTCTTTGTGCGGGTAAGTATCTATATACTAGGTCCGCTTTCTTATCTTCCTGTACTACCCATGGCTTTACTATTATGAGGTCATCTATTCGACACCACATACGTCGCTTGTGCTTCCCTCCTATCCTTATCATGCGTGTCAGCCCATCTTCACAGTATGCTACCATACGAGAGCCTCCACTCATCTCTCTTACTACGGCGTATAGCTGTCCGTGTTTGCGGGTTCTAGCCCTCTTTATAATGGGACTCGACGTGTTTGATTTCTTCTTCATTATAGTCTCCTTCTGCATTTAATATAAACTCTTCAAAGCTTTCTATCTTTGAATCTTTATGCGTCTTAAAGGGTTTATATGCGTCACTTTCTACATCTAGCGCTGTCTTTGCTCCCTCACCCAATTTAAGGTGGTTCCCGTTAAACGGGTCAATAATTTCGATACTGCGACAACTGCGCCCAATGTACTCGTCAGCCACTTGAGGCCACTCTTTTCGTACAAACTTTTTTGTTTCTTCATTTAACTCACTCCAGTTTATCTTAGATACAGGTTCCTCGAATAGAGGACTTTTATAGAACATCCTCTTACCTTTATCTTCATCCATTTCTAAAAACCCTGTCATTACTAAAGCCCCGAGAACAGGCTCTAACTTAGTAAAGGGTAATCCTACTGCTTTGGCAGCTTTCTTAATCTCATTAGTAGACATACGTATAGTGTCTCCATCAGCGAAGCCAAACTTGTCTATCCTTGTATTGGGAAATAGCTTTAGTATATCTGTGCCATGGCTAGGCATATGGAGACATTCAGATACAAAGGAATTTAAATAAATTCGTAATCCCAGCCAGTTATGCTTCGGCGTAACGAGGCCGTATCGCACTCCGTCTTTATCAACTCTTAGTATCTCATCTGGGTAAAACCTAGCCACAGCGTTTATAAGCTTCAATAGATATTGCACCTTAGACCTTGCTACAGGGAAGGCGCTAGGTATAGCGTCAAAGAGAAAGGGAGCGCATGGGTTTTTTATCACTAAAGAATCAGCTGAATCTCTCTCTACAATAACATCTAACATATGCTTCTTAATACCTTCTATATCTTCATCTGTCATTGTTGTAAGGGTTGACTTGGAAACTGCCCCATCCATCAACTTATACTTAATTACTCTCTCTGTCTGTTCGACGGTGGGGTTAGTATGCATAATCATACACCTTCTCTCTAACTCAGCATCGAAATACGACGCCCCTTTGGTGTTCTCTACTGCTACACACATAAAGACATACTTAGCTCTCAGTTGAGTTTCTATTGTATCTCCTATCGTAACATCAGTACGTTTTCTCAATGCGCTTCTACCGTCACCCCATGTCTTTATTACTTCTAATACCCCTTCTGGTAGCTTCTGTGCTTCTGGTATAGCTATAAATCTAGCTCTGTTTATCTTCTCAGCGTCATACCATACTGCGGTCTCGCTTAAATGTTCCATCACATAATAAAACTCAGAGGGAAGTAAATTAAAAATAGCATCCATTATCACTGTCTTTCCAGTTCCAGAATAAGCTTTAATAACAAAGTTATTATTCTCCAAAAGATAAGATAGGCAAGCGCTTACGGCTAATTCATCTTCTCCTAGTATAGGGTTCAACGACCCATCCTTTCCTCTAACATTATGAAAATAGCGTGTCAGGTCATATACCTCATACTTCATCTAATTCATAACTCCGTTCTTCCGCTTTCTTTACCTTAACTTCCTCTATCTTAGCTTCTTCTATTTTAGCTTCCTTTATCTTCTTGGCCCTACGGTCATACCAGCGAGAGCCAGCTAACCACATAGGAGGTGAACGTGCTTTGGGTATACCCCCATCACAACCAACCTCTTGAAAGGTATCCATATACCAATCAACAATCCATTCTTCTATCTCATCAGCTGAGATGTCTGACCAATCCGACATGTTTGCTATTTCATCGAGTTTCTCATATATAAATTTATTTAATTTCATATCCATTTTTCCTTAGCCTTTCTCAGGTCTAATACATTGTTGTTAACTAATTTAACAGCATAGGTCTTTAAGTCCTTATCTTTTAAGCCACCAAAATTATCCTTTAATAACAGGAACAAGTCTATAAGAGATATGGGTTCTCCATCCTTTTCTTTTAAAAATTCAACTATCTCTTCGGGAACAACCCAGCGAACTTCCTGTTCTTCTGAATTATATAGAGAAGGTCTGAACTTCTCTTTGACGAAGACCTCTTTATCCGTTTCCAGCATCTCATATCCATTGACAGAGCGCCCACTAACAGTTTTAATTTTGGTCCTACCCAATTCAAAAACTTTATCAGTAGGGTTGATGCCCTTGTCTATCAGTTCACTGAAGGTCTTTTGAAAAAGGGTGTGTGTTGCTAAAGTAGCACTTAAATAAGATACAGTGGTCTTGCCCCCACCTATATACTCGCTATCGGAATGATATAGACCATAGGTAAATTCATTTATCTTTGGTATATTTTGCTTACAGAAGACACATTCTCCTTCTGAAGCCCAGCATTTAACTCTACGTCTACTCGACTGGTTCCAATGCTTAATCCTATGGATAGGAGCGATAAAGGCGAACTGAGCTAAAGCAGTCATAGAGTCCTCTAACCACACTCTCTCGCTTTTAGATGACTGTATCCAGTCACTATAGCTCATTTAACCGCTATCTTCTTACCTTTACTCTCTTCTGCTTTCTGGATAGTTATATCGAGAACCCCGTTATTAAACTTAGCAGTTACTTTATCAGGGTTAAGCTCAGAGGCCATATCCTTAGTAAAGGAATAGTCCCTGTCTTCGGTTTTCGCTACCACTCTTACACTATGCTTATCAACAGTCAGTTCTATATCCTTCTTCTGGATACCGGGCATATCTATAGTAATGGCTATATCGCCATCTCTATCTTCCCAGTCTCCTATTGATGGACGAGCATACTGAAAACAGTCACAAAGTCCCTTCTTATGCTTAGAACCATCATTACATGTGTTCTTACGGGGATGTGTAGCTAAGTTATGAGGTAACTCATTCAAGGAGTTCATCATATCCATCCAACTATCAAGGAGTTCTTCTATGGGATGACCCATGTTTAATCCTCTACGGTTGCTGTTGCTTTCTCATCTGCTCTACGCATTACTCTGAAGTATGGCTTTGAAGCCCCTTCCTTCCAATACGTGTTACGGAACATAACATACTCAGTGCCGTCTTCCGACTTACCTGTATAGTATATGTTTCCGTTCTTATCTGTGTTGCGGAACAATCCCGCTACTAGTTCTAATGCAGTTTTCTTTCTTTCTTCTGTCATTGTATCACCTTTCGGTCTATCACCAATACCACTGGAGTATTTAAAGCTTACTCCACTTCGCTACGTCTACGGTCTCTATCTTTCCTGTCTCAGGATTGACATATATACCGTGTTTCTTTTGCATATATTCTCTTGTGGGCTTGGATTTCTTATATTTAATCTCGGCTTGGTTTGCCTCTCTTGCCTTTGGGCATATAGCTGATAAGCATATACCACAAAGCCACTTGCCATTAAATATAGTAGAGAATTTATGCCACCATATTTTAAGTTCAGAGGGTCTACCTCTAAATTTCAAATCATATATATCATTACGACAGGTAACGCACTTACCTAAAAGTTCTCCCTCTCTCGCTATCTTCATCCGTAATGTCTATTGGAGCCGTCTGCTACCTGATTAATATTCATAGTCAGTATCTTATCTCCATACTTCTTCATAAGTTTATCTAACATGTTGTTGAATAACTCTTCTATATTTATAGAAGCATCAGGCACTATCTCCATATGGAATGTGCCTATTCTCATCATATGAGTCATTTGTGTATCCTTCTTTGCTGAGTCCATCTTTGCTTGAATAAGCTCCCCAGCCATATTAGCTATCTCTTCTCTATCTTTAGAAGATGAATCTGTCATCTATTATCTCCAGTTTAATTAAAATTTTTCTCAGGTTCTTTATCTTTCCGTCTACGCTACTGATATGGTTATCTATATCATCGAAGCGCTGGGTCATATGGTCTATTCGCCCGAGTATCTCTTCTACGTTTTCCACAAAGGGCCACCAATTACTTTCTTCGTCGTATCGGGCGTTTCTTTTTCTTATATCTTCCGCCCATCGTATGTGGTGATTTTCCTTTTCTCGTTCCTCTTTTTCCTTGGTCATTCTTATTTCTCCTTAATTGTTTCATTAAAACTTTGTTTTTACGTGGGTTTACATGATAGCTCTGTCCTGTCCATCCGTCCACGTAATGACGTATATACCCCATCCAATAATCTCTACAATTATCTTCATTAGGAGTAAGACCTCTTATCTTTACTTTCTCCATTAAGCGTTGAACCATCTTATTAGTCTTGCCTTTAGCCCATATACGGGTAAAGGTATTCCATCTTTCGCTCATGGTATAAAGTAATATCCTGTAATCATAC
>Ga0208920_1000382_pt1 | contig 11785 bp, 20 predicted proteins | sample 19_taG_FD_184094 | JGI IMG/M metagenome (GOLD analysis project Ga0208920, IMG submission 184094) | Marine viral communities from the Subarctic Pacific Ocean - 19_ETSP_OMZ_AT15317 metaG (SPAdes) (version 2) | ecosystem: Environmental > Aquatic > Marine > Oceanic | place: Pacific Ocean | collected...
CGTTTTACCAGTTTGTCTTGAAGCAAGACAGGATACAAATCTATTGTCTCTTAAAGCACGTAACACTCTCTTTTGACAAGGGTATAGAGCTATTTTTGTTTTACCAACATCTAGGTTAACAATGTGAAAATAATTCTCGGCAAAATGAAGAATATTCATTTTTGCTTTCTTAAGATCTTTAACCATTTCCGGAGTCCACTCAAACTCCATATTTGCGTTAGGCAGATTTTTATTGCCTAAATAAAATTTATCCTCTTTTTTTTGCCTGGGCACTATAAATATTTACATGAACAGCAAAGATTTACTCTCTATTAATGAGGCCTTTGCGAAAGCGTCGTCGAAGGTAGCTACCGATGAGCCCGCAAAGAAGGACGAAGTAGTTACCGAAGACACAGAGACAGTAAGTGAAGCCACTTCTGCAGTCGCTAAGAAAAAGAAGGATCGTGAAGACGTTCCTGCGGAAGAGACAGAAGATGTTGTCGATGAGACCGTGGAAGACGATGCGATTAGTAATATAATGGGCGATTATGAGAAGAGCTTATCTAAGAACTTCGGTGTTAAGAGTGTCAAGGAGAAAGCTACTGGTGAGGATTTTAAGAAGCCAGATGAGAAGGTATCTGAGGTAGATTCAAAAACTCAACGTCCAAAGGGTGAGGTAAAAGCTGACGAAAAAAGTAAGGATGTCGGTGGAGCTAAAGAAGACTTACAGGAACCAGTTGAGGCGGCTGAAGATAAAGAAGAAAAAAAGTCTAAGAAAAAGAAGAAATCAGTTAAGGAGAGTATAAATACTTCTAACAAAGGTACTATTATGTCAGAAGATAAATCAATATTTGATAAGCTCTATGAGAGCGTAATGGGTGAAGACGACGATTTTGAGCTCGGTATTCCGGGTGATGATGGTCTGGACGTTGGTGATGAGCCCGGTGAAGATGAAGGTGGCGACGTAACAATTACATTGAGCCCTGATCAAGCCGATGCCCTTAAGGCGCTTGTAGACCAACTTGGTGGTGATGACGAAGATCTTGGCGACATTGACGCCGAGGATCCGTTAGCCGATACCGACGAACTAGAAGATAGTGTCCAAGAGGATACTACACAAACTAGTGACGGTAAGAAGCCTGGTGTCGATCCTTCTGACGGCGGTGGTAAGACTACAGATCCTGCTGCTGATAGTTTAGGTGGTAAGAGTTCTGGTGATGGAGCCGTTCCTGTTACAGACAAGGAAGGTACGGAGCAGACAGGTGATGGTAAAAAGCCTGGTGTTGCTAAGAATTCTGGGAAACCTGGTAAACAAGCCGTCTAACTGATAATATAACAATACCTTTAAAGGGCCCCTTGCATTGCAGGGGGCTTTTTTTATTAAATAATTAAAATGTTTAAAAAGATATTTCTAGAGCTTCTTAGGCAACCACGTCGGACGAGAGTATTAGAGCTTGTCAAAGTGAGAAATATATTAGGTAGTAGGCGATTTAGAGGATCTACTGGGGCAAAAGATAATAAGCTCTTACCAGCTGTTCATCATGCTGATCCAAATTATCCAAAAAAATTAGAAACTCTTAAAAATATGCAATCAGGTCTATTTTTGTTAGATGACCAAGAAGTACAATCAGTAAAAAACATGTTTGAAATTACTGATCTAGAAGAGATAGGTTCCCGTAATTTAGGTAATACAGGTATAACGTTTTATATTGCAGATAATAAATATTATATTAAAAAATAATGGGAGCATTTCTTACAACGACAATTAGTGCAGTAAAGTATTATGAAGACGCTGAAAATACTACCCGGTTTAATTATAAATTAAGTGGTACTAATGAAAGGGCTCAAACATATAAAAGATGGTGGAAAGAGCAAATAAGATTATACGGAACAAAAATAGATTATTATGTTCGCGATTTTGCTCTTAGTGCGACTGATAAAGTTTATGGAGAAAATACCCACCAAGGATATCATCCTAAAGCCACATTTGTAATGTTAATGAATTTAACAGATGGTTCTCTTACGTATTCTCAATATGGTCTGATTTCAGATGATGAAATAGACGCAGTAATAGATATAGAAACATTTCAACAAAATATATCATCTTATGCTGGTTCAGTTTCTGCTTCATTACCAAAAGCAGGAGATGCCTTTCAATTAACTGAGTATGGTGATGATCGAACTGGTGGTCGCGATGGTAAAATATTTGAAGTTACTGAGCGTATGGATGAATTGATTGGTGAGATAAATCAATTACAAGGCCATTATGTCTTTAAATTAAAAGCTCGTCGGAACGACCATACATTCTTACCAGGAATACCTGCAGAGGCTGGTTCTACCATGGTTACAGATGCTTCCGGAGTTGGACCACTTACTGCTATAGAAACAGATTATATCAATGATTTAGATACCGAACAGTCAACATATTTTGACTACGGGACTAATGACGATGTATATGGGGACTACTATTAACAGTCGACTGTAGTTTCTCTTGCTTATATTCGTACTCTATATCTTTTAATACAGAGTGATATCTCTCGTTAATATATTTGTTAATTGGAATTGGTTTTAAACAATCTTTAGTATATCCAGTTTTCTCTGCTTTGTCGGATATAATATTAACTGCTTCGTATAGACACATCCACCGAGCTAGTGGTGAATAGTCTGTTTCTGTTTCTGTCTTATTTATCATATATTATATTTGTCGGTAGTATTGTGCTTATATCTATTTGTACTTTATTTTCTGCGTTACACTTATCACATTCAAACGTATTTTCTTCTGTAAGGTCAATACTAATATTGTTTACTTTCTTACAACCCTGACATTCAATCATTACCATGTTTTTACTTGCGAGTTGTGCTAGAGATAATGCTTCTTTTTCGAGTTGTAGTCTTGCGATATATCTAAGTATATTATTGTATAATATAAAAAATATTATTTGTACAGCACATGCAAAAATAGATGCTTGTATAAAAGAGATTAGTGTAGGGTTAAAGAAATAATATATACCTCCTATGCTACTTGAAATTATTATTAAAAAAATTAAACTACGAATTATTTGCGCCATCATGATCTAAATCGTCCGCTACCGATTTTATGATATCTTGAATTTTTTGCAACTTCTTATTTACGGATAATTTAGTTTTTTCGTCCGAACGAACAGTAGGGTTTTCGAATAATTGATTCAAAAGATAAGTAGCGTCAGATATACTTTTAAATGCTGATCCTAATTGTTCTACTGCATGATCACCAGGGAACGGTACTAGGTCTGCTTTAACTTTATTATATGTTTCTGGACTCGATTTTGCGATGTCAGCAAGAGTTTTAGTAGTTGGTCGAACGTGTCTAGACTTAACATCCTTCCAATACTTGTTGGTGTACATATATAAATCTTCGAAAAGTATGCCTTTCATCATAAGTATTTAATAAATACTTACATGGGAAAGTTTGAAAATAAATTTTTATCTGTATTAAAAGAAGATGAGGTTCCAGCAGTTGATGCAAATCCAGCGGATGATGCCCAGTCGTTTGCAGGTAGTTTAGACGAACCAGATAACGCTAGCGATTTTGAAGATATACAAGACAATCAACCGAATACTGCGAATGAGCTATCTCAATTACAAGAGTGGGTTGATAATATTGACGAAGTTGTTGACTATTTAAACGGTGGTACTGATAGTGTGTTAGGGTATTTACGAACAGATAATAAAACCGGGACAATTTTTGATGGAGTATCAGATGCTACTAAATCAGAGATTCTAGATATTTGTGAACGATTAGCTAGTTTGAATCAGATTTTCAAAAACTTATATATAGAAAAACATAAATAATTAAGATTATGGCAACAAAAGCAGAATTAACTAAAAAGGTAGATGACTTAACTGCAGCGGCAACTGCAGCACGTACAACTTGGAAAGAAGCGATTCCAGGACCAGATGATCCTAAGATGACAGACACCGAGCAAGCTGAAGTCGATCGACTTGAAGAGGCGTATAATACAGCGAAAGCAGCACGAAAAGCTGCCGAGAAAGAATTAGCTAATTGGATCGAGGCGCAGCGAGTTGCAGAAGCAGCTGGTACCCCGGTAAATGCTCCAGCACCTGCTCCAGCACCTGCTGATGATAATGATGGTATGAGTGTTGATGATCTAGCTTACCTGGGTTATATTTGACACAGTAAAAGTTTACCTTTTAGTTCTTTAAAACTATTTTTAATTATAAACCGTGACGAGATTTTGTCACGGTTTATTTTTACGCACACATCATTAAAATCTTTATACTGTTTAAATTCTTTAGGCCAGATAAAACACTCTTCTCCTTGACCTAGAAGAGATTTAGTTTTTTCTTTTGCAGTCTCATCACACCATTGATTATCTAATACCCATATTCTCTTGTGAAACGGGTATTGTTGTATTTGTTTTTCTTGTCTCTTAGTAAAGCATGAACGACCTTTGCTAATACCTCCAACAGCGACACCGTTTTTTACAAAAAAGCTATCAATTGGTCCTTCAAATATAAAAATATACTCTAGATCGTTCGTTATACTATCAAAATTAAATATTGTTTTATCAGCTCCTATTTTAGATAAATACTTTGGTTTTCTATCTTTTTTATTTTGTTCTAATTTACGAGATTGATAAAATAATATATTCTTATCTTCATAGAAAGGAATTATAATTCTATTTTTATGAACAAAATCATCTCTGCAAAACCATAAGGATTTCGGCTTATTTATAGCTGTAAATAATCTTCTACTATTACATGTATTAATTGCATGTGTTACCATTTCTTCGTGACTATAGAAACTGTATTGAAGGTTGTCGTATAAATTAATACAATCACCAGGAAGAGATTCTGGTTGTTTTTCTGGTATTAGAGGATTAACCTTTTCTTCTGGAATAGTGAATGTATTAAACTCCTTACATTCAGTTATAATCTCAATATAATTCTTACCAGTTACTTCTTGAACCCAGTTAATAGGAGAACCACTCCACCCACAATTATGACAAAAGATATAATTCTCTTTAGCGACGAAATATAACCGTCTCTTTTTCCCCCAAGATTTCCCCTCACGACATAAAGGACAACCACCTTCATATACGTTAGTAATTTTTTTATATTTTGGATATCCAGCGTACTGGAAGAACTTCTCAATAATATAGTCTTGAGGTATTACTTCACTTATCATCAATTTTAGTTACAGAGATGGGAATCTTAGTAATAAATTGACCTGTACGTGGATCAGTATAATGTGCTTCCACCCGAATTTCACCATCAATTGTAATGTTTTTTATTACTGGTCTTACTGTGTCACCGGATGGGCCTACTATTGCTCTTGGTACTCTAGGTAGATGCATTTTGTATAGCCTTGTTAATAGTATTTATTAAATTTTCATTATTATCGAACGACTTTCTCCAAGAAGTATAGTTTCTAACAATAGACCATAAGTTTAATTCCTTAGCCTTTTCTAAAAACTTCGAGTAATTTGCTTTACTTTCTTCAAAACTCTCTAATTGCTCTTTATAAGCTGGTACTTCGTCATCGTAATAATTATACCCAATTTTAAGGTCCATTAATTCCCAGTTACGTTTATATATTTCGTGTTGTTCCTCTGTTAGTGCATCTCTCTTTACCGATACTATAGGGTCTCCATCATTTAACGATGAGAGATGATGCTCTAATTTAAGAAATCTCTTTGTACCATATCTAGGTATACCAGGAATATTATCGGACTTATCACCTGTTACTGCTCTAAATGAAATATAATATTCCTTTTTTACTCCAGTATGCTCTTCAAAATTGTTTAATGTTACCTCCTTCTTTTTTATAGGACTATATACTGTCGTCTTTTCTGAAACTGTCTGAAGTAGGTCCTTATCTGTCGTGACAACGACATTTGATCCTTCTAAGTTTAAGGAGAGCCAAGCCATTAAATCATCAGCCTCCATACGAAGTGGATATATATTATGTACACCTAGATCAGAAATAAGTTCTTGTATTTTTTCTGCATTCTCAAAAACATTCTTAAACTTATCATCGTCACGCCCGGCCTTATATTTTACTGCTGTAGCTTCTTTACGGAAATTGGTTGAAGGCCATTCAAGTTTCTTATCCCAAGTACAATAAATATGATTTGGTTGGAACTTGTCTGCGTACGATTTAAGAGATCTTAAAAATAGAAAGATTTGTCCAGGACTATTATTTTCTTCTATTTTATAATTACTAGTCCAGAAGATACGATAAAGTAGATTATTACCGTCAATTATTAGATTGTTTGCTCCACCATTTATCATTCTCTTTGTACCACATTATAGTATATCTCAAATCATCGGCAAATGTTTTTTTAGTCTCAGAAAACTCTAACTGTTGACCAGCTTGAATCATCATTGATCTATATTGAGAATCTCTTAAACTATATCTAAGATCATGGCCTTTTCTATCTTCAACATAACTAATTAACTGTTTAGGTTTTTTCAAAATTGTTAAAATTATCTCTACAATTTCAATATTAGATATTTCTGAATGGTATTGTTCGTCTGGCGCAAGATTATATATCTTTCCTGCATCTCCTAGCAGTAATACGTTATATATTTTTTCACAATGGTCTTTAACGTATATCCATTGACGTATGTTATTACCCTTTCCATATACTGGAATTTGTTCATTATTATTAGCTTTGTAAGCAATAACCGGAATAAATTTTTCGGAGTATTGCCTAGGTCCGAAGTTATTCGTACATCTTGTTACAATAATATCTCTATTATAAGTTCTATTAAAAGATAGAGCTAATAAATCTGCACCAGCTTTTGTACATGAATAAATTGAAGAAGGATCTAAGGTATCATATTCTTCACTCGGCTCTGAAGTAAATTCTAAACTTCCATATACTTCATCTGTACCTATTTGTATAAATCGTTGTTTATCGTTTAGTTGAGTTAATAGATTATATACACCTGTATAGTTAGAAGTTATAAACGGATTACCATCACTTATACTATTATCTACATGAGACTCCGCGGCAAAATTAATAATATAATCGTAATCTTTTACGTTAGTGAAGTTATTAATATCTTCATATATTATATCTAAATCATTACTAGAATTTTTATACATATCCCATAAAAGTTCTTCAGTGTTTTTAGACACACAATATGAATAATTATCCAATATTGCTATGTTACAATCAGTGCAGTTTTTATGTAAAAGTTCTACAAAATGACTACCAATGAAACCTAAGCCACCAGTTACTAATATATTTTTATTCTTCATTTGGACTAAGTATACGATTTAATGATTCACGCTCCGATGGGAACTCAAGGCCATATTCAACAGCCTTATCTACTGACAATACACAATTTGATCTATTAGCAGTAATATGTTCTTTCAACTGACTATAATCAATGAATTTCCAGTGAGGATTCCACATACCATATTTGTCTAAAATTTCAGTAACTTCTTTTGTACTAAGAGGATCTGGATTCACACAATTAAAGATACCAGTTGGTACTGTTCGAATATTAATTAATCGATTTACCATATGAGTCAGATCTTCAATTACTGTTTTTGAGTTGGTTTCTTGTAGGAGATTATTATACTTTAATAACTTCGTTAAGTAGTTTTTACTCGAGTTAAAGTCATTACATATAGGCATACGAATCCTTAGTGTATATACATTAGGATAAGCAGAGAGACATAGTTCTGCTGCGTGTTTTGTTCTACTATACCAACTACTAGTCTCACTAGAAACACCAAAATTTGGCTCATCGTCTTCAGTATATCTCTCTGTACCATCATATATGCAACCAGAGCTAATATTTATAATTTTAATATTTTTCTGGGAACAGAACTCAGCTAATATAGTTGGAAATGTGACGTTTAAATCCCAGCATGCTTGCTTGTCATTCTCACATGCGTCTACGTTTGGTTTGCCAGTATAACCGACACAATTTACTAACCACTTTTGCTCATACCCGTTAAACTCTGAATTCAGAGCGGTAAATAATTTCTCTCTACGCGCCTCTGGATTGATATACGGATATTTACTTAGAGTTACTACATCAAAATCTGTCATTGTTGATGTAAGATGCTTATATGTCATCTTACCAATATACCCATTACCTAAAACAATTACTTTATTCATATGTCTTTATCTTTTTCTTCTTGTATATTATTAAAAAAATCTATATTACCAACTCGTCTTAATAATGTTTCTAATGAGTCGTAATCTTGAGCTGTTTTACCAGATAGAATAACAACACTCTCTCCTTTTGTATCATATCCTAGTAAGACGAAGGATTTTAAATATTCAGCTAAATAATCATTCATCACGGAAAGTCCTTGTTCGTTTCCGTTGCTGATATCTTCTGCTGCGGTTATACTCGTTTTGAGTAAGTTATCAAAATTTTTGTTTTTAGGTGTTTTTTTCACTAGGGAGAATATCTTTATCTATTAATTTAGTTAATATAACTTCCATACTATCTGTCTTTAATTGTATATTTTTAAATCTTACACCATCATTAAGTTCAAACATTTGATCTTCATTCCAATCTTTATTTACATAGCAAGTAATGTATAGTGATGCTGCTCTAGGTTCAATCATGATAGTCCACTTTCGACAATCATGTGTGGCGTATTCATTAAAAATTCTATTTACTGTGTATCCATTGTCGCGTAGTCGCTTAATAAAATAACCGCATGTTGTTACCTTATTTTTCATTAATTTTTATAACTGGTACTAACGAACGTAAGTTTACTTTCATTTATTTCCAATCTTAACATTAACATTTTATATTCATTATTAATATACACTGTAGCACTTTCAAAGTTTAATGTAGATATTAATCTAAACAATTCAACATCGAGTATAAGTTCGTAGTTTAAATCGTCTCCTTCAAATTTATCTGCAATTTGTGCCGTGTAACTATCTACGTTTTGTATTTTTTTATCAGATAACTCTGCATATACATTATTACCTTCAGTCTTTAAATATACTTTACTAGTCTCAGTTACAAACGGTAATGCTTTTAATAGGGCGCCATTCTTTTCTCGAGTTAGTTCAAAATTAGTACCAAAGCTAATTGTATTAATTTTTTCAAAATCAAATGCTGCTTTAGATTGCAGACTGTCATCAAATAAATGATATTTAAATCTATTACCATTATTATTATATGTAATACAGTTTTCCTCTATCTTTAAATTAATTGAGTTCTCGTCTAAGCAAGATAAGATTTTAATTAGTTTTACTGTATCTGGGAGACATAATAGTGTCTCTTCTGGGTGATCATCCCAGTTAACTTCATATTCAGCTCGTAGAAAAATATTTGAATTATTATGTACGACGGTTGATATTTTACCATCCACGTTCAACGTGGAAGATGGAGCTAGTCTCGATACAGGATTGAGAAAGCTTTTAATAAAGTTATCCTTATTTACTATCGGTAGAATCATTATTCTCGTTTAATTTGATTCTTATATTAATTTCTTTTGCATTTTTTGCAACATTACGCTCAATTAGATTAACAAATCTTGTTACTTGTTTTTCTAAAGATGTAATTCGATTAATAAGGGGGGATAAATCTTGCTGTGGTTGATGTTGTGATACGACTTGTTGTATAGGTTGTTGTATAGGTTGTTGATATACTGGCTGTGGCGGTAGCTGCGGGGATTGTTGTTGTGGTTGACCATATATTTCTTTATTTAAAGGTATATTTTTAATACCTTCATTAGGGGCTATATTTTTATTCATAAGATGTGCGTCTTTATTCATCTGGTTTATAGCTCCAAATAACGCAGCTTCTTCTTGTTGTGGTGTTAACATTTTATAAAAGGGGGAGGTTACCCTCCCCCACATGTTTTTAATCCAAGCTATCAAGTAGCTTTTTTACTTTATCATCGTCTACAGCAGTATCAGATGACTTTGACGATGTTTCAATATCATCAAAATTAATGTCATCGTCTTCTTCAGCCTTTGTAGACGTTGCTGTTGGTGCTACTGGTGCTACTGGTTCTGGAGCAGACCCATCGACACCATGATAATGCTCGTTAAGCATTGTTGTTAGTTCGTCGTAACTCTTGACTGGAAAGACATTTTCAAGATCATATACATTATCATAAACTGTCTCCGTGGTAACACCAGTGAGCTTAGTTGGTGCGGCGAATCTCGAACTAACATATGTTGGATAGCCGCCCTGCTCTTCAACCTTTACCTTCAAACTACAACCATTTTCAGTAAGATCGAAAATACGTTCACCAAACTCATCTGAGTCTTCACCTTCAATCGCTTCCATAATAATCTTATGAAGCTGTCGACCAAAACGAAGGATTTTAACCTTACCTTCATTCTCTGGGTTCTCAGGATCCTTAGCTACATATACATTGATGAGCCAATTTTCCTTTCGATTTAAGGCTCGCGCCTTTTCCTTCTCTTCCTCAGTACCGGTCCTAGAGATCTTATATCGTGCTTCAGCAATTGGATCTCTATCTCCCCATGTTTGTGGACTAATTGCACTCTGGAACTGTCCAGTTGCCTCACTCACCCAACCATGTGAATAGTAATGAAAGAATGTTTTACTAGGTTCCTTAACAAAAGGAACCAATCGTAACACGTATGTGTTACCCGTCTTCAACCGCATAATATTGCTAGTTGTGCTACTACCTTGTGCTGGTTTCGCCAGCGCATCCTTAATTGATGCAAACATACTCGTCGTCATATTTTTAATATTTTATCTATTGTTTTTATAAGTTTAATACTCAACGGTTTGATTTTTGTCGAGAATGTGAATCTCGTTCTCAAACTGCTCAACATATTATAAAAGCTTTTGTATGCAAATTCAACTATATTTTTTTCTAGCTGAATTTTATTTTCACATAAGTCGAGAGCGATTAAACTATACAAACTAATATTACCTTGTTTAAGGTCTATAATATAATTCGGATATATTCCTTTTTGTAAATCTAAGTATTCTTTGCATGATTTAATATTATTATCTGCACATTGCTGATAAATATATTTCATGCTTTCTCTTAATCTAGTAACATTAAATGGATGATCAGCGTTAGTTAATTCGAGTTCTTCAACGTACTTTCTATACGTTGATACCGCGTTAAATGTACTATAAAATTTTAAAGGTACATATTTTTCTGAATATAATTCATATGGAGCTTTAAAGAATAAGTCAACATCGATTTTTTTGCTCCTTATAGTCTTAGACACTTTCTTAATTAAGACATATTTTTCAGAGTCTAGTTTGTTAAAGTTCCTCCTAGGAGTGAAGCCCTTATTTCTTCTAGTTGTTTTTAGATAAGCATTGTATATATTTTGTTCATATATGCTTAACGCAGATTCAGTCATAGATCGAGAGAATTTTTCTTTAAAAATTTTGTTATATATTTGCTCTTATACAAATACGGATCGTGTTGTAAGAATATTTTTACCAACTCAAAGTTAGTATCTATTATAAGAGATTCTTTAAATAACTCTCTATATTTTTTCTCTTTAAGAACCAATAAAAAAACGTTTGCTAAATTTAGTTTTTTATTTTCGCATATAGACACAAAGCTACATAAAGTCAGAAATTTATGTACAATATCTTTACGTTCTAATAATGTATATGGATCATCCATTTACTGGTACAAATTTCTTACTCAGTGCAAGAACGGTTTCGTTTAATTTACCACCAGCAGCATATTCATGACCTCCACCGTCACATATCTTTTGAGCAAACTTCCCTAGATTCAACTCAACAGTTCTATTTTTACGTAAATATACTCTATTATTTTTTAAGTTTATCATTAAACACACATCAC
>Ga0208920_1000386_pt1 | contig 11754 bp, 25 predicted proteins | sample 19_taG_FD_184094 | JGI IMG/M metagenome (GOLD analysis project Ga0208920, IMG submission 184094) | Marine viral communities from the Subarctic Pacific Ocean - 19_ETSP_OMZ_AT15317 metaG (SPAdes) (version 2) | ecosystem: Environmental > Aquatic > Marine > Oceanic | place: Pacific Ocean | collected...
TGTACAAAGCAGCATGCTCCTCAATATGATTACTGATGTTAGCGAGAGTTAAAGGGGTTTCCATCTATATGCAAAATTAGAGCTAAATGCCCATGTTGTTCAAGGAAATAGTGTACAAATGAAATGCGCCATTTATTCCTATATAGTTCCTTATAAAAGGAACTTTGAAATCACAGATTTCGTTAAAAACTGTTTAATGCTACGCATTCTTATCTAATTGATAATTAACTTTAAATAATAAGGAGAACATCATGAGAAAGTTCGATGAAGCATACTTCAGAAATGAGCAAGCAAAGCTCATGGAGAAGATGCTTAAAGCATCGCAGTCAGCACCAAAGATGGCCTCGTGGGTGTTTGGTCAGCGCATAGACAGTAAGCGTGACATCAAGAACGCCTTCAGAGAGGACATGAGGACTCTCTACGACTTAGCAAAGCTCTGTGGAATAGACGTTGCAAAAGTCTTTGGTGATCGTCCAGACGAGAGTGGGGACGAGCCTGAACCTAACTCCCTCCAATGAGGGGGTTTAGGTTCATTTGAGCCCCATTTGGGCCATGTGTATATATATAGGGGGTACATTGTTTAATCATTCATATCCATTTGTACTGTATCCCTTATACATATACTATTACTATTAACATGGGCATAAACTTGTTCCAACGCAGGGCCACGAGAGCATACGCCAATCATAGTGCGTCCAGGCTCTTGATTGGTCCTGTAGGACAAGATTTGGAATCATGGTTCTGTAAAGATTTAGCCCAGTATATCCTTAAATCGAACATTACTCCCGCAGCTACGGGTTAGCTAGAGCCTTCTTATATAATGATCTTGGCGAGAAGGTGGATGAAAGATGGGGAACCGCCCATATACTGGGCTTTTATTATTAAATGAGTAGAGGCCAAGCCTAATTGGTGATACGGTGAGTTCCATAAGGAGCTATGGCTCAGCGTCGTTTAGGGGCAGTTCCTATTAAAAGACGCGCCCAGAGACTCCAACCTACTCATTTAAAATTGTGATAGTAGGTGAGTAAAGGCTGCGGTATGCGCATTCAAGTATGTAAGTCGTATGTTGTGTTACCTCGCGACCAAAGTCGGGGCCAGTGTTTAGAAAACCTATTGTCACAAATAAGGCTTGCTGGGGCAGGTCTCACTCAAGACACGTGACCCAAGAGTGGTTAAAAAGGGCTTCAGCCCCCACTTGCTGATCTGTGTATCCCAAGTACCGCACAGAGTAAATGTGGGACATTTGGAGGTGTAGACATGTACGAGAAGTTAGTAAGTAACGAGGAGCATCGCAGGTTACTCAAGGAAGCTGGTTTGCCTGAAGGAATAGCTGATTGGCCTCCTAGTCAAGAGAAGTTGGAGCAGATATATCCACACTTAAAGATGAGTGATGCTGAGAAGGAAGTGCGTAGAATAGTTAATGAGAGTGAACAACCAAGGAGGTGAGTCTTCAAACATTCAGATGTCAAAGATATTATGGAGATTGTTGGTAAAGAGTTTAAAGAATATCGAGGTATATGTAAGGATGAGATGGGTAAGCATGTGCAGGATGATCCATTTAAGGTAATAGGTGATTGGAGTGAGTGGAAGAAATGGATGTGGATGCACTCGGGTAACCAAGTATTTGGTCTAAGGTTTAAGCAAGTACTGTGGTTTGAGTTAAAAAAATACATAGATGAGGAGGAACAATCGTGAGAACAAAAAAGGAAGTAGAAGGTGTTATCAGGTCATATACTGCAAACTTATCCATGATAAGGAAGATGAGTGGGCCTGGTGCCAAAGAACACGAAGATTTATACCTAGTAATGATTAGAATATTATTATGGGTAGTAGATGGGAAGGGTCAATTCAAGGTACAGGATCATTATATAGATGGACAGCCACACTGTTTAAGTGTTAGCAAAATAGTTAAAGAGGACCCTTGGGGTGTAACTGAGAGTGATATAGAACAACTCACAAAAGAAATTGGGGGATACAATGAAGAACAGTAATAAACCTGTAGATAAAGTAGATAAGATGATACTGGCATACATAATACTAATCAGTGTGTCTGTTCTATATTTCGGAGGACACATAGCCTGGTGGATAATAAGGGAGACATTACTATGAGTATAGTAAAACACTCAGCACCTCTATCAATCGATTCATCATCGCATACTAGAATAGATGCGTTGTGGGATGCCGTAGAGGTGTTGAGGGAGAGAATTGATGCACTTGAACATGAGTTATCATTCTTTCAAGACGACACAATGGGATTACTAGTTAAGATGAACGTAAAGATAAATGAACTGTTAAACAGTCATTACACTAACAAACAAAGTGAGGAACACAATGCAACAGATAAAACAAACAACTAACTATGATAGGTTTGACTTCGATCCTTCAAATAGGGACATATCAATACCTAAAGTAAAACAGCTAGAGTTGTCAATAGGTCTTATAGACTTTGGCAATTCATATCCAATAGTTGTTGGTCAACCTAAACAAAATGGCCACGCACCTATGAAAATGACTATATTTGATGGTCAACATAGGTATTGGGCTAGATTCAATCTTGATAAGCCTATTTGGTTCGTAATTGATCCTAAAATGACGATTGATAACGTAGGTCTTGTCAATAGTACTCAACATGGATGGAAGATAGCTGACTTCCTAAAGACGTACTCAACTGATACTGATACAAGAGAGGGATTACATCAGTATAAAATAGTAACTGGATACAGAGATAGACACGGATTCAAATCAGGTGTAGCTCTGAAAGTTCTATGCGGAGGTAGATGGGGTAATGTCAAAAATGATCTTACAGCTGGGACACTAACCGTAACAGCTAACCTATCTGAAGCTGAAGACTTTGCTAGAGCTGTAGCAGACTTTGGACAGTATTGCAAGTTCAATAAGCAAGATAGATTCATCTTTGGATTTAAGAAGCTGTGGGACTTGCCAGAGTATAGCCACAAGAAGATGCTATCAAAGTTAGAGTATCTTAGTGTGAAGCTAGTTAGATGTCCAGGAATAGATGACTACGTTCACATGTTCCAAGATATTTACAATCATAAGAACCAGAACCCTATTACAGTAGGATAATCTGTTAAGGAGCTAGCGGCAGCTAATATATTGTTCCTCCGCAAGATAACGATGTAGTTGTCGCTGGTCTCCTTAAATTAGGAGTAATTATGAGAATATCACTTTGGGAATGGATAAAGTGTAAGATATTTCACAGGCCTAATGCTAGGTACGAGAGGAAATATTGCTATGGTTGTCATAAATCATATTGGAGTAAAATTAAATGAAACTATCAAGAATAGAATGGTGTGAAAAATGTGATATAAGCGCGTTGAAGACAGTGTATAAAGAAAAAAATGTGTTTAAACATATTGCTGTCCCTACACTGATAGTAGCGTCATTTATATTTTCAGTATGGATAACATATTATGTACTATCACATCAATATCATTCATTAGGATATTAATATGCCAAATAAAAAAGCTAAGCGTCGCAAAGATGAGAAACGTGAAAAGGATGAGTATTTGAGTAAGCATGGTAGAACACCAGCTCAAATTAAAAGAATAAAAAATAGAAAAAGGAGAGTTAATTATGGGCTTTGATGTATATGGTTTAGAACCAACTAATCCACATAATGTAGAGAGACCAATGATGGATTGGTCTAAAGAGGTAACTGAAGGTGAAAGAGACCGATTCTTTGAAGACTTAAATGCTTTTGAAGAAGCTGTACCAGGCCACTATTTTAGAAATAATGTATGGTATTGGAGACCACTATGGGAATTTATTAGTGGTACATGTGAGAGTATATTATCTAAAAATGATATAGAAGCTGGATATAGCAATGGTGGTTATTGTATTAGCAAAACAAAATCAAAGAAGATAGCGGCTAGGATAAGAGCTCTACATAAAAAGGGTTTAATAGCAAAGTATAAAGATAGCTATGAAATCTTCATAGAGGAGTTACCTGATGAGGACTGTGGCTTATGTGATGGCACAGGCCTTAGAATGGATAAGCTAGGTATAGAGAAGAGAGAAAAAGACCCAAATTTTACGTGTAATGCATGTGATGGTAAGGGTAAGAATAAACATTTCGCTAGGCGCTATCCATTTTATGAAGAGAACGTACTAGAGTTTGGTAAGTTCTGCGAAGAGAGTGGAGGCTTCCAAATATGTTAAAAAAATGTAAAGAAGAAGGTTGCGGTAAATGGTATGATACTATATACCAGGATAAAAATGAATGGGGCTCTATTAGAAGCTATCTTCTAAGACGTATTAGGGAAGAGAAATATAGACAGAATAAACATAACATATATGGTCTTGAATGGAGCAGACAAAGAGTTGTTCAATTACTACAACAAGAGGTTGATATTGTTGAACATGAATTACAAAGGCAGAATAAAACTAAGTGAGTTAGGGTCGTAAAGCCTTTTCTGTCTTTATATAGGGGCAAAAGAAGTGGTTAGGCGAGATATCTTGAAACCCTCGTGTTGGAACTAACCTGTGTTCAGCTGGCACAAAGGCTTTTGCCCCAAAGGTTTAATAGGGGCACTCTATTCCTTTTTTCCTCACTCCTTATCCTTACCTCGGATAAACACCAAACGTGAGGCTTTGGTTGAGGGTGCCCCAATTGTTATTTGTTAACTAGTCTATATTTGTTAAATTAGAGACACTAATTAAGGAGAGAAATTAGTATGAAAATAGATATTGCTGACCTGTATCATAAGTATATACAGCACGAATCTGACCTTAGAAAAGGGGCGTATATAAAATACGATGGCTGGTTTAGAGCTAGCAGCGCGGGTCAATGCTTTAAGAAGCAAGCGTATAAAATGAGAAATTATATAGGAGAAGAAATCGACCAAAGAGTAGCTAGGAATTTTAGACTCGGTACTATTGTACATAATGATATTGCTGAAGCCTTAGAAGGCTCACAATATTATACTGAGTATAGGGTGGAAATACCTGACTTTAAAGTAGTAGGTCATATTGATATATGTACAATGGATGGTGATGGACCTGATAACCCACCTAAGAATGGCACAATAGTAGATATAAAAACTGTTCATAGTTTTAAGTGGAGAAAGATGTTTGGTCTTAAGAAAAATAGAGACCCTAATCCGAGTAAGAACTATGAAACACAGATAGGTACATATGCTCTTGGTCTTGCAGATAAACATAAACTGGCACATGTAGACATGTCCATATTATGGTATAAGAAAGATGATGGTAGTATAAAGTCTCAAACAGTTCACCAAAAATATATTGCTATAGCTTTAGAATATTGGGCTGAACTTAGTGAGGTAATAGAAGAAATAAAACATTTCGAGGTCGATGTCCTTGTAGCAGGTGCAGAACCAAATGTTCCAGTGTATGAGTGGGAATGTAGATACTGTGAGTTTTCTAATATATGTGATACGCCATTTGGCAAGGGGTAGTACATGAATATAAATGCATGGATAGATACATATCATTCAATGATAATGATGCCTATTAACAAATATAGTGGAATAAGTGGTTTCCAGCTTACAAATAATATGAGAATATATTTTAAGGATAGCCACTTGACAGACAAATCAAAGCTAATTATGAAAAGGCATTGGGAAAGACAACATGAAAAGAGTCGAGCTGTTAAATAAGGAGGTAGAAATGAGTAAGTGTAAGTATTGTGAAAAGACGTTCACAGATAAGCGAAGACCAAACTCAACACAATGTCCCTCTTGCCAAGTCTCCAAAAGGCGGTGGGCAAGGAAAAGAGAATGTGTTGACTATCTTGGTGGAAAATGCCAACGCTGTGGTTGGGACAAGCACTTAGCCGGGCTTCAGTTCCATCACCTTCGAGACAAGAAGTTTGAGCTTAATGCAAACGGACTTCTGTTAAGATGGGAACAGTTGATTAATGAACTGAAAAAATGCATATTGCTGTGTGCGTGTTGCCACGCCATAGAAGGATCGAATAGCAACAGGTTTCAAGTAGCTAAAGGAGGTGCGTATAGAGTACGTGTGGACATTTAGACATATGACAGATAAAATAAGACAAAAGGGGACTTAAATGAAACAAAGTGATATAGTTGTAAGCACTGGTGCTGGTGTCGAGATAAATCTTGACGCTGCTAAGGTTATACAAAAGAAAATAACTGATAAACATAAGAAGGTAAGCAAGTCTAGTACTCCTCCTTTGTATGTTAAACAAAAGATGGGTCTTGACTATGTAGAATATAGTTACATGAGAGATGTAGCTGATAAAGAATATCCAGGTTGGAGTTGGACTATACTTAGATCAGCACCTATTGGAGATGTATTTTATGAAGTACATGGTAGGTTGAAATGGTTTGATGAAGGTATTTGGAGAAAGGGTGATGCTGTGGCAGCTCATAGGATACAGAGAAAACAAGGTTCTACTGAATTTGTAGATATTGGTAATGATATAAAAGCTGCTAATACAGACTGTATCAAGAAAGCCTTTAATATGTATCTTAATATTGCTGATGATGTATATAGAAATATAGTGGATGACCAAACTCTTACTGATGAGCAAATAGAAGAGTTGGTTGCAATATCTCAAGACGCAGATAGAATGGATGTAGTAAAACAAAAGATACAGAGTATGGAAATAGGACAATGGAACTATGATGCATCTATTAATAAACTAAGGAGATTAGCAATTGATGAATCAGGAAGATCAGAAATGTGAGGAGTTAAACCCTGTGGAACACTTAACAGCAAATGAATTTTGGGAGTATAAAGGAATGAAAGAAGTAAGCACAAGTTATGACGAAGGATTGCTACTACCAGGCAATAATTACACGGTTGGCACCAATGATGGTAGAGAGTTTCAAAGGATAACTTTCGTTGGATACAAACAGTTAAACGGTAAGCCTATGATGCTATTTAGCACTGAGGATAACAAACAGTTAACAGTTAATCCTAGCTTTCACACATATACTGTGGAAGAAGAATCTTCTGTTAATGAAGTTACCTATGAACAGGCTAGAGCATCTGGGTCTTGGAAATAACACAAAAGGAGTCATATTATGGCTAAACTCACAACGGATGATGTTGAGAAACTTCAGAAAGAAGGTGTTCTTAACAACAGCACGGTTAAATCTCTTAAAGAAAAGGGCCTTGCAAGCTCCAGAAAAAGAGGTAGTAAACCTTACATGAAGACCAAGAACAATGGATGGGTATCACCACAATTCTATTTTCAAGGAATTAACGGTGACAATCCTTCTAGTAAAATGGTTGAACTAAAAGACAAAATAAGAAAGCTCATTACTGAGTATTCAACAACAAGGAGCGGTAAATGAAAGAGATAGATGCTACTTATGATCCATCCTCTAGTGGGGGCACTGGAAGCAGAGTCCCAATAGAACCAGGATCATATCCAGCACATGTTTGTGGATATTCCACTAGAGAAGTAAATACCAAGGCTGGTCCAGCCACTGTCGTAAACCTACAATATGTTGTAGCTGATGAAGCTAAACATCAAGTACAAAAGATGTGGGATATGGAAGGTTGGACATATAAAACAGATGTTAATGGTGACCGCATACCACTCAAGAATGGTAGTGGTGAACAATTAACAACTGGATGTAGCCATATGGTAGATAAGCGTTTTTATGGGAATGGAGTATTCCTATTTCAAGGAGGAGGTAGCTCTTCTAAGAATAGGTTCTATTTTGAGTTCCTTAAAGCGCTAGGCATCGCAACAGAAGAAGTAGAAGTGGATGGAAAGAAAGTCCAGAAGCTTATGCTTGTTGAAGAAGATGATGTCGTTGGTCTTCCCTGCTATGTTCGCATTAAACGAGAAGAGTGGGTTGATAAGAAGACAAATGAGAAAAGAGGTGCGTGGAAAGCTAACAGGGTATTCCCATGGACTGAAGGTTCACGCCTAAGTCCAGAGGAAGTTGATCCTAACGCTGACGTACCGTTTTAGTACATTAGGCTGGGCATTGCCAGTAGGTTATTGCTGTAATAAAGCTAGCGTCCTATGCTATGGCTCCAGCCTATAAATTTTAAAAGGAGATAACATGAATCGACCAACTGAACTATATGCTAAGTATGATACTACATGTCCTAGACCCAGCTGTGATGTCCCAATAAAACAGGGCGACAAAATAAGGGTGTATAATGATAAGTGGTATCATGGTAATTGTTCACTCGACTTAGAAAGAAAGAAGGATAAGAGATTGCAAAAGAAAGCGAGGAATCTTAATCGTAAATCAAAGGTTACTTTCTTTGATAAAGATGAAGGTGATAAAGTATTTGATGTGGATGTAGATGAAGATGGACCATTTATAAATGTGGCAGGTAAAGCTATGAAGGATATTAAAAAGACAAAGAAATTTGGGCCTTCTCCAGTAGAAGTGTTATGTAAAGACCTCGCCATAGAACGTAAGAAACACAACATTGTAATAACAGCATTAACATGGTATGCCCGGCGTTCAAACTATGAATGTGGTGTCGAGCATGATAGACCGGCGGTTATGTATGATGAGGGAGTTAAAGCTAGAAAGGCCATAAATGACTTGATGGATATTAAGTGAGGTATTAATTTGAGATGGGTACAAGGACTATAAGAGACATAATACTTAGGGGGCTTGGCTCCTTCCAAGTCTCTCCTTATCTCCCTCTCGCCGGGCCTCCTATTAAATTAGTATAGGCGCTCTAGTATTGACTAGGGTGCCTATATGCATCTGGAGAATGAAATGGATAATCAAGGTTCAATAACAATACAAATAAAGATGGATGAGTATAGAGGTCTTGAGTCAGCCCTTGCCGCAAGAATATCAGAAGTAGCAAAAGAACTAGATAAACACAATGGACAAGCAAAAACATTACAAAAAGAATTGAATGTAGCTAATGATCTTGTTGAAAACTTTAGAAACATGAGACAAGAATATGAAAACGAATATGAAAAATTTAAGGCTACGGAGAATGGAGAGTTGAAAAATGAAAGTAAAACAAGGTTCGAACTTAAAAAAGAAGAAGCGGAAGAAATTGACGCTCAAATATCCGATAGGTTACGGGGCTCTAGATGCCCTACCTGTTAATACTGGATTTATAATAGAGGGAAATAAAAGGGGACTGTCTATTGATAAGAATGAGTATGGTGTAAAGGTCCTCATAGAATCAGAAGACGGATGGACTAAGGCTTGGATTGCTGGGAGCACATCCGTTAAGAAATTACATAAGGAGAGACGAAATGAGTAAAATGTCATGGATAGCGTATTTAGTGGATGGCAATAGAAGAGCCGAATTAATTGAATATTTAGGAGAAGAGTGTGGATTTATACATGCTGAGAAATCAGCCGATGAAATGCTTGCAACAAAAAATAGTTTAATAGATGATGGTATATGGAAGGGCGACTCAGTACGGTATGATGAATCTGATATAGGTGAATCTTATGGCGGAGAGTAAGAGATGTCCTAGATGTGGTCACCAATACAGTATAAAAAGAAATAAAGAAATATCAGTCTTGTTGCAACAGAGATCAAAATCTACACGAGTTGGTCTTACAAGAATGATGAGGAAGATGCAAAGTGCAATCCCTTCAAGTAGAGTAGATACTAATAGTGTTAAAAAGTTTCTCAATACAATAGAACACTGTAGTGATGACGTTGTAGAATGGTGCATTGACCAGTACTATATAGAGAATAGAATGTATCAGGGTAAAGGGTTTGCTTACTTGCAGGCTATGATATTAAATCATAAATTAAATAGAGAGGAGATGACTAATAATCAAGAACTCATGCACGGAAAAGTACCTGGTGCAGAGGTTCTTACCACATATGACGAATGGGAAAAGGAAATATTAAAACTAGAAAAAGGAGAGAATGATGAGTGATATAACAATGTTCGGACCAACGATGTTCGATGTAGTAGAAGACTCAATTAAGGTTGAGGGACTAAAGAACTCAACTGATTATAAGTTTATTGTGAGGTGTGACACATCTGAGGTTCTTAGTTGTATGTCAAGTGAATATAGACTTGTCACCAACGAGGAAGTAATGAAACATGTTATGCCAATAATGAAAACTCACAAGGCAAAACTAACTGAAGCCAGAAGTTTCTCTAATGGTAGAAGAAGTAACTGGACATTCACATTCCCTGATAAAGTAGAGATAGCTGAAGGTGACTTCGTTAATCCTACTGTAAACATAGGTAATAGTTATGATGGTACAACAGCTGTTAATGTAATAGCAGGTGCCTACAGGCTAATATGTGCTAATGGAATGAAGATAGGTAAGATATTTGGCAAGATAAATAACAGACACTCTGTATATAACCCTAACCTTGATAAGCTAGATGAGATTATACCTCAAATTGTAGAAGCAAGTAAGGTTATTGCTGAGAATGATATGCAAGAGTTAGTAGATACTCCTGTATTTCAAGGTCATATAGCAAATGCCTTAGAACTTCTACCTGAACAGTATATGGAAGAAGCTTTAAACTACACTCTCAAGAGCAAGCCAAAGACATATTGGGACCTTCTCAATATGCTAACGTGGGTTTCGACTCACATAATGGATAGAGAAAAAGAAGCCACTCATCAGTTCGAGTCAACAATATGGCCTGAAATGAAGAAGATGGCCTCAAACGCCCCTACCATAATCGCGGAAGCATAGTGGCTGGGCCGGACTTTCCGTCCTGTCCAGTCATTATACCTTACTACGGGGGGAAGTTTGAACTGTCAAGACGATTAGTTCCAATGCTTCCTCCCCATGAAAGGTATATAGAAACCTTTGCTGGCGGACTCAGTATGTTCTTTCGTAAAAAGAAAACTGTATGGAACGTAGTCAATGATATTGATAATGATATAGTAAATCTTTATATTACTATACTGGAGAGATTTGAGGAATTTTCTGAGAATGTATATTGGATACCACGAGGTAGAGAACTCTATACAAGATTCAAGGCTGAGATTATGGCTGGTAAGGTGATGGATATACCAGACCCTAAGAGGGCATCACATTATTATTTTCTTATAAGAAATTCATTTAACAAGAATCCATATGGTGTATTTTCTAAGACACCTAAACCTGAATGGAGACAAGAACTTCTAGAAGAATTGAAGTACTCCAGAAAATACTTTGAAGGTACAACAATAGAGAACCTTGACTTTCGTACACTGTTTAAGAAGTATCCACCAAGACAGTATGATTGTTGGTATTTTGATCCTCCATATGTAGTGGCTGGTGAAAGAGGTGACTATTATATGCACCAATTTGATTGGGATATGCACAATGGATTGAAGGAAGTATGTGATGCTATAAATGAGGTTGGTGGAAAATTTATGGTAAGCTATGATAATAAAGATGAAATTAGAGATATGTATAAAGACTATAACATACGTGATATACAAACTAAATATGCTGGTGCTAAGTCTGCACGTAGCAAGATATTTACCGAGTTGGTAATTATGAATTATGAACCATTAATTCAAGAAACATTATGGCAAGGAGGCGAAAATGGACGATAGAAAATCTATGCCAGCCAGCCCTGAATCAGAGAGGGCTGTGCTAGGATGTATATTAAAAGAAGAGAAGTGGATTGAACAAGCCATGGAATATCTTCCTATATCTGATGCGTTTTATAATAAAGATAATAGACATGTATGGGAGTCAATGCTGGAGCTTTACAGAGAGAAGAAACCTATAACAGTAATTACTGTACACGAAAAATGCAAGGACAATTATCGAGGACATGATATACCAGATGCATTATATATATCAGACCTTACTGAAGAGACA
>Ga0208920_1000387_pt1 | contig 11743 bp, 6 predicted proteins | sample 19_taG_FD_184094 | JGI IMG/M metagenome (GOLD analysis project Ga0208920, IMG submission 184094) | Marine viral communities from the Subarctic Pacific Ocean - 19_ETSP_OMZ_AT15317 metaG (SPAdes) (version 2) | ecosystem: Environmental > Aquatic > Marine > Oceanic | place: Pacific Ocean | collected...
TAATTTGGCATCCCCTAAACACGGTGGAGTCAAACCCGGCATTGTGAGCAATAAAATGTGGGGACTCTGGAATCTTATCCCACGGGGCATTTCTTGGATGACCCACATACTCGATTCCATCACCAACTAAGGACACAAGGTAGGCGTCGAACTTCTCATGTGCCACGTAGCCTTGGTTTCCCAAGTCTCTTACCGAGTAGTTTTTACCGTAGTAGGTTTCAAAATCTATAGCGATTGGAGTCATTTTAAAAAAGTTGAGGCGATCAAAATAGGAGACCAAAAACTCCTTCGCTGCATCTTAATAGCAGTCTGTACCTCGTTTTAAGTATGCAATACAACATGTCCTCTGCACTACATACAGATAGGTGGAGGACATATAACTCCACCCAATTGTTTATCGAGTCAGTTGCCTAATCCAAGCCGCAAACTCATCAGTATTGCGCCCCCCGGTTTTAAGAACCGGAACAAACACTTTGTTTTTACCCAAAGTTTCCCGTTTGCTGGATAGTAACCAGTTGCCGTATTCCAACCCTGTTTTAAGGTTGTATGCGGCGGCGGTCATTATGACCCGTCCCGCTCTACGGTATGCGGTGTTACGCATTGTCCACAGAGCGATGGCATACTGCTTGTCCTCATAGGCGAACGGGAAATGGAGGTCGTCCTTTCCTTCCACCATGCATGTTGCTACACCGACAGGAGTCCATGTAGGGGGGGTTTTCCCCTGCCACTCGGTAGTCCCTCCCTTTTGCACCACTTCCTGCATGGTTTTTGCCGTGTCAGGAGTTTGGTCAGTACCATATTCGAGGTTCTCGATATAGTATTTGTTCCAATGGGCTACCGTGACAGTTGTTTCAACGGTTCCATCACTTACACCGTGTTCGTTATTAAGGACAAATGAACCCGGCGTGAACAATTCACCAAGATCACCGACTTGCTGGACTAGTTTAAGTGACGGAATCTGCAAATCGCTTTTGCAAATTTCCCCACTAACACTTCCCCCATGTACTTCGACAGTACCGACAGGCATTGCAGGAGCAACTGCCGTTCCGGTTTCGTTTTCGTTTTTAACTGTTTTGTTTTCTGTTTGCGTTCTACTCATCTTATGTTTTTCCTATATATGGTATGTCTTCACCTCGACTGATAATTCCAGCACTCGCTAGATCACCAAGCACGGTAGCGGCATACTTCGCTTTCTCTCCCCTTGGAACTCTATCCTTAACTGCCTTTTCAAGTTCAGTAATGGATACTTTACAAGCCGGAAGAAAATCTACTAAATCTAAAGTACCTTGGAGTGCGTCCCACGCTTCCAGAACATCTTTCACTCTCCTGCTGGCTTGCCGGACTTTTATCTCGTAACCGGGTATTTCCATACCGTCTAAAGCCATTTCCAACGCTTTGGATTTAACACTCTTACTAAATCTCTCCATAACTGCCGCCAATTGGAGTGCCTTACCAACGTCTGAAGGACTTGTGAGGGCATTTAGGTCGGGTTCAGCCGGAATTGGCAAACCTTCAAATCTATTAGCTATCTGCACAGCAGTACTAACTACGTCAGGGCAAGTAGCTTTAGCACCGCAATACACACATGCGTCAATAGATGGGCAATTCTTTTCCCCATCACTATTTGCTTTGCGGATTATCTCTTTAAATTCGTCCAACCATCCAAACACTTCAGCACTTGGCCATTTGTATTTTAAGTGTTCGTCCCGGTTCGGGAGTAAGAAGTGGAACTCGATTGTATCCGGCTCAAATCCAAAAGCAGCACCTAGCGCATATGCCCTAGCTTGATAGTTCTTACTGGGAGTATCAACGGCTCCTTGGCCAAATTTATAATCAAACATGAGCACACGTTTATCTTGCACGAGCACTAGGTCACAAGTCCCCCAAGTGGTATTGGGGATGACCAGCTCCTTTTCAATGTGGATGTTCGAGCCTTTAGTTTGACGTAGGTAAGGTTCGACAATTTTCATGCACCAACCCAACTCCACTTGATCCTCCTTGGAGTAGTCTTCTAAAGCAAAATCCTTTCCCCTCCCGGCAATGTAGTTCGCGTACAACTCCATTAAGGCATGGAGGCGTGTGCCTCTGTCGGCAGCGAAGGTGCTGGAGCTAGTGTCGTTCTCCCAATTGGGGCAAGCTGCCTTATACTTCAGTTGGGAGGGGGAGTGTTTTGCGTGTTTAGCTGGCATATTAATTCTTTTATTTCTTGTAACGCGCCTTCAGTAATTAAAAATCCCGGTAATCTAAATATGTACCATCCAAGTTTGCTGCCAGCATTATACTTTTCACAATCTTTAATGAATCCAACCGGACGGGTATGCCTACTTTGATCCCAAATGCCGCCTTCAATTTCGACAGCAACCATTGTGTCGGGATGGGCAAAATCAAACCGCCATTTGCGACTTGGGTGGAACTTGAGTTCTTCAACGAGTTTAGGCCCATCAATCCTCCCCCATAGAGTTAGAAACCTTGTCTCCAAGACGCTCCGATTCCTCATTAGTTTTGACTCCTAGTTTGAAAAGTTTTGAGTAGAAGTTTTTTAAACTGACCCCGTTTCGCTTCCAGTTTGCCCTGACCTTCTCACGTAGGGAAAGTGGAATTTCAATGGTTATTAGAACATTTCTACCCATGTCAGAGGTCAGGTTCGCATGGGCAGGATTGGCTGTCAACAAATATTTTAAATTTTTTTTTCCAGACTAGGGAAGCCAATCTGGATCGCCGGTTAGTTCGGAGGAAGGGGGTAGGTCAATTGTGTCTTCTGGCAGCGGAATCACGAACGGTTCCAGCGTGTCCTCCGGCCTCCCGACCGTCACTACTTCAGCTATTGGAGGGACGGTTTCAGACATTTGTTTCCCCCTCCATCCGGCACGTTTTAAAGGGGGGGATTCCTCGTTGGTATTGCGGTAGTCAACTGCTTCAAGTTTCGACCTACCTCGTTGGTCTTTCGACATGTGCAACCCATCAATGGTGATTTTACTAGTTTTAAGAGGCTTGCCCTCGAAATCAATTTCTAACCATTGAGGCTTGTACTTAGTAGTTTTATTTGTGAATTTCCTAAACTGGTAATTTCCCCTAGTCCCATCACTATTCACTCCGGTCATACTTAAAGTTCTTTTCCGATTTAAAACATGAACCCCCGTAATCTCTAGGTTCTCCCTTGGATTTTCAGCGGTTTTTCCTTTTAAAAAAAGTTCAAATTCTTTTCCAATGTCTTTATCTGCCATACAAAACCTCTCGCTAGACGGGGTTAACAAGGTCTATAAATCTAGAATGTGTTCGACGCATAGCTTCGATCTTTTTTTGTTTAAGTTTTCTTAACATTCTAGCTTTTTCTACATTATCTAATCGTTTGGACGCGGACACCTGTCGCATCGACTTATTAACTTTTCTAATCGTGCTTTCTGTTTGCTTAACTGATGGGAAAATACGAAACAACATACTGTTTAAATCCCTATGATTTTTAGCATCCGCTTTTTTTCCAGCTTCCAAATACAGTTTATGTAAGTCCTGCGCTTGATGCGCCTTTGCACGTAAGTCTTTAAATTTCTCTAGTTCATAAAATGAGGAAGGAGAAGATACAAAACGCTTAACAACTGGAATATCATTAGCTTTCCAATCCTCTCCTGTAGATGCTTTAACTACAAAGTCGGCGGCTCCAAGAATAGACTGTCCCGCACCTCCTGTGAAATGTTCCATTAAGTGTTCCAATGTTTCTGGACTTACATCCGGTATTCCAGATGATACGACTTCATTACCCCCAAAAAGTCTGTTAATTCCTTTAGCGGGTTTTTCAAACATAAAACCCACCGTTTGCCAATGCCTTTCAGAATCGGGGTCTTGATATGGAGCAAAAGGACTGGGTTCTGGAACGATAACATCTCCTTTCCAATCTCTATTAGAGGACAAATCAACAAGAGGATCGGCAACATCTGGTGTAACCATTCGCAATAACGACCCAGCTCCTCCAATAGGATTAAAAGCGTTAGCAGCAGTATTCATAATATTCATGGCTGCTTCGGAAGGCTTCATACTTCCCGGTACTGCAAGTCCCGCTTTTGCAGAAGGTAATACGCTTTTTGAGATAGCATCCAGTTCTCTTTGGTTAAGTTGTCTGCCTAATCGTCTAATTTCCTTTTCTTGAGCTTCAAGAACTGCGTCGTAACCTAATGAATGGATATATTGGTACTTTAAAGTTTGAGCAGTTTTAGCTCCAGCATAATGGATCACGTTATACCCATACGGCATTGGAATACTAATAGCTTCCTTACCGTTAAATGGATTCATTATTATGAAATTCGTTTTCTTTTTCCACTCTGGAATTTTATTGTAATGCGAGATACCTTCTTCATCCTCTCCTGACATGATTTGATTCAGCAGTTCAAGAGAAAATCCAGCAGCTAACATGTTAAAGAAAATCTTTTTCCCAGCTTCAGTATGCCGCAAAGCTTTATACATATTGTATCCACCTTGAATATTAGCATTAAAGAACATGTATAGATTATTCAAAGCACTTCCATATTTGCCTTTTCGTGTGAAGTTAACAGTAATGTTTCTGGAAAGATATGCTGCTTTTTGAGGAGAAAATCCACGATCTCTTGCTAGTTTATAAGTAGCTAAACGTGCAGTAGATTCCATACCTCCATTTACACCTTCGATTAAATCTTTTAATTTACCAAGGTACTCCTTTGTTAACTTCGTAGCTTTGCCACTTTCCTTGGATGCGTTAGCTTTGTTTATGTTTTTAGCTAAAGCACGTAGATCGTGTACTTGGTTCTCAAAAGTGTTAAGCCCGTAAAAAGAAATTCTACCTCCATGCTCACGCATCTCTTTAAAAGCTGCATCCCAAGTATCCATAAGTGCTCGTTCTTCAGGAGACTTTTTAGCCCTCCTCTTAGCCATTTCAGCTTTAGAAAGTCCTTTAGGGTTGGAGTAACGCATTGAGGCATCAAAGGCATCCCAAAGAACCCCTTGTTTTTTATTTAAGAAACTACTTTTACCTCGACTAAATAAACCGGGGAAATTCCATATATTGGCAAGCTCTTTTGCAAACTCTTTACTTTGAGTAGCCGTGAGATTTGTTTTAGCAAACTGTATGTCCCTAATTAAGTTAGGTAAGATGAAAGATGGGTTGTATTGCGTATTAACTTTGGATAACCAACGTGTCATTTTACCCACACCTCTAGTCCATTCTTGAATAGAAGATACACCTGAATTTCGTAATTCATGGGCAAGTGCTGGATTTTTTATCCGTAGATATTTGTTCACGCCTTTAACTTTCAACGCAATTACATCATGTTTCCTATGCCACAGAGGATCATTGACCATTTTAACAATCTCTTGGCCGTCGGTTAGTTTAGTTAACTTTCTAACATACCCCGGTGTACCCGGTTTAATCTCTTCGTTTCTATTCCTAATGGCGAATTCTCTTAACGACTGCATGATCTTATTTCGCTCACCACGAATGATAGCATTAGCGTGTTGCTGAAAAGTATAGGCTATTATGCTTTCAGCTTTAGTTGATCTCCCTAAAGCTCGCATTGACTCTGGCCCACGAACTTCTACCCCATTCCCAGTTTGTTCCATAACAAAATCAACATCATCTTTCCCCCTTAGTGGAATATAGTTTTCGTAGAACTCTTGGAGAGTCTCGTAAGTTTTTCTAGTTATTAAACCTGATTGAAACTGGATGTCTAGTGTTTTAGCAGTTAACGAATATATGAATTTATTTGCAAGGTCTTCATATGTTTTAGTCTTACCTTTTTCTTGTATGCTGGCTAATATCTTTTCAGCGGTTTTATTGGACATCCCCGATCCTGCTTTTTCGTCTACCTCCCGATAGTCTTGAAAGCGGTGGTTTATTTCGGCAATTTTTTGGTTTCTAGATGGGGCATGTTTGGCATATAAAAAGTCTTGAAATTCATCTAGGTCAACATTGTTCTCGCTTATGTCATCTTGAAAACTCTGTCTGAAAAGATCAAAGTCCGACATTTTTTCTCCGAGTAAAGTTTCTAGACCATCTAGTTTGTAATAGGCATTTACGGAATCTCCTAATTGAGCAAGCCTCTCGTCCATAGATTTTCCAGAAAGACCTGTCCCTACTCTTGCCATAATATCCGCTAACGCATAGTACCGATCAATAAAATTTTGTTTTACAAGGGCTTTAACGGCTGGAAGTTTGTCCGTTGTTTTGTCTACGTATTGTTGAAGCGAGTGCTTATCTACAAAGGACTCCCACCATGAATCGACCATTTCCAGAATATTGGAAGGGGTCATTTTTTCAACCATCTCTTTACTAGGAGTTACAAATTTAAGCATACTCTTTAGCACCTTTGGTGGAAGATTATATACTCCTCGATACGCCCCTTCAACTCCGTCTTCCCAAGCATACTTAACTACGTCAGTAACCGCCGATCCAATAGCTTTGGCAAAATCTTTAACATTATCAATTCCTCGTTTGGCTAAAAATCTAGCTAGATTAACCAAGGCGTTGTATATTTTTGGAAAGGCAGCAGGGTTTACAAACATGTTCATTCCCATTGCGCCACCTAAATCTCCTAATGCAAGAAAACCAGCAGCAAGGTCTTTCATGTGCTGCATAAACCCTGCCTCATCAGATTTACCTTGAACTACTGATCCAGTTGATTTGGAAAATCCTTGCCGTTTAGCCAATTCTAAGTATCCGTTTAGTAAATTGTTAATGTCAACGAAATCTCCAGCTAATTCGGCATTCATTCGATCTTGAATTACCTTAAAGTTATCCCCTCCTCGTATGTGGGTTTCTATGTTTTGTAGTTGTTTCCAGACATTTTCATAAAGTTCTCCCGGTGTTTTAGAATCTTTTGCAGCTATAAGTTTATCTTGCATCCGAGCTACATTAAGCAGCATATGAGCTTCTTCCTTTGTGTACGCACCAGAATCAAGTTTTTTCTGAAGATCCTTTCCTCTTAATGTAATCGCATCAAAAATTTTCAAACCCGAAGTGACTCCTCTGTGATAATACCACCTGAATTTCAAAAGATTCCGAAGTCGTGTCTCCAGTTCAGCAAAATCTTCATTAAGTTTTCTACCTCTGGCTATTGCGTTTTTTTCGGAAGGACTGTCCGAAACATGGGGGATGTCATTTTTATTATCGTAGAATACCCCTTCTGGATTGATGGTTTTAAGCGGGATTAAATCAGTTATTCCTAAATCTGGAGTTGTATCTCTTCCTGCTTGACCAACCCCCCGATTCAATATCGCTAAATAATCGACGTTGTTCAGGTCAATCTGTCCTTTTTGGTGTATCCCAAGGCGTAATGAAAAAGCAGACAACTCTTCTAGCGCAGCTACGGCTTCCATAGCTTCTGGACTAGTGGCGTCTTCTTTAACTTTCGCAATAGCGTACTCTCGTAGTTCTTTTGATCTTGCCAATAAAGACTCTGCGGCATACTGACGATGTTTTCTATAGACCGTTAACGCTTTAAATTCTAAATCCTGCAAGGCATCGTATTCAGCATCAGCATCTATAAAAACGATACCCCCATCTTGCTTAACTATTTTAGAGGAGTCTCCCCAATGAGCATAAGGCCCAACTTTCCCGTTTTGAGGATTGGAAAGTAGCTTAAACAAAGTTTCATATTCCTTCGATGGAGCAGACACAATATGAACCCCATCTTCAACAACGGATTCATTTTCAATTTGCAATCTACGTTTAGCAATTAAACGTATTAAGGCTTCAGCTTCATCTGCCGTTCCGATTTGATTTTCGATCCGTTGAGTCCCATCTATATTTTCACTACCTTCTCCGAAATCCTCTATGGGTATTTCTAAAATTCCATTTTCTACTTTTTCAAGAACTTTTTCCTCACCCGGTTTAAGAACCCGCCCTTGTGCGTCTACATTCACTACTTGCGACGTTCGCTCTGTTACATTAAAAGCTATAGAATTGTTAGCAGCCCTTTGTTCCCCCCCTTTGATGTTTGGAGTAGTTGCCGTGGCCGAAACTCCCATAGAAAGATTATTGAGAAGTCTAGAAAACTCTACAGGAATTATCTTATGGTTAAAAGTTGTCTCCAGTTCCAAAATTGTAGAAGGTAAATCTTCGATATTGATTCCTTCAAGCCCGTAGGCTTTCAAAAAAGCAGCCCAATTAATGAATTTTTTTTCATTTCCCGATCCGCTGAGATAAACTTGAATGTAAGGATCGAGTAATGGCCAATACCGTTTATTGTGTTTTCTCCCGCCCCCCAAACCTTCAATAAGTTTCCCGGCTCTTTTTTGTTCCGTTTCAGTAGTCTGATTTCTAAAAGATGCCCAACTATGGTTTGCAGGAGGAGGCACTCGAAAATCAGGAGTTGCTTGGCCCCCTTGATTTTTACTGGATACTGACCCGTCTGGATTTATCCAATTAGAATTTAACGCTTCTTTAGAAATAGAACCGTCACTATGTAGCTCGTGGTATCTTCCATCTATTTCAACGATTGACCTAAAAGGCACATCGGGGTCTTGTAATATGTCTCCCACCCAAGTATTTGGAACTTTATCTTGTTCTGCTAATGTTTCCACTTCTTTTCTAGTGGCTACTCTTGTTGCATGAAGTGTCCCCTCTTCGTTATAAAGAGGTATTGTGACGTACAACGTATTAGGTTTAATTATAGTAGGAACCGCACCAAGAGGACTGATTTGTCCCTCTGCCATTCCTTGACCTTCTCCTTTATATTCAGGCCCGTAAGAAAGTTCGTTGTCAAAGTCTACAGAACTCCAATCGTGACTAATACTTCCATGCAGAAACCCTTTGTTTCCCTCCTCTACCTTTTGAAGATCGTTTTCTAATTTAGCTATTTTACCTTCAGTTGTTTTAACTGCTTTTTTAGCTTCAATAGTTTCTGGAGTCTCCGGTCTTCGACTCCCAACCTTCTTTTCGGTCACCCGTTCTGGTTGTTTCTTGCCAAGCCCGAAGTCCATCACCAGTTTCTTCTTCTCTTCGGTGACCGCATCCACCTCGTCTTCTTCCACGCCTTTCTTACCACCCGGTAAACCTAGATTCCTAGCTAAATAGGCGACCTCTTCTCCATCTTCTATGACCCTACCTTGAGCATCTACGGGTAGTCGGTTAACTCTCTCTGCCGTAACAGGAACTTTTCGTTGTTCTGCCGCTAATATAGACAGTTCTTTTAACCTTTGGGCTTTTGCTTCTTCTATTCTAGTTTCAAGAAACTTTTTAGTAGTTGTGTATTTCCCCCATTCAGTAGCCCCACGGATGGCAGTTGGAACTGAGCCTCCTATGACTTCCTGTAAGGCTGCTCTTACTGCATTATTAAGCCTATCTCCACGGTCAACCCCTTGTGATACTGCGTAACTATCTGACAGGGCTGATCCAGTTGCACCTAAAGCAGCATCGAACATAACTTCGTTTGCTATTTTAGACCCCACTTTAGTCAACCCTTTTCCAACCCCCGGTATTGGGATTAGCGTAGCTCCAAGTGCTTCGGCGGCTGCTGACATGGAATCTATATTGGAAACTCTTCTAGAAGTTTCAAAAGCCTCTTCAAGATTGAGAATTCCCCCTTCTTGATCTTGCTTATACCGTTCTCCGAAATAGGTATTTCTAAAAGAACCCCCTTTAGCAGTTAAACTTTGAAGAGTAGCTACTGTAGTACCTCCAACTGCAATGCCTCCGATTGGAGTACTAACTGCTGTGGCTGCTGCTCCTGTAGCGATGCCTACCCCTATGTCTCTCGTTACGCTACCAAAAGTTTCTCCTAGAAACCCCCCCGATAATATTGGAAATTGTTTTCTATCATCTGGAGCAAGTTTCCATTTTTGGTATTCGTCCTCCAACATGGCAAGGGCTTGTTCATCTGTGGAATTGAGAATTCCCAATCCCATACCAAGGTCTTCATTAGCTTGAGTAAAAGAATCCCCATACGCATGTGCAAATTCCCCCCAAAAACCACTAGGCAGTTCTTCGGTAGCTGTTTCCTCCTCTTCTTCCGGCCAAAACTTATCTGGAAAGCGTTCTCTCACTTCATCATGGATCATGTCCAACGGATAATAGCTAGGAAACACCATGTATTCAGGTGGGGAATCCACCCCACGGGGATTTAAAACTTGTACTCGTTTAGCCATTGTGAATTTTTACGGGACGATAAGTTCTGTTTCAGTAAGTGGTTCAGTAATATCTAAACCTCCAATAACTTCTCCGACATCTTGGGTTAGAACAGCTTGAGTAGTTCTAAACCACTCTTTAATTTCGAGAAGGTCTTGCTGAAGTTCGCTCTTTCTACGAATATCCTCGGCAGTTACTCCTTCTGGATACGTATATGCATCATCAGCTTTTCGGTTAATTGTGCTAATTTCTTCCTCAATTCGAGTAATTTCTTTATCGTAATACTCTCTATTAGCTTTAGTTTCTTTTCTGTGCGCGGCCTTCTGGTCTATGCGTTGTTGTTCTCTAGCAGGAATTTTGGCACTAGACTGATCCACGCGTTGCGCTCCTTGATTAGTGACCATCCACGTTCCATATTCACCCAAGTTTTCTATTCTTAATTGTGGGCCGCTCGTTTTCTGGAGATAGGTAATAACTTTTTCACCAAAATCTTTAGGATATTTCTTTTTATCAACGTACAACCGTCTTATTTTTTCAACATCTGTTTCCGGCCTTTGGAAGTCTTCTCTTCGTAATTTAGGCTCACCTAAAACTTTTTCTAAATCAAGTTCGGCTGCAACCACTTCGTTTCTTGCATTTTCTACAAGGGTTGATTTCGGAGTAGGCCGATCATAGTTCATTAATCTAGCTAAAGCATCTGGTTTATCGTATAACATTGCTGGTAAAGCATCTGCTAAAGACGGAACAGGAAGAGGATCGACTTGAGCAGCTAAAGGCCCAAGGGCTTCTCTTTGTAATCTAGTTTGAGATTCTGTTTGATCTCGTAATTCTCTAAAAACATTTAACCTTTCTAAAGCCGTTTGGTATTCATCAGAACCTAAAGGAGCATTCATCCCCTTTGAAGAACCGGGATTGGCAGTTTCCATTTGCCAAAACTTTTTAGCTAAAATAAAGTCTTCTTGCAGTTTAGGCACTTGATCCTTCAACTCATCCCGTAATTTCTGGAATTCTTTAATCTGTTTTCTGATCGAAGATGAAGTTATTCCCGCACTTGATCTAGTATCCCAAGCATCGAACCATTTTTTCTCTTCCGCAGTTCGTCTATGGGGAAGAGGAGGAAGGAGCATGCCCATCTCCTTTTCTACTTTTAAACGAGCTGGATTAGCTAGTTTTTCCTTTTGCTTATCAATAGCTTTTTCTTTTTGGAATACTGTGCTTGTGATATTCCATATTCTTGTTTGAGTAGCATCTATTTTATCTCTTATTTCATTCGCTTTCCCCATGTCGCCCTGTTCTCCAGTTTGTGCATGGGCGGCCTTCAGGTTTTCATAAGAAATGGCCGAGCGTTTTTCTGCTGCTGCTACACGTTGAGTTTTTTCATCGTTGGCTTTATTGTAACTGACGTTATCTTCAACACCTGTTGTTCTTCCCAAGTTTAGAAAAAATTCAGTAGCGTTTTCCTGTCTTATACGTTCATCCCTTTCAGAAATGGCACTTCCAATTTCCTCTCCGAATTTAGTTATCCCCTTCGCGTACTCATCCCCGATACTACCCATCATCTGGATAATGCCGGGTTCTATTGCCGGGCCTCCGCGCCCTTTATATTTACTGAAATAATTAGCCATTTATCCTGTCCTCCATCATTTTTTAAAAAAT
>Ga0208920_1000388_pt1 | contig 11730 bp, 23 predicted proteins | sample 19_taG_FD_184094 | JGI IMG/M metagenome (GOLD analysis project Ga0208920, IMG submission 184094) | Marine viral communities from the Subarctic Pacific Ocean - 19_ETSP_OMZ_AT15317 metaG (SPAdes) (version 2) | ecosystem: Environmental > Aquatic > Marine > Oceanic | place: Pacific Ocean | collected...
TGTTGTCCAATGATATAAACTTTGTCTACTAGCCTCACATAATAACATTATACAAACCATCTTGGCTTAAATGTTGTACGCGGCATTACACGGCAAATATCAAATTGACTAATAATCCACCTTTTTATTACTTTCTTTTCTAACTTCAACCCTGGTGTAATATCATACCCATACAAATATGTGACAATTTTTCTATAACCATAATCATCATATACTGCTTCACTTTTAAGTTCATATGGTTCTATACGCCTACGAACAAATTTACCATTTTTCTTTCTATATCTAATATCTAATGGGCTGTCTTCTAATTTGGCCTTAATATATCTTTCTTTAACTAAATTTTGTGACATTGGCATATTACTAAATCCTCTCTACAGATTCCGCTTCATATTCAGGTTCAATAATATCAAATACATCTTCTCGATCCATTTTAGATATTGCAGTTATTTTAACAATTATATTGACAAATTTATTATTATATTGATTTTGACGATCAAGTTTGATTTTTCTAATTTTTAATCCTTTTTTAATAAGATAATTTTTTAAATTACCAATTTCACCCTTAACTGTTTCTTTTGGTATCATTGGAATACCAATATTCATTAAATAAGTTATATTTTTGTCAAATGGTGCCTCTTCACCAATACCTTGAGTTCTTTCATAATCATCTTTATGTATACCATGCTGAGAAAGTAAATGTTCAATATCCTGATGGTCTGTAACTGCACTTAATGAATCAATGAAACGGATTGTATACTTTCTATTCCAGCCCATTGCCATAAATGTTGCAGCCATAAGACCTTTTAATTCTTCTTGAGTTTTTTCATCCTTTTCTTTTGTTGCCTTTACAAATTGTATTGCCAATTTGGAAATTGTACCATCATGATGGATATTTTCCATCGATTCGCGAAGTTTCATTATTATTTCCCATAAAATTACTTTTTGTGGATTTTATCTCAATAGGATTCTTTTTATTAAGCCAATCATGAATGCCTTAACTGCATAAAAATGTTGGTTTAACTAAGCTTTTGATCTGTTATTGTATCTATAAGATTATTCTTCATGATCTGCAACATGAGCTTTATCTAATGCATTATAATATGCTTTCTTCTTCTTTATATCTTTTATTTCTCCGCCATGCTTTACACCAAACTTAGCTGCAATTGCCGATCGTTTCTTTTGATATTCAGCTTTGTCGCCTGTTGCTTCTTTTTTAATTATACTATCTTCTCCTCCATATTTCTTAAGAATCTTTATAAGATCATTTTTTTCCATTTTAATGTTATCTATTACAAAATTTAAAATGGCACGCTTTTTCCTTCTATCTAACCTTTCCCTTTTTTCATTAATTTGTTCAATAAATTTAAGGAGATATCTTTTTAATTCACTAGGTAATTGTATTGTTGCCATTTATTATTTCCTCCATTGCCTACTTACGGTAGGCCCGAGTTACATGTTCAATTTCACCTATTATCCATGTCAATACTGTTGTCATCACAGCTGTAAATTGTACACTTGCAACAAAAGGTGTCCACATTGCAACTGTTTTTGGACCGAGTGCTGCTGCCCATGGAAAAAATGACATTAAAATAATAATTGAAGCTGCTGCACCTGCATGAGCTTTACTCATTGCAATTTTATTTATTTTCTCTTTCTTTGCTGTTATTTTTTTTGATTTTGAAGATTTTTTTGCAGACTTTATTTTGAAAGATGCTGATTCAGCCTGCATAATTTTAGTATTCATATCTTCATAATCTAATAATAAATTACGTACATATTCTAATTTTGCATTGCTATTTAATATGCTAAATTTTCTTACTTCATTTTTTACTTTTCTCTGTAAATTTTCATATTCATTTGAATTCACTACTAGTCTCAAGGTTATTGTTAAATGGCAAAATAGCCTATGAGAACCCTTCGTAATATACTTTAATCTTTATGTAGTCTAAAAATAACTTGATCCACCTTATTATTTACCTGACTTAAGTAACTTCCACTAAGATAAGAACTTCCACCCAATTCTTCGGCCATTTCTTCTTCTTTAGGCCAGCTTGTCTTCTTTATCCTCTTTACCAAATATTCATCTTGTGCATTGCCCCTTCTTTGTAGAGCATATTCAAATTTACCACTCTTTGTTTTCGTGTAACTTTCTTTAGCTTCATTAAGCAACATTATATACCCTCTAATTTTTGGTGGAGTAGGCGGGCTTCGATGCCCGCGTCTTGTCCGATCATATAAGAGAATTCATTCACAATCATGGGTAACTAAATTCCTTGATATTCCGTTACCTGAATACCTAAGGTAAATATTTGCCAGTTTGGTTAAAATTGACATATAACCCTACAGATTCGGTACGAGGAATTCTCCAATATCTGTGTCTTAAAGTTCCCCGTTAGCTATGCAGCTAAAGCGTATTCGTATTCGTCAGTTATTAACTGAGTTTTTAATTGCATTCTCAAACTGTTTTCGTCAATCGATACCATTTCTACCCCAATTAAGATGATCAACCTCGGTCTGCCACTTTCATAAGGTTATTAACCGAGGTTAAGTTTATCTATATCTATTAATGCTGATGTCAAATCTTTATTAGATTTAGCGATTTTCTTCATTGTATTAATAACATTCTTATGTTTTCTCTTACTATCTGCATCTTTTCCATTTTGTAATTCTAATGAAATTTTATGCAATTCATTTAATACTACTTGAATATCTTTTAGGCCTCTTAAACCATATTTGGTTAACGGATGTTCTCTGGTTTCATTAAGTTTCATTATTTATACTTCAAAGCCATCTGGCCCATAAACGTAGAGTATATCATCATAACCATTATCTACCATTACCAACTCTAAAGTATTTACATCAATATCGCCTGAATCTATCAAATGTTTTATATCACCTGTATCGTATCTTTTGAATTTATTCCAACCGGCTTTTCCTTTACCTTTTGATATTACAGTTCCTTTTCCACCACCATAATCTTCACCAACATCACCAGATTTAACTAAATTAAATTTCTTTGTTTCGTTTAATAATGCTGCTTCTTTTAACTTCATCTGTTATCCCCTTGTACAAAATACATTCAATTTTTAATTTATAATAGTTTATACCTTTTTTGTATTTCCCTTTATCTGTCCTCTGTAGACTATTCCCGAGCGTCGATTTCATGGCCTTTTTCGTCTGTTTAGGTATTACTATCTTCATACTCTATTGTCTATTAATCACATTTATATTATATAATATAAACAATTTGAAGTCTATTGTAATCTAAAACTATGTTAACCGTATAATATTTGTTGATTGGGTACTTTTTCTTCTTTTACTGTACTTTCAATCTGCCCTTTTCCTTGGCATTTTGGACAAAGTTTAATAGTTGAATCAACCTTTAAAATTTTACGACCTTCACATGTTGGGCAGATGAGCATATTCACTCTCCTTAATGTTGATGCCCTAAGTTATAACGTATACGTTTTTTCATAGATTTAAGACGTTTTTTATTCATTCTACTCTGCTTACCGCGTCTCTTTCTTGCTGCTTTTTTAGCGCCTCGGCCTCTTTTTATTCTTTCTGAAGCACGCATGGTTACAGCTTTACCCCCTACAATTTTTTGATTTCTTTGATTTGTCTTCATCTTTACTTTACGTTTTCCGCCACGAATAACAATCTTACGAAATCTGCCTTCATTTATAGCACTTAAAGTATCTGAATATTTTTTTACTTGTTCTGAAAGAATTTCACGAATAATTTGCCTTATACTTTCGATTAACTTAGTTCTATTTCTTTCATTTAATGAACTAATTTTTTCCATCTTTTATTCCCCAAGGATATCATCATTTAAAAGATTAATAATATCTTTATCCCTTCTATGCTTTACTATTATAAATATTAAGTTATCAGGTAAAGATTTTGTTATTTCTAAACCTAAATCTTTAGCTTTATTTGTTAATTTTTCAATCCCATAAGATAGAGGAATAGCTAATATTGTTGAATCTTTGTCAAAATTTAAAAATTTAACATTATATCCAACAATATTTTCTGTTCTTCTTATTTCATAATTATCGCCTGCTACATTTAGTATATCCATTACATTTTTATTCCATCAAAGTTTTCAAAGCTAGCAGCCAATCTATTCATTTCACTTTCTTGAAATTCTTCTGTTTTTTCTAAATAAAATGCCAATCTATCTTCAACATTTAAATTCCAATTATATGTATTATCTGACCATTTTTTTAATTCTTTAGTAAATTCCATTTTTGATTCTAGAGGTGTTAATTTATTCTTCTTTCTATTTTCTTCTATTTTATCTATCCAATAAGATGCACTTTCGACCCATTTTCCTGAATTTGAAACATTAACTGCGCAATTTTCCATTTTTATATCTTTGGGAACGGATTTCCAAAAATCATTATATCCCCCATAATTTGTAAACTGTGGAATACAACCATATCTCAATGCTTCAACAACCTTAATTTCGGATTTACAACTATTAAATGAATTATGCATTTCAATATAAGCATATGATATATCAAACAATGAATAGAATTTACCATATTCTTCTAATGGAAGTGCATCAAATACTTCTAATCTTTCAGGATCCAAATCACTATATAAATTTATTACTCTATTTCTATATTTCTGGTTATCATCCTCAATATCTTTTGATTTAAACTTAGGTTTTCCATTATCATCATATTCAATTTCGAATGCTGAATCTTTTAATGCCATGCCAGCAAGAACAAAAAATGTGTTTGGATATTTATCATGTATTGCTTTAAATATCGTATGCATCCTTTTTATATCTTCAAAATGGGAAGTAAGGCCAGCCCATCCAATTATAATAGGCTCTTCTTTTGATTTTGTTGCCTTAGATAATTTTGGCAACATTTCCTTCCTTATTTCTTTTTGATCATGATTCCATTGTGGTAATTCCCAATCAAACATATTTCTATGAATGTAAACATCTTTATTAAAATTAGAAAATGTTTTTCTTAGTTTTTCTGTTGTTGTACAAACAAATTCTGACTGTTTCAATGCTTGAATAGACATTTTGTCTTTTTCTGAAGCATACCACAATTCTCTCATAGGATGAGTTTTTGGTAGATTAAACTCATTATCATCAACATCATGTATAATAAAAGGTTTTGTTTCAGATTTGGGCCATAATTCAGCCACTGAAAGAAAATGAGAATGAAGATTTCCTGCTCGGTGCATTATAATCAAATCACCTAATTTTAAGTGATTTGGTTGAATATTTTCTGTGTATATAAAATTAGCTTCGTCTCTGAAGTGTTTCCACATAACACGCATAGGCTCAAAGAGGCGAAAGTATGATGTTCCTGTTTCTGAAGGGGTACTAAATATTATTGTCTTTTTTGATCTATCTACAGATGGTGGATTTGTAAAAAATTGTTTAATTAGATCTCTTTCTTCACTATTTTTATATAACAAACATTTTTCAATATTTTCTTGCTCTTCCATTCATCCTCCTATTTCATTTTGTTTACGTATTTCATAATTTCTTTAGGTGTGTGACCTTTTTTAAATGAATCTTTAACAGCTTTTATAAATTCTTCTCTTGTTGTGCCTTGTTTATCATACATAACATCCCAATTGAATACTCTTTTTGCTTTAAAAAATCCCTTTGATATATCATCTAATCTAACTCCACCACCGGCCAACGCTGCAGTAAGATCTAAATACCAATTTTCTGATTTTAATACTGCACCATCTTTGCTTAAACCAGTTACAGATATTTTCTCTTTCGACATAATATCTAATGCTTTAAAAAAACGTGTAGGAAATTTTTTAACTTTAAAAGGTTCAGCAATACCAGCCATATCAACAATAATTTGGGGACCATATATATCCTTACTAATTTTTACTTTCAATTTTTTATCTGCTTTTAAAGCTTTAACAGCTTGCTGTACTCGTTTTGGTACAGCTTCATGAGCAGCTTTCAATGCAGTTGATCCCCCACTGAAATTTATGAATGCTGTTTTACCGTCTTCATCGGATGTAATTGTAAAACCAGCAGATACGTTATGATAACCTCTTACCGATGTTGTATGAGAAGTAGAACGGTGTAGGCCTACTTTTTCCAATATCTTACTAAGATATTTATTAATCTTTTGTTTAGTTAATTTTCCAACAGCTTCTTTCAATAGCATCAATTAACTCCTATGGCATTACAACTACAATTCTTTTACCCATTTCTGTTGCTTTCATTATAGTATATCTTTTCGCTACAGCATAACTTCCAGTTAATCCAAATTATACCTCAGCAGTTAATTCATAAATCTTGGTAACACTCATAATTGATTGTCTCCAAGTATTACTACCAATTGCATTATAATCAAACCCACCTTCTACAGGATTTATCTTAACTTTTTTAAATCCACAATCTTTAAGATATTTTTCGATATTTTTTGCAATCGTATCTAATTCTAGTTCCAATTCATGAGATGCATCATTAGGTTGATTGGGCCCTTGACCATATCCAGCATTTGAATTTGTTGCTAACTTAAATGTATCACCTTCAAACTGAACATTCATTTCAGGAATCTGAGCTACAAAATTAGCAACTTCCTCAACTGCTGTTCTAACTCTAATATCACCTAACCTATTAGGCGATATATCATATACTTGTTCTGTCATCCCTTGTCTCCACTATTTTTTATTTTGAGCAGCTGAGTCATTGACTCAATTATTTAATTTCAATCTTTTTTGATGGAATATCTTTAGCATTCTTTTTTGGAATTACCAAAGTTAAAATACCATTTTCACATTTACCATCAATATCTTCTACAATAAATTCATCTTTTGGAAGTGTAAAAGACCTTTTGAATGTTGATTTATGAATTTCCTTATAAACATATTCATCATATTCACTACAACAATCTTCATTATCACAACAATCTTCATTCCTATTTAACGCAGAAATTGTAAGAACTTCATCCTTATAGTCTACATTAATATCATCTTTTGTTAAACCCGGAACTGTTGCTTCAATAATAACTTTTACAGGTGTATTTTTTACATCAACTTTAGGATATGAAGCTTTACTAACTACTTGACTAAAAGTACTTTTATTATTAAAAAAATCTCTTGACAATTGATTAAATAAATTATCAATGTCACCCCATCCCGCATTAAGCGGAAACATTCTTAACGTACGCATATTAATTCTCCTTAGAGTAATTGTGTCGATGTCCAAATCGGATCATCTTATTTTTAGCTGGTCTTAAACTCAGCTGCTCATATTATTATAATACGTTTAATTCTTTTTTATACTATCTTCTGTTTTCAATGCTTCAACAAGATGTGGATTATATTTAGTTACACAATTTTCACACATTCCATATTTCTCATGCCACATATTATCCCAAACACCCATTAATTTACCACACTTTTCCCCAGTATCTGGATCTTTTACTGAACAAAACCATGGTGTTCTATATTCATTGGGTTTTCCAACAACTTTATATCCACTTTTCTGTTCTACAATATCTCTATTTATATTCTTCATATTTTTACTTTCTATTTATTTCTTCTATACGTAAGATGCTAAGTTCATTTAATAGCAACTTGATATTACTTAATATTAGACCATCGGCGCTTGATGATAACTCCAGACAAATGCACTAAATGATGGATTAAGGCCTGTTGCAGCAGGTGTCTTGGGAACTAATCTTATATATCTATAGTTTCCGGAACCTGCAAATGCTGATGTTGAAAGATTTCCCCAATCCGTCCAATTATTTTCAAATTGTGGATCAACCGTTCCTTGAGCTGATGCTGAAGTTCTAGCAACTGATTGTAAACTCAAAGCAACAGGATTTACATTTCTATTTGCACTATCTGGACTTACTGGATTAAAGTTATTAACCTGAATAGTAACGGCAGTTGTAGCAATTGCTGCAAATGCTCCAGCAGGTACAGTTATTGTCCAATCATCTGAAGCTACATAAACATAATTAGTTGCAGTAACACCAACACCAGTAACAAGCTTATTAGTTGTATCTGGAAGTAGTGATACGCTTTCGTATTGTGGTGTTGCCATTTAATTATCTCCTTCTTATTTATAAATCATACAGTTTTCCATATAAATATAAAGTATGGAATGTTTAAGGCTTAACTTTGTGATAATCAACTATATGCTTTATCGTCAATAACTTTTAAAGTTTTTATTGCCTTGAAAATGATTGATATAACAATTTCCCTCGTTTTCTAGAATCGTGAAGTTTTTCTACGTGAGTGAAATTTTTCAAGTCTAGTGCGCATAGTATCCTGTTGAGCAGAAGTTAATACTCCCATCATATTTTCTTTACGAGTAGTATACAATACTTTTATTTCTTTCCTAAATGATTGTTTTATTTCATCAATTTCTACTTTTTGTTCTTCTGTTAATTCCAACCCACGAAAATTCATAACTTGACCTCTACGTAGATTTGGTCTACGCGGATGTTTGCGCTGGGCAGATTGAAGGCCAACGACACGCGATCGAGGTTGCCTATTTCTTTTATTCTTAAACATACCTTTATCTATTCTCTGTTGTTCCAATAATGTACACAATTCACATTTATTCTGTTGTATACTGAAATCCAATTCAGATTCAACTTTACTACTTGCAACAGAATTTACTGATAGTACTGTAAATCCTAAAACAATTGTAATAATTGTGGCTATTTCTTTGCTATATTTTTTCATTACAATATTCCTCCTTATAAAATTTTTAAACATTCATACTTTATTCAACTGGCCGTTTAGCATACATAATTCTAAACAACTTTTCAAAATCAAAATTTCTTGGATCAACTTTTCCTCTATAACTTGAAACATGATAATGCCCTATAATTCTAGTAGGGTTTATTAAAGGAAAAATTTGCCTTACGTCATTAATTAATTGAGCAAGTACAAAATATTGGATTTCAGTATATGGGCTCCCTATAACTTCTATTCCAACTGATATATTATTTAACCATTTCTTTCCATGCAATATAGAATCACCTGCATGCCAGGCACTATATAATATATTTACATGCTTATATAAAGTTCCATCATGCGACAAAGTCCAATGTGCTGATTTATTTTTACCTTTTATAGTTAATTCATCTACTGTTATTTCTAGTGCTCTTTTAGCACTGATCTTTCCTGTTTCTAATTGAGGGATGCCAGGATCATGAATGAGAAAAGTATCAACTAATTTAGCAGCCTCTTTAATTTCTGTAACTTGCTGTCTATGTAATTTCCTATGTTTATAATTAGACCTATCCGACGGAGAGTCGACAACTTCTCTACTTAACTTTCTGGTGGCAGATTCAAAAAATAATGCCATATACTACCTCCTTCTTTCAATTTACCTTTTTTATTCCTTTATCTTAATATTGTTTTTATATTCTTTTCCCAACCCAAATTTACCATTTTCACCTTTTAAAACAATACTATTTTTATTTTTTCTAATAACATTAACATCCATTCCTACATTGAAACCTATTGATTTCATTTTTTTCTTAATTTCATCATGAACAAATGTTATTTTCATATATTATCCTTTATTATCTTTAATGCTTGTTGCTTTGTAAGTTTTGGGTTACCATCAAAAGCATCTTGTACTTTATCAAGTAATACACCAATTTGTGGACCAGGTTTTACACCAAGCTTAATAATATCATTTCCATTAATAGGTAATTTATTAGATTTTTTATCTTTATCTAAAATTTTCAAACGTTTCCTAATTGCAGTAATTTGATCAGGCATATTAGACATTGGATCATGAGCACTATTATCAGCATCCATTATATCCAATAAATCTTCCAAATGGTCACCTATATTTCTTTTTAATTTTCTTAATTGTTTATCAGTTGCTAATTCACCTTTCTTACCAGTAGATTTTAATTTCATATGATTAGAAACAATAGAAGTTACCTTATTTATTATATCATTAGGATATTTTAACCTTTTCATTACTTCTCTTGCAACATCAGCACTGATTTTTTCATGTGCATAGAAATGTACTTCATTATCGATAATGGATTTTACAGTAGGTTTTCCAATATCATGAAATAAAGCTGCTAGTCTTTTTGGAACATCAGCAGGCACTTTTTCTACTACTTTCATAATGTGATTAAATACATCTTCATCATGATGTATATTTTGACCAACCTTCATTGTTGATTGAAGTTCTGGCATTACATATTTCAATAAACCCGTTATTTTAAGTATTCTCATTGCTTGTTTGGGTCTTTTAGAAACTATCATTTTATCAAATTCTTCTCTAACTCTTTCATTTGATATATTCTTGATCTTGGCAGAATTATTTTTTATCGCCTTAATCATAAACATTGGTAAATCCCAACCATATTTGACAGTGAACCTGATAGCTCTTAACATCCTTAACGGATCTTCTGTGAATATAATATCTGGATTAAGAGGTGTTTTAATAATACCCTTTTTAAGATCAGATTTTCCATAACCAGTTAAATCTTTTATTTCACCTGTTGTCAAATCTTTTAACAAACTATTAACAGTAAAATCCCTTCTTTCTACATCTTGTTTCAATGTTCCAGGTTTCACACTAGGCTTACGACTACCTCTTGAATATTCTTCTGATCTAGTCATTACAGATTCAATATTTACACCATCTAATTTAATACCTTTCCAAGTTCCTGTTAAATCGAATTTAGCTGTTCCATATTTGGGAAATATGACAGGATTAGAACCACGTTTATAATTACCCATTTTTTTGGTGGCATATTCAGCGAACTTGATACCTCCTTGGGGTAACTCGACAACGAGATCAATATCCTTTGGATCTAATCCCATCAGTTCATCTCTAACCGCACCTCCTGCTAAAAAAGTTTTGCCTTTAAAAGGAGATTTTCTAATCATATTAGAGAGAAAATCTATAGCTGCCTTGTATTTAGCATTAATTTCTAATAATATATGAGTATTTTTCGATTTCATCTAAATCATCACCAAGTAAGAATTTATAACTAATATTTTTATTTTTGCAATAAATCATACCAACTTCAGCTTTAAGAATTGATTTTTCATTTAACCAACCTTTAACTTCTTCTAATATTACATTTTTATTATAATAAATATAAACTACTTATATACTAAAAAAGGGGCACTAATGCCCCTTTTCTTTTAAGTTTTATAATATATGTCAAATATATCTATTAAAGTTATCTCAATTTGTGCTATGCTATATTAATATTTAATCTTTGTCATCAACAACCGATCCTTCTGGCTCAGATAACATCTGGTTAAACGCACTAAGCTGGCCGATCAGATTTTGTGCTTGTGGATTGGCCTGTAGCAACTGGCTCGACAGTTGATTCAAAGTTTTCTGAATATCGTCGATCTTGGTTGTGATTTCTTCGCGGGTCATACGTCCTCTATGTCTGAAGTTTTACTTTCCCATTCCAACGCCACAATACGCTTCTTCAAATCCGCGTAGCACAACTCAGGGATGTCTGCGGCGGGGTCTATGTCCAAAACCTTGAAACGGTCCAACTCAAGTAGCTGTATTTCCACATCATCCTTACTGGCGTGGACGCCGTAGGTGACGTAGTGCGTGTGGTTGGCAGGATCGTCGTCTTCCCTGTTCTTCTTTACCATCACATCCGTGAGGCGCACATAGCAATCAGCTACGTCTACCCCCGGTGGGACTTTTATGCTTGTGTTAATTGCCATACTATACCTCCAAAAGTTTCAGTTTTGATTCTGCGA
>Ga0208920_1000396_pt1 | contig 11553 bp, 16 predicted proteins | sample 19_taG_FD_184094 | JGI IMG/M metagenome (GOLD analysis project Ga0208920, IMG submission 184094) | Marine viral communities from the Subarctic Pacific Ocean - 19_ETSP_OMZ_AT15317 metaG (SPAdes) (version 2) | ecosystem: Environmental > Aquatic > Marine > Oceanic | place: Pacific Ocean | collected...
AATTAAGTATTGACGAGTGTATTTTAATTCTTGGTTATGCTCCATCATGTTTTTTAATGCTTCATGCGGTTTTGAGCCACGACCAATCATATATATGAATAATTCTAAGTCTGTTATGGATATTGTTTTATACTTCGGTGATTGTTTAGTTGTCATGACTGTTTCCTTTTTTTTGCAATATTAACCTTGTTCTATACTGCTCAACATCTTTATCTTTTATGTTCTTAATCATTCTTAAGAAATTACTATAAGGTATTGTGCCAGTTGAGAACATATAATCAAACAACAGGTTATAATGAGTCTCGAGCTCATCAAGTTTAGTCTTTTCCATCATGAGTCTCCCTGTACTTTAGCTATTTGAGCAAATACATTTTCAGCTGTTCTAACCCCATACTCTAACTCAATGAAGACAGCAGTTTGGTTGCCCATAATACTATACAATTTGTTCTTTATTTGTTTAAGAACTTCATCATAAGGACATGTTATCCTTACTCTGCGACCATTATCCATAGTGAACATGGTTTGGTCATACTCTTCTGACCTGAAGTAAGACACATTATCAAGATTGATTGTGTAAGTGTGAGATTGAATTATGATTGTCATTGGTTTCTCCTTTTAGATATAACAACACGCAAACCATTCTTGGTTAGATATGTTATTACTTTAGATGTTTCAGATAATATTTTGCCATAAGACATACAATGCTTTATTAAAATAGTTATAGGTGTCATAGTTACTCCATGATTATTAAGGTTATTAATGAAAAATTATTGATAAAGCCTCACCGCTTATGATTCACTAAATTGTTCCTTAAATAGTGTCAAGCATCAGCTATACTCTATTAGAGATACTGAAAGTCCGCTGCACGGTACGGTTGTCGACCTACCACGATGATAGCTTTATCAAATTATTAAGGTTATTGCCCAAGTTAATACAAAAGTGATACATAAAGTGTGTGTGAGCTTGCATTGCTTTATACACCTGATATACCCACGTTACGTGATATATTCTGCTTTATTACAACACAAGCCCAACAACACACAACAAAAGGGGTGTTAACCCCTCACCTAGGTAAGGCTACCGGGGTTCACTGGGGTGGCATCTGGGTCTTCCCATACTAACTTCCAGCCATTAGCTACACATATAGTGTTAAGGAACTGAAGATGCGCTACACCTTTACGAACTATGTCATTCTGACTAGGTATAGAACCAATGAATCGGTTATACCCACGCTTAACATCAGCCTTAGCATGTGCAGCCATCATGTCACGCCACGTCTTCGCAGCACTTTCCTTCACCTCTTCATGTGTGAATTGCTCAGTCATAATAGACTCCTTTGTTTATTGTTAATAGATTCTAATATATTTATATATAATCAAAAATAACGTAAATTCGTTTTACGAAAACCCCCGATAGGGGGGTATATAGGTAAAAAAGGTTGAATATCAAAATGGTGTATTTTTTTTTAGGAAATGACTTGGTCAAATAGTAGTTTCATTATACTTGACAAGTATTTAAATTAATGGGTGGTAGGGAGGGAATAAATAAAGGGGTGAATATTTTAATGGGAAAAAATCGAACATTACGTGATGGAAAAAATAGAAAATTTTTGGCCAAAGTTGGCAATATCGTGGTTAGTAGCCGTGTTCGTTATAATGCCGATTCGACATGTGTCTCCCCTATTGTTCAATTTAATATGTGTAGTTCTTCTTTGGGTGGCGATATACAAGTTAACTATGCAAAAAAGTAAATAAAGTCTTATATTCTACAATGGCAGAAGTAATAAAAGAATTGTTGGAGTTTTCAATTAAAGAACAGGAGATAGCTTTAAAGAGTTTATCTAATGATTGTAATCCAATAGAAATAAATGGAGAAGTGTTTATTATCCCAAAAGAAGTAAATGAATTAATAGACAATCTTTTTTTACAATTACAAGATTTGAAATTTGGAAAAGAAATCAATAAAGGGTAAATCTCATTATGTCTACGATGACATAGATGAGTTTAAGGCTCATCATCCAAATAGGGTAGTAAAACCAGACTGGCGTGATTCTGATGAGGGTGATTGGGTATTCAGTGATGATGGTAGGATAGTCCAATTACTAAAAGTTAGCAAATCAGTTAAACATCCAAATGATAGGAAGAATTATACATATGCTAAAGGTTGGGTTAGGACAATAGTAGGTAGTTTCATTAATAGATATACTACAAAGATGGATACGGATTTTAGTTCCCATCCAAATAGATATACATTTAGTAAGAGTATAAATAATACAGGCAGAAGAGTTAAGGAAAGAAAGAATGTAACGAGGAAAGAAAGAGAATTCGCAACAAATATAGTAGTAGGAATGGGAGCGGTAGACGCATATAAGAAAGCATATAGTGAATTGTCAAGTAACAGTGCAAGAAAAAAAGCGACTATATTATTAAAACAGGAGAGAGTTATGAAAGAAATAGAAAAATCAGTACTAGACATAGCGAAGAGTCTTGGGATTGACCATGAATATGTTCTTAGTAAGTTAAAAAATCTTGCAGATTATAGTGAAGATGATAATATCATACTTCAGTCTACAAAAGAATTAGGTAAGATAGTTGGGACTGCAGGAAATACAGTAAAACAAAAAGATGTAGGGTTGCTTGGAGTATTTCAAGGATTCTCTCCAGATGAAATTGAAGGAGCCACAAGAGATAATAAACAAATTACGTCAATATCTTTGGAGGACAAATAATGGTTTGCCCTCGATGTACATCAATGTATACAAAAAAAGATGGGAAACGAGCTGGTAAAGATAAGATTAATCAAAGATATAAGTGTCATTCATGTAAATCTAGTTTTTCCATACCAATAGATACTGAAGTAAAAGAATATAATCTATTAGTAGAACCAGGACATATTTTTTCTTATAAGTCAAAAGAGATTATCAGAGTACATTGTCTTACAGATATTCATGTAGGTGCTCATGAGTTTGATTTAAAGAAGTTTTCAGAAGCTGTATCTACTATTTCTAAAGACCCAAATGCTGTGTGGTTTGGTAATGGTGATTTATTAGAATTGATACCTCCAAACTATAAAATATCACAAAGAGGACAATCAGTTTCACCTGATGAGCAATATTTAGCTTTTTTACAATTAGTAGCTCCTATAAAAGATAAATGCTTATTTATTCGTGGGGGTAATCATGATTTTCTTCGTAGCTTTAATATACTGGATTTTGATGTTTGCAGGACTTTAGCTGCTGAGATGAACGTTCCTTACTTTAAATACCCAGGCTATTCACGAATAACTGTTAAAGATAAGGATTGGTATCTTGTTAGTGGACATGGAAAAAGTGGTGCGAAAAATGGTGACCTTGAGTTGGACAAACTTGCAGCTGTCTATTCAGAAGGGGATGTTTTTTTACTTGGGCATAATCACCAACTCTATGCTAAACCAGTGGATTCGATTATGGTTGATGGCGATGAAGAAGCTCTTAAGCGTCGTTGGTATGTAAGAGGAGGTTCATTTTTAAGATATGCTGAGTATGCAAGATATTCTATGTACCCAATTGTAAGAACGGGATGGATTACAATGGAGTTTACAAAAGATAGTGTAAAATGTTGGGAGAATTAATCAAAAATGATATATGGAGGAAGATATTTAGTATTATGGAAAAAAGCTAAAAATGATAAGACTGATGCTTTGATGAGGTCTTTTGATACTACGATAGAAGCTAAATCATATATTCAAGGATTTGTAGAAGCTATTGTTTCTTTTACTAAAGATGCTCAAGAAGATAAATTATTAGATGAGTTTAAAATAGAGGAAGTAAATTGAAAAAGAAAAAAGTTTATTCCAAACATGATTTAAAAAGAGAAGTCCAGAACACAAGAATAGTTGTTTCAATGTTATCGGAAAGATTCTTAAATTTAGAGAAAGTTTTGCAATTGTATATTGAAATGAACAAACATGATAAGAAATTTGAAAAGTTTTTAGATGCCAAATCAAAAGAAAAAGAAAAAGAAGACTAATATAAACAATATTATTCGGCAAATGGAATTAGATTTAATGAGTGCTGGCAAAATTCCAGGTGAAGAAGGAGGTAGTCTTGTTTCTCAAATGCAATTACAACGTCGTTTAGCATCTATGCCTCAAGGTGGGGGAATCACACCTCTCTTGCCTACTAGTCCTTTAGATTTAGCTTTTGAAACTTTATTAACTGGTATGGCTCATTCGGAAGGCGTTGACCCAAGAATAGCTATTGCAACTGGTATTGCAGCTGGGAAAGTAATACCTAAGTTACCAGCAGCGGCTAGAGCTGTCAATATTAAAGGTGGTAGTATTCTATCAAGACGAGCTTATAAAAAAGGAATGGAATCTGCATCAAAAGACCCTATGTTTTCTGATATTGATTATCCTAGAGAAGTTAAATTTGTAGGAGCAAAAGACCCACAAATGGGAACAGCCGCTGGTCAGTATATTCCATCATCGGGAATGCAAAGAAGACATTTAGAATTATATCCCAATCAGAGAAAATTTTCGTATGAACCAGGATGGATTCCTCAAGAAAAATCAATTTATCTTAAAGAGAGAACATTAGGAGGTATACTTAGTGGTAGAAAATCTTGGGGGAAAGACTGGGGGGAAAGTATTCTAAGACATGAATCTCGTCATTATAAGCAGCATGTAGAAGGTATGAAAAGAATGGAAGCAGAAGGTTGGGTAGACCCTTATAAGGGGGCAAGGGCTACATCAATAGGTGGAAAGAAAATTTCATATTCTCCTTTGCTATCAAAGTCAACTCTTCCTTCTTCTGGCACAAAATATGGATACCCAGCTGATTGGCATGTTGCATATTCTACATTAATAAAAATACCAAAACCTAAAAATAGATACCCTTCTATTCCTAAAAAATATATTAATACACGAGGACAACCAATGGCACCTAATCATGTTCATAGATTAGTTAAAAAAGAACATGGTAAAAAATATGCTGATAAATATCATAAATGGTATAAAAAGAAATATGAAAAAGATGTTCTTAGTGAATGGGATATGACATCTGGAAAAGAATATTACACTAGAAATATAGAAGTTGAAGCAAGAATAGAACAAATTGCGTCATTAGGCGAGAATAGTGGTTGGGCATTTGATGATTTAGTAAAAAGGGCTGGATATACAAAAAAGCAAGTATTAGATATGGTTACTGATTATAAAATTGCAAAAAAGAAGTATAGGCCAGGTAGATTTAAAGCAGATGCTCAAGAGTTTAGGACAAGGTGAATATAAACAGCCAAAACGTAAGTGAGGCTGAAGAAGCTTTAAGACTTGCAAGTAAAGACTTAATATCGTTTGGTAAATTATTCTTATCAGATGACTTCATGCGTAGCGAAACTCCTTTCTTTCATTATGAAGTAGCCGATGTTATAGATGATAAACAAGTAAAGCAGGTAGCAATTATTATTCCCAGAGGTCATGGTAAGACTGTTCTTACTAAAGCATCTATGTTAAAAGATTTTGTTTTCTGTCCTAAAGATGATTTTTTATTCTATGCATGGGTATCAGCTACACAAAAACTTAGTGTAGGTAATATGGATTATATTAAGCATCATTTAGAATATAATGATAAGATAAAGTATTATTTTGGAAGTTTGAGAGGGAATAAGTGGACAGAGGAAGATGTAGAACTAACAAATGGATGCAAATTGATAAGTAAATCAAATGTATCTGGTATTCGTGGAGGAGCAAAACTACATAAAAGATATGATTTGATAGTATTAGATGACTTTGAGCATGAAGCAAATACAATTACTAGAGAGGCTAGAGACAAAAATGCAAATTTGGTCACTGCTGTAGTTTACCCCGCTTTGGAACCCCACACTGGTCGGTTGCGTGTAAATGGGACTCCTGTTCATTATGATTCTTTTATAAATAATCTTCTTACAAATCACAGTAAGGCTATGAAGGATAAGAAAGAGTTTGCTTGGAAAGTAATTACATATAAGGCTATTACTGATGATGGGTCTTCATTATGGTCTTCTTTCTTTAGTAAAAAGAAACTGCAAGAGAAAAAGAAGTTTTATCAGGACTCAGGGCAACCACAAAAGTATTTCCAAGAATATATGATGGAAGTAATGAGTGATGAAGATGCAGTGTGGACAAGGCATCATATAAAATATTGGGATGGATATTATAAAAATGAAAATGATATAAATTATATTGTAAAAGATGGGGAGCAAATTCCTGTAAATGTATTTATAGGATGTGACCCTGCTACAGATATTGATACAAAGCATGCTGACTTCTCAGTTATAATGGTAATAGCTATTGATGTAAATAATGAATTATATGTTTTAGAATACGAAAGGCATAGAAGTATTCCTACAATTGGTAGTAAATCTCCAGACACAGGAGAGCTATTTGGAAAGAAAGGTGTAGTTGATTATATATTGGAACTACATCAAAAATATAATTGTATGTCTTCTACAGTTGAAGACGTAGCTATGAACAGGTCTATATTTCAAGCGCTGAATGACGAGAGAAGACGCATAAATAGGTTCGATATAGCTGTGATTCCAGAGAAACCTGGCGGAACTAACAAGCGTAATCGCATTTATAGTGGTCTTTCGGCTCGTTTTAGTACAGGAACGGTGCATTTAAGGAAAAATATGTTTGATTTGATTAACGAAATTATTACTTTTGGCCCTAAAATGTCCCATGATGATACCATAGAGAGCCTTTATTATTCTCAAGTACATTCGTTTCCGCCAAATATGAAGAAAGATAAGGAGAAAAAGATGTGGTTCAAGCCAAAGAAAAAAGCAAAGAGTTGGATAGTAGCTTAATATGATTAGTATAAAACAAATGTATTCATTGGTGTCTGATACTTGTATGAAGATGGGAGAAAAGTTTGCAAGTCCTAGTGCAGTTGATTTAGTGATTGCTACTGGAATTGTGGAATCACGGTACGAGTATATTAGACAAATGGGAGACGGGCCAGCCAGAAGTTTCTGGCAAGTAGAGCCCGCAACTTGTGTAGATAACTTAGCTCACTATCTTAAACATAGACCAGAACTAATGAGAAAATGTGCTGATGCGAGTATGGTAGATGTTAAACACTGGCAAAATCTTGATGAAAAAGTATGGGCAGAAATATTAGAAAAGAACATTGCAGCTGGAATAGTTCATTGTCGTTTAAAGTATTGGAGAGTTCCTAAAAGGATGCCGAATACAATAGAAGGACAAGCTGCTTATTGGAAAAAATACTATAATAGTGAGGGTGGAAAAGGTGACCCAGAACATTTTGTTGAAGTTGTAAAGAAATGGTTGAGATAATAAGTGGCTGAAGATAAAAAAAAGAAGTCTAAACCAAAAAGAGAATTATTGAAATATGGTGTAGTAGAGGAACCTACATTATTTCAAAGATTAAGTGGTGGTTTTAGTTCTAAAGAACTTAGAAAAAGAAAAAAACTATCAGCTAAGCAAAAAAGAGATTTAGCAAAAAAACAACCAAAGCCTGATCTTACTGCTCATGCAGCTTTACAATCACTTGGAATGGCTTTGCCTCCAGCAGATGCTCTTGACGCAATTTTGTATGCTGTAGAGGGAGATTGGAAGAATACTCTATGGTCTTCAATGGCTTTTGTTCCTTTTTTAGGTGAGATTTCTAATGTTAGAAGAGGAACTCCACCAAATTTAAGGATGGCAGATATTGTTGGATTTAGAGGAGGGAAAGCTGTTTTACAAGGAGGAGGAGAGTATTCAGGTTTTACGCCAGAGAAGGGAAAACCGTATTGGTCTGCTCGTCCTTACGCTGAACCGGCAAGTTATCCAAGATATCCAGAGCCTTATCAAATTCCTAGAATAGGGGATAAAATGGGTTGGTTTGGAGGAGATAGGGTTATTTATGATGTTGAAACTACTGTTGATGCAATAAGGCGAGAAGCGATGGGTATGAGAGGATTTGACCCAAGTGATTTTCCATATGCTGGAGTTCAACAGGCTTTGTATACAGACCTTGCTGGGCGTACAGTTTTTAGGAAAGGTAAAGACCTTCATACTATATTTGAACGAGGGCTTCCTATTTCAGATGTTACAGGTATAAAAGTATACCAAGATGTTAGATTTCCTCAAGACCCAAAATTATATCATGAAAGATATGGGCAATTTTTAGAACCAAGGTTGGGTCATCCATTAGATATTACAGAACAAGTTTTTAAATATGCGAGAGATACAGAGGGTCGCACAAGACAATGGCAAATGGGAAGATAGGAAATAAATTATGGCAAGAATGACAAATAAGAAAAGAGCTCAAACTAATAAACAACTTTGGGAAAGAGCAAACAATAGTCATAGACAAAGATGGCAGACTCTTAGCCAGAAAGGTTTTGACTTTTATTTAAATGAGCAACTTTCAAAGAGAGAAGTAGATGCATTAGAAGAAGCTGGAATGCCTACATTTACTATTAATAGAGTAACTCCTATTATAGAAATTATGAAGTATTTCGTTACAGCTAATAATCCTAGGTGGAAAGCTGTAGGGGCTACTGGTGATGACGTAGATGCGGCTCAAGTCCACTCAGATATAGCAGAGTATTGTTGGTATTTATCAAATGGTAAATCTCTATATAGTCAAGTAGTTCTTGATAGTCTTACAAAAGGAATTGGATATTTTCTTGTAGATATAGATAGAGATGATGACCGAGGATTAGGTGAAGTTAAATTTAAAAGAATTGAACCATATGATATATATGTAGACCCAGCAAGTAGAGACTTCTTATTTAGAGATGCAACTTTTATAACAATTAGGAAGAATATCTCAAGGTCAAGCTTAATAAATATGTTACCAGACCATGAAATGAAGATAAAAAAAGTTTCGAGAAGTAATGAAGTAATCTCTTATTCTCAAAGAGATATGGATGAATCATTTACTATTCAACCAGAAGATATTACAATGGGTGTTAATCTTGAGGCTGAAGATGATGATATTATTGCATACTATGAAACATATTCTAAGAAGAAGTTTGCATATCGTAATGTTTATATAAGAGTCAAACCAAGCCCTGCTGAATTAGATTTAATTAAAAAACAAGTTGAAGAGAAAATTGAAGAGTTCCAAAAAGAAGTAGAAGTAGGGATTATAGAAAAAGAATTTCAATTAAATCAAGCTGTTGAAGCAGGTGAAATGATACCTGAGAGAGCAAAATTAGAATTAGAGAAAGCTCAGAAAATGGCTGTTCAAGCTATTGAAGAACAGAGGATGCAACTAACAGCTGAAGCTCAAGACGCTGCAAGTACTATTGCTCAGCAAGTAATGAGTGAATCTGATTATAAAATATTAGAAGATAGCGATGCTAGTAAAAATATAGTTGATGCGATAAAATTCCACGAAAATAGAATTATATTAACTTGTACTGTTGGAGATGAAGTCTTCTTGTATGAATATACATTACCAGTTACTGAATATCCTATTGTACCAATTCCATATATGTATAGCGGAACTCCGTTTCCAATGAGTGCAGTTGTACCTCTTATTGGTAAACAACAAGAAATAAATAAATCTCATCAAATTATGTTACACAATGCTAATCTTGCATCTAATCTTAGATGGATGTATGAAGAAGGTTCTGTCCCAGAAGAAGAATGGGAACAATACTCATCTTCACCTGGTGCATTACTGAAATATCGTCAAGGATTCACACCTCCTACTCCTGTATTACCGGCTCCAATCAACAATGCTTTCTATACAGTTGTGCAAGAAGGAAAGGCTGATGCAGAATATATTAGTGGAGTGCCTTCTGCGATGATGGGATTTACACAAGAGCAACCTGAAACTTATCGTGGATTATTAGCGAATGATGAATTTGGGACTCGAAGACTTAAAGCATGGATGGGTAGTATAGTAGAACCTGCTTTAGAACATTTAGGTAGAATATTTCAACAAATGGCTCAAAAACATTATACGATTGAAAAGGTATTTAGGATTGTACAACCTGAAGCTGGGCAAATGCCAGATGAAGAAAAAGAAGTTTCTATCAATATACAAGTTTATAATGATTATGGAGAAGCGATAGGTAGATATAAAGATTATGCTACTGCAAGATTCGATGTAAGAGTTGTAGCAGGAGCTACAATGCCTGTAAATAGATGGGCATTACTTGAAGAATATTTTAGATGGTTTCAAGCTGGGTTGATTGATGATATTGCGATGATAGGAGAAACCGATATAAGAAATAAAGAAAAGATTGTTGAAAGAAAATCAGTATATGCGCAACTTCAATCTCAATTATCTTCAATGGAAGAATCTATGAAAGATAAAGATGGAACTATTGAAACACTAGAACGTCAATTAGTACAAGCAGGTATAAAGATGCAGGTTGGACAAGCTTCAAATGAAATAAGAAAAGACGTTATAGATACTCAAGCGCAACAAAAATTATTAAAAGGAATGTTGAAAGTTGAGTTTCAAAGACTACGTGATGAGATGAGAAACGACTTAAAACAAGATAAAAAACAGAGTGAAAAAGAATAGTTGTAACTTTACTACAAATTTTTTTAAGTTAAACTAACAAAATGGAGAATAACGTATGGCTCAAGTACAAGGCAACGCCGTTATGGCCCCCGAATTAGAGACTACAAATCCAAATTCCCAAGCAGTTGATTCAGTCATGGGAGGCGGAGATGATTTCTTCGCAGCTCTCGATGAAAGTGTTAATGGTGGGATATTAGACGAACCTTCGCAGCTAACCTCGGATTCTAATAGTGATAATACACTAACGAGCCCCAGTGAAGTTCAACCGCATGTTGAAGCAAACCCACAAGTAGTGGATGTGGAGATAATGCAAAAAAGGTATAGCGATTCAAGCAGAGAAGCAAAAAGGCTTAATGGAAAGCTCCAAGAGCTAGAGCCTTATATGCCAATCCTTGACGCTATGCGAGACGACCCTAATTTAATTACTCATGTGAGAAATTATTTTGAGGGTGGTGGTCAGACACCTGAAAATATGGCACAACAATTAAATCTTCCAGAAGATTTTTCATTTGATGCCGATGAAGCTTTTGCAACTCCAGAATCGGATTCAGCAAAAGTTCTCGGTGCCACGATTGATGGCATTGTTCAGCGTAGGCTTGGGAAAGCATTACAAGGGCAAAGGTCTGAAAATCACAGGTTAGCAAAAGAAGCTTCTTTCCGTCAACAACATGAATTAGATGACGAACAGTGGGGAACATTTGTTGATTTCGCAAAGTCTAAATCTCTTGAATTAGATGATATTTATTATTTAATGAATCGTAAGAATCGTGATAGTAATATAGCTAATAAGACAAGAGACGAGATGCGTCAAAAGATGCGCGAGGTTCAAGAAATACCCGGTTCTTTAGCTACTACTGGTGGAGCTCAAGTTGAAAAGTCTCCAGATGATAAAATATTTGATGCCCTTTTAGGTTCTGAAAGTGAACTAGAAAAGGCTTTTAGTATTTAGAATCTTTAAATAGAGAATACTTTAAGCCATAACGATTAAATAAAAGGTAATAATATGGCTGATGTATTTGGTGCAAGTACATATTCAGACGTGGCAA
>Ga0208920_1000403_pt1 | contig 11439 bp, 13 predicted proteins | sample 19_taG_FD_184094 | JGI IMG/M metagenome (GOLD analysis project Ga0208920, IMG submission 184094) | Marine viral communities from the Subarctic Pacific Ocean - 19_ETSP_OMZ_AT15317 metaG (SPAdes) (version 2) | ecosystem: Environmental > Aquatic > Marine > Oceanic | place: Pacific Ocean | collected...
ATTCTTTTCCCGAATGGAGAGCTGTTTCCAAAAAATGACAAATTGGGCTCGAAATAAACACCGCATCCCCTTAGAAATTCGCAAAGAAGCATACGAAAAATCGGGTCGGCTTAAAAAAGATCCGGAGTGTTTAGATATTTATAAAGATTTATGATAGCAGAAGAATCCCTCAACAAGACTTGGTTTATAGATATTGACGGAACCATCGTTAAGCAACTTTATAACCAAGACATAGATAAAGCCATAGATTCGTTAGGCGAAAATAGCTATACTATCGAGACCCCAATTGAAAAAAGCGTTACTTTCCTCAATAGAATTCCTAAAGAGGATACGGTAGTATTGACTACGGCAAGAGACGGTAAACACAAGGATCACACAGAAAGAATGCTTAGTCATTTTGGAGTCCGATATGATCGAATAATGTTCGACTTAAGAGCCGGGCCTAGGTATTTAATTAATGACATTAAACCAGCCGGAACGGTGGGAAACACAGACCCAATCAATACCGCTTTCTCCTTAAACGTAGAAAGGGACGAGGGCATTGATCTTAAAGTGTAAAGATATACATGAAAAACCTTGTAATCTTTCTTTTGTTCGCCGTGTCTCTTCGCGGAGCCGATAACACATACTCAAGCATAACCAAAAGAAACGCTTTCGAATTAACAGGCGAAAAACCAATTGCAATATTACCTCCCGTCCGGGAAATTTTAGCCCCCAGCATCTTTCTTACGGGAATTACTCGGTGGAAAGGTACAAATAAGGTTCATCTTGTACTGAGGAAAGCTGGAGAGTCCGATAAATTTGTCTCCCTCAGAATCAATGAAAAACAATATAACGTTGAACTTAAAAAGGTGCTCGAAGATTCTGTTCTTATAGAAGCTAACGGCAGCAATAAGCTCCTAAGCTTTAAAACCAACGGTCTTCCAACCATTGTGACAAAAGCACCTGCCGCTAAAAAGACCCCTCAGTCTGGACAACGCCAAATTAAATCTGATATTGATCAAAACGAACGCCGAAGACAATACGACGAATGGAGAAAGAGCAGGGAACGATAAAGCACGACCTCTTTATCACTGACGTGTGGGAATTCGATTTCCCATACCATGAGCAGTTTAAACCCCAAGTTATGGAGTTTATCTCTTCCCCTAAAGCTCAAGAGCACATCCAACAATCGGGGAACCCTTCTCTAAATTCTTACGGGGGAGATGAACTGTGTTTTGACGAAGATAGAAACCTTTCTTCTTTTTTTCAAACTCAAGTGTTGAAATTATTAAAACAGGTCGAAAAAAACCACGACTGGGAAGAAGGAGAATGGGACCGTATCCGCCCATGGCTTAACGTAAATCAAAAAGGAAACTTCAACCCAACCCATGTCCACCCCGGATACGATTACTCTGGGTGCTACTACGTGGACTTCCCCGAAAACTCTGGGCTTATTCATTTTTTAGACCCTCGCTCGCAACATAGATTCTCATCCCCCGACCCCCAGAGTAAGGAAAATAAAAACTGGTACAACTCCGACAACCCTTACGACAGCAGTATTTTCACCTATAAAATAAAAGAAGGGAAAATTGCCATATTCCCCTCGTGGCTCTCTCATTACGTAGATCCAAACCCAACCGACTCACTAAGAGTATCCATGCCCTTCAACGCTAAATATACCCAGTATGGAAATTAAAAAGGAAAACTTAATCGAATTCGTAAATCTCGTTAATGAGTGTTGTTCGATAATGGACGATGACTATGTAGCCGAATGGCTAACCACTCCTAATTCCAACCTTAATATGGAACCTCCTACGCAACTCATAAACGACGAAGTGGGAAGAGAAAAGGTTCTCAGATTGCTTTATTTTATAGATATAGGTGAAGCAGACCTTTAAGACTTAGGAACACTGCTTATAATAGTTGTTGTCCCGTCTGGGAACAGCGTTTTTGTGACGATAAAGGTTACGCCTCCAACTGTTTCCTCTATTGTGAAATTAGATACGTTGGAACCAACAGAAGGAACTGAGTCTTGCGTATTTATTTCATACTCTATAACCGACGCACCCGGAAGCACCTCAAAAGGCCCCACTACTTCGCCATCATCCAAAACCCCATAACGCCCCGTTATCATTAAAGTAGTATCTCCCATGACTGCGCCCCCCGGAATAGTGCCCGACAAAAGAGTACCATCTAGACTACCACTCCAAGGTATACTCATCATTCGGGGCAATACACCTATACTGCTTACGTAGTCATCCTCATATTGGGGAATTTGAAGGAAAACGTCCCCAATATTTGCAAAATTTAAATTCTCACCACTTATCTCTACGACGGTACCAGTAATGCCCCGGTCAGGAGAATAGCTAGTGACCCCCCACCTAACACCGGAAACGTTATATTCATCAGGAAAATAACTTATTTGACGATGCAGAATTCCGGAATCGAACTCTTGTCTATTACCGGGGAGAACAAAATCCTCCACAAAACTTCTGCCATCTTGACCAATTATATTTTTACGGGACAGAAGGAAAGGGTCCTGTGCTGGATTGGGAATCTTTTTAGGCCCTATGGAATCCCAAGAATTAGTTAAAAAGAGGTGACCCGTTCCTATAAAATTACGGTCAATTCCTACCCTTAACTCTTGGTAAAGTACCTCTACTCCATTAATTTCTATCATTCCCGTTGCAGCATCCCCGGGGACCAAACTATTAGCAAAAAGATGAGTCGTAGTTTTATCACCATAACGACCAACGTTAGAACCAGAACCACTTATTCCCAAATACGGTGTGTTAGTCAAAGCGTTTGAGTTTAAGCCTGTAACCGATAAGTGTTGATTACCTGATAACTCGGTGTCACCCCAACCATCAGCGGGATTAGACTCGATAGGAAGACCGCTTACCCCTAAAATAACAGCCAAAGGGTTAAAGGGCCCGTTGGTGGCGGCGCCATCAATGTTTTCTCTCCCCGTAATTCTAACAGGGGCAAAAGTTATACCAGTGGGGACGGCGGTACTTATTATTTCAGTGCCTTGAACAACGCTACTAGACACGTCTTGGGTGAAAACATAGCCCTCTCTAGTAGCCGCATTACCACCAACGCTATTAACCACCCCAGTAAGGTACTGAAATCCGATATCAAGCCCTGTCACATTATCCCCACTTAAAGAAAAGGTCTCGCCGGGTAGCAAAAAATTCGAATACCCACTTATGTGGGTTATGTTGATGTCATACGGACTAGGAGTTTCTCGCGAAAGAAAATCTTTCACAATAAAACGCCCGCTTTCCCTATTCATATTCAGAGGAATATCAACAACTAAGGAGAAAGGTCTTTTACTAACAAAATTCCCAACGTCTATAGAACCGCTTATCCCAGAAAAGCTAACCCCCGTTGTTAAATTCAGACCAAAACCAGTAATTGTCATAACGTCCCCTCTACTGAACACCTGATTAGGATTACCGGTCGTTCCAAAATTAGAAGGAAGTTCTCCCTTTCCTCTATAATACCCTGAAATAGCTGGCTTGGCAGCGCTCACCCCCAACATCTGAGTAGAACTAACAAAACCTCCGCTCGTATTTACTTTTATTAAATCACTTAAGGAACTCCTAGGAATAACCATATGTATTCCAGAATTACCATTCCCGTCAGGATTACCACTTAATGAATAATCCGACACCACAGAGTCTCCTATCTTCAAACCACTAGGGACCAAACCCTCAAAATATCCAGAGACACGAACAGTATCTCCAACCACACCACTTAAAGGAGAGAAACCACTAAAAACGGGAGAATTCACAGTAGTTATCGTGGTGGCGCCGCCACCTCTTTTATTTCTTGTTCGGATCTTATAAGCGTTTACGCCTGTAGTAAAACTATTAGGATAAAAAAATGTTATTTGGTCACTATTGGGTGTATAACCACCACCGCTTATGGGAAGGTCAGCTATAAAGTTTGCGGGATTTATGGACGTGTCGTAAATGTAAAGGTCTGTAACCCCAGAATGAAGTCTGCTTCCGTATACCGAACCAGTAGACCCCGGAAGCACATCAGTATCCGGATATATTTCATCAACACTGGGTTTTCCGTAAACGTTCACGCTGGCGGGACCTGACCCGAGGCTTCCAAAATAGCCCGACATCTCCACCCCCAACAACGCCCCGCTATCGGGATAGACTACGGCCGGAAGCGTAAAGGCAACAGATTTCCCCGGAACAACCGTAGTAACGGACTGTGACTCGGACGTTATTCCTACTTGTGAGGAAATAAAACTTACCCCCGTTAGACCATAAAGATCTTGTCCCTCTACCGTTATCAGATCCCCCCCAAAACCGGTCTCAGGAACAACTTTAGTAACAACAGGGGCTCCGATCCCCGGCGTGAAACTAATATCCGAAGGATATTGCTCTGGATAATTACTAGTAAATAAAGAAACAGCATGGGGAAAGACTTCAAAAGTACCAGCACCCACATTAGAGGTATCTCCGGAAACATATAACTTCAAACCTGTCGGGACAGTTCCCTCCAGCAGCTTGTCATTAGTAAGAGTAAAGAGTCCAGTTCTTCCCCCTATATCAACCAAATACTTATTGAACTCGATACCTGAGTATAAAATTCCGGAAGTAAAATTTTCACCAGAAACCCTCAAGGATGAACCCAGTATCTTCCCATCCTGCACACCAGTTACTCGCGCCAAAGGAGAAAAAAAGAAGCTAGGAGAAGTTTCGAAAGAAACCCCACTCTGCAGCAGTAAATTGGGAACCCCCCTCACGTTACCACTGGGAACAGTCATCTGAATCTCGGTCGAGGAATTAACCTGAAAATCTTCCATTTCTATAGAGTTGACGGAGACCCCCGTCACTCCCGAAAAAGAGGCTCCACTTATCTCAAGAGTCTTGCCTGAACAAAGTTGGCCGGAATTTAAACTATAGATTTCAGGAATAGGCACAAACTTGTTTTCCGTAATTCCGCTCGCCTCACTTGTGCTCCCATTCAATCCCGTCCTTAACGAAGAAAAGACTGAGACCCCCGCGTAATGAGCGTTTTGGGGAACAACAGCTCGCAAATCACTCTCGCTTAAAACATGAAACGATGGACTATTCATTCCACCAAATTTTACATCCGTTATTTGGTAAAAATTTTCCCCCGAAATCTCAATCGCATCTCCTGCCCTACCACTTATGTCATCACTCAACAAACCACTAACCACTACTTGGCTGGCTGAATCCAAAACTATACTAGCGACCCCCAAATTTAATACTTGATCACTAGTCTCTAATATTACATCGTTAGTATAAGCCGCAGGAGGAACTATTCCCGAAACCCCAGTGGTCTTCAAATACGCAAGAGTAGAAACCTCTTCGGCCCCAAACATAACCCTTTCGATAAGGTTCATGTTCTTCCCGCTAATAGTAAAATGCTTTTTGGGATAAAAAGTAGGCATTATGTGAATTCCACTCCCCTCATATTTTCAACAACGGTTAGTATCCCCCCTGCTTGGTTAGTAACCTCAATTCCGGCGGGAGTTCCCTGCATGATATTCACTGTTTGTTTTATGTAGTCTCCTACTGCAGACGCTAAATTCCTTTGATTAGCCACTCCAGAACACGTAAAGTTTTCCACTATCGCTCCTGCCGAATTTTTCAAATCCAGTGAAATTTTTGCTCGGGTTCCTGAAAAAGGCAAGTAACCTGAAGGAGAATCTATTTCAAAATTAACATTAACACTTTTGGGGCCAAAACTCACAGCGCTCGGTTTGGTTTCGTCCATTAAATACACGGGCTTAACTTCCGCTGTATAGTTATACGCTCCCCCCACAAAATTATCGACCCCACCAGACACAAACACTTCCCCCTCATTCGAAACCAACGCGTTCCTTAAGTTCAAAACTTGAACCGAAGCGACGGGAGGCTGTTCTGTAGGCTCAAATTCTCCCCTCAACTCATCAAAAAAAGAAACCTTAGCACTGGCAATAGCAGGAGAATTGGGGCCAAAATTAACGGAATAAGAAGTCAAATAACCACTGTCAAAATTTAAACCCCCAAAATTTCCAGAGATAACAGTAACCTCCCCTGCCCTTTCCCCTTGTCCCGTGATAAAGCTCTTGAAATAATCCTCTCCCGTTAAGTAATAATCAAAAGAAAGATCCCCCCCAACCCCATCGGAAGCCATGTAGTCGTTGGTATTTCTTTGGGTGATTAAATAGGTTGGTTCTATACTCGTTCTTAAAGACAGCGAAGCGTTTGATGCTAGAATCTCTTCACCATTAACCTTAAGTTTGGCATTACTTGCTGAATAAAATTTGAACGTTGGCAGATTGGACACATCAATAGGAGGCGGTTAAAGTTTTTTGGCTTCTTACTATGTCGTCTAAACCTGCGCTCATCGAAGTAGAGACCTGTTTACCAGAGATCATTTTTAATTGCATTTTATCATCGGTAGAGGCGTCATCGAGACCATGCAGGTCGATAGTATAATCGTTGCTCGACTCGTTAAACGCCAACCCAGATTGGAAAATATCTTCTGTTACATTTATAGATTCCTGAGCGGTGGTATAAAGTGACGTAACCGGAAACTCCTGACCCAGCTTGTAAATAGGGTTGTGGTTAAACGAAACTGAATAGTCAGCACCAAAAACTGTGCCTATATCTGTTGGGCCGGGATCGTATCCTGCCCCTATAGTGGTTCTTAGTGTGGTCAGAGGGGTATATCTACCGTGAGCTATTCCGGTTGCCAAAGAACCACCGGCGGTAGTACCGAGCCCCACGGTAACGGTAGAATCAGCTAATCTTCCGCTTATCGGAAGTTCATTATCGTGACCAAAAAAAGTAAAACTCGCGCTGGAAGAAGAAATTGAATTGCTGGCCACATTCAAACTATAAGAGTTTAAAAACCCAAACCCTTTGACGCCTGCTCCACTTATCGTAACCCCCGAGGCAGTTGATCCTACAGAATGCTTTATCCCACTGGCTAAAAAATTAATAATATTACCTTTTTGGCCATAATGCGCACCGGTAAGAGACGTAATAAAATTAAAAGAAATATCTCCGACCCTCGCTGACGACGGGAATTGACCTAAAGACCCCTTGTTACCAACAGCATACAAAGGCTGAGCAGAAGTTGAATAATTTATAGTGAAATCCGAAGCAAGAAGAGTCTCTCCGACACTCCCCCACTCGACGCTTACCGATGCCTTATCATAAAATACCGTTGCCATAACCTTTTATTTACAAGTATTACACATTTTTTACCTTAAAATGAATGATCTTAAATTAAAATTAACTTGGGCGTTGGAATCCACGTCCCCCTGAAAAGATTCCGACGTTAAAAGCATATCATTAAAAGAATACTGCAATAATGTAGCATCAGAGTTGTTTTTTTTCAAAGTTATTACCGTATTCTCAAAAACTGTCTGATCAGGAACAAACCTCATGTTTTTTATTTCGTAATCGTCAGGCTCAATAGTAAAATTAACATTAACCTCCACGGGAGTTCCCGCTATAACCCCAGTAGGGACATCGCTTCCAACCACATACAAAGGGACACGAGGGGTAGCTATAGCTACATTGAAAGAACTAACACGATTAGTACTAAAAGTATCTAAATTGATCTCCATGGAGCTATAACTAGGTATGTTTACCACGCTTGGAGAGTTATCTGTCGGCACATTAGCCAACGTTCCCGTCCCGAATTCCCCATAAATCACAGAGCTAGTAGAAACGCTGGGAACTTCCCCTATGGCACAGCTTACCGAATAAGTTTCCATATAACCCTCTGTAAAAATAAAATTTTTGGCTCCGTGATTAACTACGCCACTAAAAGCGATGTCACCAGTGAAGTTTTGCATTAATTCCTTAGAGGTGGCTGGAGCGGAGTCGGGAAGAGTGTTTATGAGGAGATTGCTAACGTCCAAAGTTGCTGTTTGGGGGCCTTCTGGGGCATATTTTATGCTATTTATACCTAAATTTCTAAGAGGCCGAGCAACGGAGGAGTAATTGGCAGATACGGACTGAACCCCCTGTATCCCGCTCCCATTAATGGCGATACTCTCTGCCTCTCTCCTGATTCTTCCTAACATTACCTTATCTTTATTTTACACTACTTTTTTGGTGTAATATAATAAATAAAGGATTAAGGGAAAATGGCTAACAGTATTTACAACATTCCAGTTCATAATAAGAACAAGGCATATAGCAAAAATGACATCGTTATGGTAAAGGAGACTCCCCTTGTAAGTACCGGTGTTCCCACAAACCTTAAATATTATTACGCCCTAATAGATGTACCATCTGGCGAAGACACTCTCGTTACGAACTCCGCCTATTGGGGAGGATATGAAAATATAAATAATACACAAAGTTACCCTTTATTTTTATGGACCCCATCCTACAACGTAGCCGTGCAACATGCCCCAAGGGTTAAATCCGTTATATTCGGAAATGGATATCAACAGCGTAGTCCTGACGGCTTATATTCAGGGTTAATCAAAATAGACTTAACCTTCGACAAGAGAGACGAAAAGGAATCGAGGGCCATATTGCACTTTCTTAAGACGCAGAAAGGAGTCACCGGCTTTGTGGTTAAAAAACTCCCCCAAATATATGCTGACGGCCCAGATAACTCGTACAAGAAACGTTTTGTTTGCCAAAATTTCAATAGTACCTATGTTTTCCACAATAATTACAGTGTGAAAGCCTCTTTCATCCAGACAAATAACTAAGAATGCCAGACTACACCCCAGACAACGCAAGGGCTCGGTCCACTATTAAATCTTTAAACGCCGAACTCTCGAACCTTACCCCTTCTTCCTTAATTACATTGTTTGAGATCGATTTAAACAAATTAATGGAAACTAAAGGTATTAGTTTGGTAAATGAAGCCTTCATAGCAAGAGGAGGAAACAAACCGAGCCAAGGCGCTTTTCTTCCGGATGTTGAAGATGGGATTTTAAGGTTTCACAATAACATAACTATTTTTAATTCTTACTTGGTGTGGCAAGGAAAACATTATTTCCCAGCTCCAATTACGGCCGAAGGATTTGAATCCTCCACAAAAGGAACACTGCCGCAACCTACTTTATCCATAGCAAGCCAGTCGGAAACGGGAATAGACCAGCTAGCGTTGCTCAAACACGAAATACAAAAATTTGGAGATATTATTGGGTCAAAAGTCTCACGAAGAAGGACGTTCGCCAAATACCTAGATGTGGCAAACTTTCGAGGAAACACAGAAACAGCCTTACCCCCAGACGGCTACGAGCCCGATATGTATGCGGAACTACCCAAAGATGTTTATTATATAGAAAGAAAACAAACAGAAAATAAAAATGTTTTAGTTTACACTCTTTCCTCTATTCTTGATTTAGAAGGTACCAAGATACCAAAGCGGAGGGTTGTTGCAAATAAGTGTGTGTGGCAATACCGCGGTGTAGGATGCTGGTACCAACACGCAACAGACGATGAACTAAAAGCATGGCAGGTTGCCAAAAACGACAACACACTTAGTCAAAGCGACACAATTCCACTTCTTGAGAAAGCGGGAATTAAAACCCTTCATGCAGATCCAAATGCGGCCACATGCGGATTACCAATTTTTGCCCCTGCCGTAGCTACAGACAAAGACGAACACATCTATTCTACTGGTTTAGTGAACCCTGAGGATGTATCGGAAATTAAGGACAGAGGCAAATGGAACGCAGCACAAACCTACCAAGTCGGAGAATTTTGCTTCTTGGATAAAGATGGTGTAAAATTTTATTTCGTATGCAAAAAAATAACCGGACCGATAGAAGATGAAGATTCAGGAGTAGTAACACAAAAAAGCGCATCCCACCCTCCCGACTCTGAATACTGGGTTCCTGACGAATGCTCGAAAAGCCTTACCGGATGTCGACTAAGATGGGGTAGTAGAAAGGGTAAAGCAGCCTTGGGGTCGTCATGTGCAATCGCAGAAATGGGACAGCTTCCTTTCGGGGGTTTTCCCGCCGCAAAAAAACTAGCTAGTCAACGATGACCTTAGAAGAACCAACAAAAATAAAAATTGAAAAACATGCCCTAAGGGAAAAACCGCATGAATGTTGCGGACTGTTGGTGGAAAATAAAAAAGAACTGAAAACTGTTGAATGCCGGAATGTTTCGGAAAAACCAACACAACATTTCTCCATAATGCCCTCCGACTACCTTAAAGCTTGCCGCCAAGGAAAGATTAAAGCCGTATATCATTCTCACGTTTCCTCCAACGACAAATTTTCCATCAACGATATGATGAATAGTCGTTCCCACAAAATAGATTATGTACTCTATAGTACAAAGAAGCACAGCTTTTCCTTTTTCGATCACACGAAAAACAAAACCTCTTTCTTGAACAAAGCTTTCAAAATAGGACAATCTGATTGTTATACAACTGTTAAGGAATATTACTCGAACCTTGGAATAACCCTTGCGGGGAATAACACCCTCGGAGACGATTGGTTCAACAAAAACCCCCACCTAATCCAAAACCTTTTCGACCTTAACAAAAACAATCCCGATCTCCCAATTATGGAGCTCTCCCCCAATTCCCCCCTTCGAGAACATGATGTGATTGTTTTTGAATTCGTTAAAGGGGAAGGACCAAACCATGTAGCCATCTACTTGGGCAACGGAACAATAATTCACCATCCCAGAAATAAATATGCATGCATCGAAACGTTAAACAAGACTCTGGAAAAAACCATGTACAAAATATACAGACATGAAAAATTTAACTAATATAAAAATTCACGGGATCCTTGCTGAGCAACTGGGTCAATCCGAATGGAAACTTGCCGCACGAAGCATCGGAGAAGCTGTCAAAGGAATTCAATGCAATAATAAAAAACTCTACAAGCAGCTGCTCGAAAACGACAAGAAAAACATAAAATACAGAGTCCTAATAAATGACAAAGATTTTGCCGTAGAGGAAGGGAAAGACCCCAACACTTTAGAAGGTTTCCGAAACTCGGAGCTTGTCATGAAAAGCGATACTATACAAACCATTGATATAGTTCCCGTTTTAGAAGGCTCTGATAAACTAATGTCAATCTTGACAATTATTATAGGTGTAGTTCTTATTGCCACTGGCATCGGCGCAGCTGGAGGGTTTGGAATGCTTATGGCAGGTCAAGGGGGCATGATGGCCACCGCCATGGTTTTGGGTGGTGTAGGCTTGGTAGCGGCCGGTATCACCAACTTGCTAACTCCGATGCCTAAATTTGGAGATTTTAGGGAGATAGAGCAGGGAGGTGCTCGATCTTACCTATTTAATGGCCCCCAAAACACCATAAGAGAAGGGGGCCCTGTTTTTGTAGGTTACGGAAGGCTTCTGGTTGGCAGCCATGTCATACAAGCGGCTTCTGATGCTGTTGACGTTGATGCAGAAGTAGCACCCAAGTATACGTGGGGAGGGGCTGATACGGAAGCTCTGAATTATTATATCGACGGA
>Ga0208920_1000406_pt1 | contig 11400 bp, 11 predicted proteins | sample 19_taG_FD_184094 | JGI IMG/M metagenome (GOLD analysis project Ga0208920, IMG submission 184094) | Marine viral communities from the Subarctic Pacific Ocean - 19_ETSP_OMZ_AT15317 metaG (SPAdes) (version 2) | ecosystem: Environmental > Aquatic > Marine > Oceanic | place: Pacific Ocean | collected...
TCTGATTTATTCCATCTGTCTATAAGTTTAATTATCATGCCTTCCATGTTCTCTAAAGTCTCTTCCTGTCCTTTATTAACAACTTGTAATTCTTCAATAGATTCTGCTTGTTTATCTGAGCGTCTAGCATTTTGATAGACCATGTAAACGAACATTGCACCAACAACGCCTACCATCCCAGCTTCTGCATATATTGATAAAAATTCTTCCATTTATAACCGTTCCATTAAAACTTCTAGCGGTTTTTAATTCTTTTGGTTGAGCCATACTTATCCCAAATAATTAGGGGAGTAGTAGAAGTCGTGCTAGTAGCATAACTAACCACTACTCCTCCCTTCTTTGTACTAGCCTTGCGTTTGCGTCGGGGCATCTTTTGGTGGTCTCAACTCAAATCCGCCTTCTTTAAGCGAATTTAGATAGTTATGAATACCACGAAGTTCCGCAATCTGACCTTCAATAGCCTTCATCTGTTCTTCTAAGTTAACAGGTGCAGCTTGGACAGGTTGTTTTTCAACGCCATTCTTACTTTTAGCCATTTTTGACTCCTTGTTGTTATTGATTAAGCTTCTACTGCAGCTTTGACTTTAGCCATCTCAGCTTCTAAAGCAGACTTATGTTCACCTAATGATACAACTTGTGCATCAATGTGTGCAACCTGACTCTCCAACTGTCTATACGTTTGCACAGACTTCTGCTTAGCTGGTTGATGCTCTTTTTCAACTTTAGTATCTTTCCAAGCATCAGCTGGGTCTTCAGGAGCGGTAGGTGAATCTACTACTACTTTTGTGAATTTATCAGCCATGATTATCTCCTATTGTTTATTATTAATAAAATTTTTGAGGCTCAATTATTAGTTTCCCATTATGCGTTCATCTCTTCTTCTATTAGACCTTTCAACTCATCTTGTAAATTTTGCAAATCTTCGGGTTTTGGATTATCGTCCTTTACCTTTTTTATACTTTTATAAAAATCTCCACTCTTGTCTAATTTTCCATTATCTATATCATGCCATAATAAATCTAATTGCTCTCTAATATTTGGATAACTACCTACCCTATTATTTGACCAATCATTTATTTTATCTATTAATTCTTGTATTTTACTCATTATGTTATTGTAACTCCATAATACCCTGCTACTGTAACATTAGCAATCATGGTTCTAGCTGTCCCATCGTAATTCGTATCATTATATCTCACATTAAATGTTAATGTCTGGGCATTTGGGGATGAGGTAGTGACATCCATATCTCCAACTATATCTGACTCATCTTCATCTAAAGCATACCCACTTCCTCCATAATTAACATATCTATATCTTTTATATATACTAGTTCGACCTGCTATATTAGCGATTGAACCGCTTCCTCTAACAACAATATATCCAGGAGCCCAAAAAGAACTATAGGGAACAGTTATTGTAAAGGTAGTCATTAGAGTATCTGTACCTGCAACTGTACCTGATTGTGTCTTTGTTAATGACTTATGTTTTGGGTCACCAAAACTTTTTGCACTACCTGCCTGAACATTCCCAGCAAATGTGGCGTTTTGAGAAGTATCGAGAGTTAATGCTACTGCTCCACCAGCGTTAATTAGAGTACCAGTTGAAGTATTAAACCTTATCATTTCAGTACCGGCTGGTCCTCTAATACCTCTACCAGAGTCTACCATCATATCACCATCAACTAGATGTAATTTCTCTGAAGGAGCATCTGTCCCGATGCCGACAGCGCCATTGAGATTTACTCTCAATAATTCTTCAGTTGGTCCACTAATATTTCCTCCACGACCTATAGTAAAAATTGAATTATCAAGATAAGCGGCACTACTATTAGCATTTGAACCATCAGTTGTTATGAGAACAACAGGATAAGTTGGGTCCTGATAATATGAACCAGCATTAGTACCTGAACCAGCAAATACGGCGGCTCTTTGACTACTAACTGTTAACCTACCAGTTGGACCCGTCGTCCCGATGCCGACATTGCCAGATTCATCAATATAAAACCTTTTAGTCCCTGCAGATTGAGGATTCCCACCTTTTGCATTTGATTGTGCGATTGAAAAATCTCCAAAAACAAGTTCATTCGTAGAAATCCCCCAATTACGACTTCCAACATTGGAGTGAGTGTCATAAAAGGCTAATTCTGGGTTATTTGTGGATTCAATTTTAATACCCGAAGAGGATGCTGAAACTACATGTAATTTATGGCTTGGAGCCGTTGTCCCGATGCCGACATCGCCTGATTGTAAAACAGTCATAGCGGCTAACTCTGAACCACCATTAAAAACATCGAAATTAATACTATTATTTGTAGCTGTTCTAATTGCCCAATAACCATCTGAACCAATTATATTACAGGTTGTAACACCCGAAGCAACTCCATCAAATACTGTATCTGATTGTACGGCATTTGCAAGAATTGTACCTTGTTCTACTTGCAACATATTTATTGGACTACCTGTCCCGATGCCGACCTTGCCAGGAATGAGTATATTGTCACTATAGTCCATAGCTAAAGGAGTATATTCAGGAACAGCACCTGTGCTAACTATGACATCATCAATATAAATACCTGTAAAGTCAGTGTAATAATCGTTAGGAGTTTTACCCAGCCAAAAGGGGATAGAAAGATAGAGGTTTGTAGTACCCGTAGGAACAATGAAAGTGCCTGTATAGCGATGCCATGTATCAGACTGAAGTCTAGTAGAAGTAAATCCGCCTGCATTAGAACCATTGGAAGTCGACCATGTATAGGTATCTGCATTAGTACCAAAATGAGGATAACCGCCCCCAAAGTCGGTATTAAGCCAATTATTACTATCTCCCCTCATCCATAATGAAAAAGAAATCCTCTTGCCTATGTACTGCGTTGGATTGCCAATAGTCCAAGTGAGGGCACGCCAATCCCAACCGCCCATGTTGTAAACACGCATAGAGTGCGTGCCAGAGTAGGCTTGAGCGGTTGAGTTCTCTCTATGAAAACCATTCGCAGCACACCCATCTAAAGAACCATTCTCAAACCCACCATTATAAATAAGGTTTATGGGAGAGATATTACTGTTACCTTCAATTTCAAGTTTAGAAAATGTACCAGTAGCACCTGAGATATCACCGCCAGAATAACCTCCTCCAGTAATCGCACCAGTTACCCCCAATGTCCCAGCAAATGTGGCGTTCTTTAGTCGGTCAAGTATAAGCACATCTTGATAGCTACCAGATGCACCTCTAGTTTTTAATTTTATTTTTCCATAATGTGCGCTATCACTATGAAAAGATATTTCGCCTCTATGATGTCCATCAATTTGAGCAGCTATACTCACCTTTGTATCACTAGCATTTTTTAACAAAATTGTTTCATCATGGGAATTATCAGAGTGAGTATTTGTTTCTGTAAAATGCCAATCTTGAGCATTCATAAATACTCTAGCTGTATCAGTTATAATTCCATTACCTAAAGTTAAAGTACCGCCAAGGTCAATATTATCTGTGACAGATACTCCACCAGCAAATGTGGCGTTTTGAGATGAGTCAAGTTTTAATGCTTGAGTAGTTCCGCCTGTAAAAAAAGTTATTGCTTCGTTACCTGTTACACCACCTTGAATATATGATTTAGTAGCTGAACCTTGTTGAAAGGATATATGCCCTTCTGTCGCACCAGTCGAATCAAAATTAATTATTGGTCTTTCACCCGAAGGTGCATCTAGTTCTAAGGTTGGATTTGTAGAGCCATTTAACTTAACATTCCCACCAAATGTGGCGTTGCCTGAAGAATTGAGTTCCAAGCAATCGGATAACCCATCATTAGTTGTAAATCCTATACTATCTGCTCCTCTGATTACTAAATCATTTAAGCCAAGACCTGCATATCCCATATTAGTGCCATCACCAATGTATCCCGTATGAGTTGAACCAGATTTAAATTGTGTTATTCCAGATGTAGCAATTATATTCCCAGCAAATGTGGCGGTTTTATCATTAGCAATATTTAAAGCACTTGAAAAAAATATAGCATTACCTGCTGTTCCTGAACCTGCTACTCTAAAATCCCACACTCCAGCTTCGGTATCTAAAAGAACAGCTTGACCAGTGCCTACATATTTATAGCCTGACGATATATAGCAATTTGAACCAAGACCCAATCGTGTGGTAGATGAATCGTGTCCAAAAATAAATGCACCTGCTCCTACTTGAACAGAGTCATACCATGAATCCCAAGTTTTAAGAGTTGTTCCTACTGCCATATCACCACCAGCGAATGTAGCATCCCCAGCAAATGTGGCGTTGCCATCTCCTGCTACTTTGAACATAGCTGTACCACCAACATTATCTATTTGAAGAGCATTTACATTAGCATCATCACTTGACCTAATATATACTCCATGTCCATCTGTAGCATGTGTGTTGTGGAATTTGGCAGCAAAGCTAGTTGTAGAAGTTGTAACGCTTATTGGTATTGTAGCACTTGGAGCCTCTCCAATTCCAATATGTCCACAGCTAATAGTCCCACCAAATGTGGCGTTTTGAGAACCATCAAGCGTAAGGGCAACTGAACCTTCAGTTAGCAACTGCATATGGGGGACACCATGATCGTACCGTAAACCACCTACTACCGTATTTGCTGTGTCGCTAAAAACTATTCGCCCGTCTTTGTTTGTTCCTGTTATTATCGAGATACCCCGGTTTTGGTCGCCTCTAATCACTAAATCATCAGCGTTAGTATTCGCTGCTTGCGTAGCACCGCCACCATCAACCGTCACCGCTCCAACAACATGAAGCTTGACGGATGGCACAGTAGTCCCGATACCGACATAACCAGATTCATTTATGACCATAGGCTCTATAAAAGAAGAATCGGATTTTCTAGTAATAAATCTCATCTTAGCACCAGCATTTCCAGCATTGGTTCCTGTAACAGCTATACCTCCTATAGCACCACCAACCCCAGACACAAAAGTATAAAATTGAATACTGGTAGAATTATTGTATGTTCCTTCCATATTTTCAATCTTTATTGTCGAATCAGTATCTACTAAAGCACTAATACTACTACCAGAATTATCAATATCGTGTCTGACATGGAATTTGTTATAAGGAACTGTTGTCCCGATGCCGAGACGATTATTTGTATCATCCCACACGAAGGTGGAATCACCAGCCATTGTACTGCCATTACTGAACAGCACTTGACCTGCACCAGTTCCAGGACTGGATAAAAATTCTACTACGCTATCACCAGAGTTCTTAAAGAATAACTTACCATCAGCGTAGTTGATAGCAAGTTCACCGTGAGACAGCTCACCCGCACTGGGAGTTTCATCTGCTTGTCCACTCTTTTTTAAGAGAAGTGTATTCGCCATTTTTATCTCCTAGTTAAAATGCGCCGCCGTCTATAGTTGCATCGCTTACTGTCGAAGCACTTACGTCATTAAATACCACACTACCAACTGAACCAGAGAATACCTCTGCAGTATTTGATGCCTCTGGTATAAACTTAAACTTACCATCACTTTCGTCCATCCCAAAGAATCCGAGTTTAGCTACAGTGCCATTATGCCACTGGAACTCTACTCCTCTATCTTTGCTATCATTACTTCCAGCAGCTGTATCGCCACCTAAAGTAAAAATAGGGTCATCAATAGTAACAGTTGTACTGTTTACAGTTGTAGTTGTACCGCTTACAGTTAAATTACCTGCAATAGTAACATCGGTTGCTAAACCTATTGTTACTGTACCCGCTGACTCTGTAACCGCTGTTTCATTAGAAACACCTGTAAATGTAGCCGTTCCTCCCAATGCAATATCGCTTGAGCCACTACCAGTAGCTGAAACAACCCATTTAGGATTAGCTAACCTATCATTTGCTATAGTACCTGATGCTATATGAACACTATCAATAGAACCATCTGCATAATGTTCTGAATCTATTGCATCATCTGCTATGTGTTCATTGTCTATGCTACCATCTACATATTGGTCACTATCAACAGAGTCGGCAGACATATGAATTAAATCAATAGAACCATCTACGTATTGGTCAGAGTCAACAGATTCGGCAGACATATGGGCAAGGTCTATTGACCCACTCACTATCTGAGCACTATCAACACTAACATCCAATACATGATTGGTTAATGACAATCCATTACCAGCAATTCCAGATGCTAATACTAATGTTTGACCATTTATAGCAGGGTCGCCACTATCATCATCTGTTATAGCAAAGCTAGTTGTGTTTACGGTTAAGTCAGTAAGTAACGGTAAGTGATATGCTTCTACAGTACCACCACTATTATTCTCCCTGCCGATATAGAGCTTTTTACTGCCCTGAGCTATCGCTAATTCACCTGCGATAACTGCGCTATCTCCGGGGGCGGTAGTACCATTATAAACACTTCGTTTGATTTGTAGGGTATTAGCCATTAGCTATATCCTCCGCCATCTACTGTTCCTGATATGCCACTCACGACTATTTCGTTCCAGCTATCCTCGTCTCTAACGTAGAATTTGTCATCATCGGTATCATACCAAATGTCTCCTTCTACTGCAGCTACGGGTGTACCTGGTTGAGCGGCTGTTTTTCCATCCAGTCTCTGTAAGGCATCTTCTACATTTTTAGTACTAGATAGATTGCCTGCTAGATTAACTGGGATTGCACTTGCCCTTATCGAAAAAGATTCTTGAGTTTTCGAGGCATTTTGTGTGCCAAAGCTTTTACTTGAAGCTTGATTTGAAATTTTTGTTGATATTGCCATTATGCTACTGATGCAGTAAATGTATCTGAAATCCTTGTGGCTCCAGCTGATACAACTACATCTCCTTGTACTTGTCTTGTGTATATGTCTGCTGCTCCTGATGTATCCTTTTGTACTAAATCCCATACACCTTCAAACGTATCTGTAAAAAATCTTGTTGCTATACCCGGTAAAGATATAGTAACAGTATCCGCTGACTGGTCAGCAACTATAGTAAGAGGAACTACATTCACAGCATCTTGACTCCATGCTGAGCCTCCCCATTTCGGACCTTGAAACTCAGTATGCTCCTTGTCAAGTGTGATTACCGCAGCATATTCATGAGTAGATAGTATATCAAGGTCATCAAATGTTATTACCATTTCAAAATCATGATTCTGAAGAATCTGAATATCGGTATAGTTTTCTGAAGTTATCATTTAGTATAACAATACTACGTCAGTTGAACTAGACTTTGTTGCACATATAGGATATGTATGCCCTTTTATCAACCAAAACGCAACAACTGTGTCAGCAACTGTTAAATTAACACTAGCTGATGTGCCTGTCATATGAACCGCTCTACACGGGTCTTGGGCATTTCCTGTTGCTGCGACTGCTTTGATATATGGGGCAACACTCTCCTGAGGAGTGTAATCCTGTATTCCTTTAGCCATGTTTTACTCCTTATTAATTAATCACAAATGCAAGTATACTCTAGAAAGACAGTACCACTGCCTGCTGGAGTCTTAGCTTCAAAAACAGACATAGCCTGTGTTACCTGAGGTATCACGAAAACATCCTTATTCGCTACTGATAATGTAGTAATTAAGGTTGTAGCCCCGGCTGTGCCTACATATATAGAAATATCAGCATTAGCCGCAGCATCTACATCTTTATCTGCTGTTGTCTTACCGCTATTCCTTAATATGAGAGTGCCTGATGTTTTCGCTACACAAGCATCACCTGCATCTACAATCTGCTCAGCAGTATCAGCTGCTAACTCATTACCTGCTACCGAATTGTAGGTTATATCATCATCTGTGGCTATTTCTGTTAGATGAGAACCACCAGTAAAATATCCAGTTGGCAATGCTGATTGTAATAAACCAACAGTTGCATCTGGCTGGTCATTCTCACCTGTGATGTCCATGTAAGTAGAGACTGCTACGTCTACTCTTGTTTTTACACTAAATGTCGCCATTTTTTTCTCCTATCTTATTGCGTAAGGCTGCATTGGTATAGTAACAAAAACATTATTTCTATTACTCTCATTATCAGCCAATTTATTATAAAACTGTTTCATAAAATACTCTTTTGCTTGTACATCTCCCTTTCTTTCTGCCATATGAGCTTTCAAGTATTCTACTACTGCCAACGATAAAACTCTATTCAAATTAACATGAGATAACTCCGTTGGTGAAGTAGCTTCAGTTAAACTTGCATCAGCTGTTGTTTCAGGGTCTTCATCAACAAAAGGCTTCGTTAAAGCAGTATACTCAATCCTCAATCCATCCGTAATTGCTTCATCTGGATAGATAAAATCTGCATTAGCACTATTTACTCTACCATTAGAATCAACTGGACCAAGAGTATTCTTCCTAAATTTATAAAGACGAAGAACCTTACCATGTCTCTTATAATAGTAATTCTTATTAGTATCGTAACTCATTATCCTAAATCTTTATCTTCTGATACTAACGGGTCATCCATTAATCTTCTAATTCTTTTATATTTATTACCATCTTCTGTATCTAATACAGATACACTATCTAAAGCTATAACATCAGTAGGAAGATTATAATCTCTTTGGTCTTCAACTATACTTTGTTTATCATTTTTAAGAACAACTTCATGGGTACTCTGTATCTGCGTAATAGCATCTTTAACAAAAGCAATAGCTAACTTAGTCTCTCTAGTATTAGCTCTTTCCATCATTTCTAATACTGTCACGATGTAGCCCCCTGTTCTTGTCTTTGACTTTGCTGTTGCTGAGGTGGAGCTGTTGCCGCCCCACTAATAGCTGATAATTCTTGTATAGCTCGTTGATAATAGTCTCTAGAACTTCCAAATACTGCTTGACTCTTATTCATATATGTACCAGCTACCTGCATCCTTGTTCCTGCTTCTTCAAGATAACCTCTTGCTTCTGCTATGTCTGAACCATGCTTTGCAATTTTAGTTTGTACTAGAGCAGAATATTTACCAAGCTTTTGAGTAAAGTTTTGGATATCCTTAGTCATAACTTGTACTGCTTTATTAAGTTCTGCGCTATATCTTCCCATTTCAGAAGTAAACTGAGCATTAGCCTTTTGAACATCTGCTCCGTATATACCTACTGTACTATTAATTCTTTGTATCTCCTTAGTTAACCCTGCATTATAATTAGCAACATCACTATTAACCCTCTGTGCTTCTTTACCAACTTCCTGTTGATATTTACTCATATCACCATTGAACTTTTGTAATATTTTACCCAACTCAGCATTATAGATAGCAACATCAGCATTTACCCTTTGTGACTCTTTAGACAATTCTACATTATATGTAGATGTTCTAGATTGATGCTTTGCAGATTCACCTTGCAATTCTGTGGTATACTTATTAATCCCAGAACCAAATTCTTGTAATATCGTATTAATCTCTGCTGTATACTTACTTAAGTTAGCCTGAATCCTAGCACTCTCAGTTTGCACATCAGCATTATAAGATGTAATAAGGGCTTGATACTCCTGTACTGCCCTTTGGAATTCACTACTCCATATCTTTAATCCAGAATCAACTCTTGTTGTCTCTTTAGCTAACTCTGCTTGATATGCTTGTACATCTACCCCTGCTTTGGCAGCTTCTTTCTCAAATTCTGCCCTGTAAGCATTTAATTCTTCTCTATATCTAGATACTTCAGTTTCCATCTCTATTTGGTATCTCTTAATACCATTTTCAATTCTGCTAGTTTCTTTCTGTATCTCTAGAGCATAGTTCTCTGCTTTTGTCTTATGAATATTAACAGAAGCGTCTAACTCTTTAGTATATCTAGTGGTCTCGGCTTCTATCCTTGTCTTCTCTCCCTCTAATTCTGCACCAAATATCTTAATATCTTGTTCACTCTTACTTGTTACAAATTGAAGTTCTGTTTGATATTTCTGTAACTCGTTCTGTACTCTAACGGATTCCTTATTAACATCCTCTTTCAATCTTGTGAGTTCAGTATTAATTCTTGTTTTCTCTTTATCAAGCTCTAGTTGATACCCCTGAGTTTCAGCAGATATTCTAGTTTGCTCTGCCTGAGACTCTAATTGATACTTTTGTAGTTGAGAATCAATTCTTTTAGCTTCTTTATTAAAATCTCCCATATATTTATCTAATTGGGCTTTAATTCTACTTCCTTCTGCATCTATCTTAGCTTTATATCTTTCGGTATCCGTCTTAACACGCACTGCTTCATTTTGAGCATCAGTAGTATATAGTTGAACCATACTCTGAAATCTTTGTGTCTCCGTACCAACTGAGCTTCTATGATTGTCAATAAGTTGTTGTTGTTTCCCTATCTCTGCATTTGCCCTTTGTAGTTCTGCACTTACACCAGATAAGGTAGTATTTACCATATCAGGGTCTTCATCTTCTAACCAATAGATAGCTGATTTAGAAGTTACATCTTCGTCACTTATAGCATCATTTTCAAATCCAGTTAATAATATAGATTTAGCATTATTTAAAGCAGCATCTACACCTGAATGGTCTATTGAAAAAGAAGCATCATTAATAAATGTAGGTAATGTAGTTGATAATGAAAACCCACCTGGAAATGTTACTCCACTTATATCAAAATCATCTGGAAGAGCAGCCCCAACTGCTAAATCTGTTGGAAACACACTCTGTAATGAAAATGCAGTAGGTAAACTTGCTTCAACCTTTACTGGTCCTGGAACTATTGTTGACAACTGAAAGAGAGGTAAGTCAGTAGTCATCTCATTCTCCATGCTATTAGGTAGACTTTTTATAGTACTAATAGGGGCTGGAGGAACACCATTAAACTCAAAGGTTGGAAAATCTACTGTAATATTCATTTCAGAAGGAAAAGTAGCCTGAACATTAATAGACATAGGAAATGCCCTAGTTAGAACAAAATCTGCAGGTAAGTCCTTTGTCATATTGATTTCATCAGGAAATGCCTTTCCAAAAGAAAAAGTTGGTATAGCACTATCTACACCAAATGTTGCAACATCCGTATCAATATCTGGCAAATCACCTAAAGTAGGCAAGTCTGTGCTTATTACTAAATCAGTAGGCAGTGAACTTGTAACATTAATTGTAGAAGGTTCATCAAGACCAGTAACATCTAAAGAGGGTAAAGTATTGGAAATGCTTATTCCATTTGGAACTGCAGTTGTATAACTAAACTCTGATGGTAAGTCTTTTGTAACACTAAATGTAGGAAGAGCTTCAGACACAACAAGGTCTAAATCAATACTCGGAATAGATATAGCAACATCATTAGTATCCGTTGTTAAGTCTAAACTAGGCATATTAGACCTAAATAATGCCAATAAACCAGTAGTGGCAGTTGTGATTTCCTTTACTTCGTTCTCACAGCTAGTCCTATAACTACTTACAAGTCGTAAGCAATCAAGAGAAGCAGCATATAGAATAGCTATATTCTCGTATT
>Ga0208920_1000407_pt1 | contig 11386 bp, 13 predicted proteins | sample 19_taG_FD_184094 | JGI IMG/M metagenome (GOLD analysis project Ga0208920, IMG submission 184094) | Marine viral communities from the Subarctic Pacific Ocean - 19_ETSP_OMZ_AT15317 metaG (SPAdes) (version 2) | ecosystem: Environmental > Aquatic > Marine > Oceanic | place: Pacific Ocean | collected...
CATACTTTTTCCATTCTTGTAAGAGTGTTTTCATGTCTTTCATTTTTTTAATCCTTTAATATATCTTGAATAAGATTATTCAAATTTGTTTTTTCTCTACCCTCATTCAAATATAGCCCAATGCCGGGATCCATTTGCGGAGTTGAGACAGAAGGGCTAGCTTTTGGTGCCAAATATGCACCAGGAGTTGACGGCTCCGAAACAATATCGAAACAAATCAACTGAAAATCATCTTCAACCATAGTATAGCCTTGAGATTCTTTTACAGTACCCAAGCCTCGGGAAGAAATGCCAAGTTTTACGCCTGCTTTTACCAAATCTTTGAGAATTCTGCCAGATGGCGTTCCCAAAACTTCAATCTTTCCCATTACATTTTCGCCATCCCACCACATTTTTGCTATGAGATGAGAAGCATTCTTAAGATTAATAACGCTATCGTCCGGATGATCTAATTCGCCAAGAGATCTTCTTTCTTTAATAGCTTTCTGATAGTTCTCTACTTCTCTTTGCAGAGTTTCTTGTTTATAAATTCTGCCATTGCCATTTTTTGTGCCAGCTTTTTGACATACTCCCACAAGATACACTGCTCCATCGGCAACACGCTTTCTTTCTGATTCTGTTAAGATATCAAAAGCACATTGCCCATCGGGACAAAGTTCAAAGTATTCTTGTAGTAGTTTTTTTGACATTATTTCTTGGCTTTTTTAACACCAGTTCCAAGCCACCAGCTTTTTGGTGCAACGTTAGCACCGGGTTTAACTACTTTTCCAGATCCGTGACCTGTATTCTTTTTACCACCTTTCTCATCAGCCATCTTATTATCTCCTTTTAAAATAAATTAAAGCGAGGCTTTCCCTCGCATGCTATAGCTACCAGCACAACATCTTCTAGTTTCTGGGATGTTACGTCTTCTCATCTTCTAACCTCACGTTTAAATTTAATCCAAAGTCTTTTAACAACATACTAAAAAAGTATGAAGTCCCGGCAGACAAGCAGCCGCATAAAAATGCTGTGTATAAACTATTATCAAAACTAAATAGTTCGGTTCTTTCATTCATAGCCCATAAAACTATGCCAACCCAGAAGCCCAAGCAAAGAGGACAATGAAATAATTCTCCTAACTTACCTTTTATTGGCCGGATCTTATCGAAAATTGAACCATAAATTAAAATAAAGGTCATTCCGTAAGAGCAGAGAATAAAATGTAAAGTCTCCATTATTCCTCTAAGCGATAAACTGCAGCAGTACTCATACCAAATGGCATCTGGCCTCTGTTAATCGAGCCCTTCTTCTCTGAATGGTATTTGTCTGGATCCCACTCTGTGCTCTCGCCGGGCGGGGGCTCGTTAAGGCGCGATTCTTCTTGTGCATCAAATGCTTTCTCAAATTCCATAAGAGGACGTTCGTCGTCCATAAATCTTGAAACAGCTAAGAGTGTGTGCTGAATTTCATTATACTGTTTTGATTCCTGAATTACGGCTTCCATAGAACTAAAGACATTTCCGCCTTGAACTGAATCATAATCAATAATTCCTCGCTTCATCAAGAATTTAAAGAATCGATTTTGAGCCTCATAAACATGCTCTCCATAATATTCTTTGGCAAAAGTTAATATTTTTCTTTTCTTTGGCATTATTACAATATCAATATCATCATGATCATAAATCATAATATCTCCACCAAGACTTTTGCGAGCTTTAAGTTGAATTGTTTCCTCAACTTTATTCGTCTTAATAGTGACTTTGATTGGATCAGTCTTTTGCTGTCCTATTGTAACATTAATTGCCATCGTTAATCATCTCTTGTGTTAGTTGTTGAACTTTTAATACTTTTTCCAAGATATCTTTGCTTATTTCCTTTTGTGAAAAAGAATTCAAAACATTGATTATCTGATCTCTTTTTTCCAAAACCACATCATTTGTTTTATTTTTTGTTGCGTTGATTAAGTTACTTTTTAGTCTTCCGATCTCTTCATTCAAGAATACTTTAAATTCCAAGTCGTCTGTCTCATAAGAAGAGATGTAATGATTAATCAACTCTTTTTGTTCTTTTAATAAGTTGCTTCCGTATGTTTGGTTGAAATTATCATGGAATGTCTTAAGGGCTAATTTGCTTATGGGCTTATACTTCTGTTCCTTGATCACATCTTTGGAAGATTGCAGACGATTTAAAATCTGCTCTTCCAGTTTAATTTGCTGTTTGACGTCGGTGTTCTCATAAAATACTTGATAAGCTGTTGCCAAATTTTTATAATCTGGAATGAACGAGTCAAAAACATCTTTGCCTAATTTTATGCTCATTTCCTTGATTAATCTTGTTTGTGTTTCAAATATGCTTTTTCTATTTAATTTTTGATGTCGCTGTTTCGCTTCTGATAAAACTTTTTCTGCAAATTTTGAATTTAAATCTGAGGAGGCTGTAAGTGTTTTGTATAATTCTAGCTCTCTGTTTAGTATACTATTTTTGAGGAAGAATTCTTTTAAAACTTTAATCACTGTTTTCTTGCGCTCTTTATTTTCTTTGAGAGATGCTACGGTTAATTCTCGCACCAGAACTTCAAACAAAAACGCTGTATTTCTTTTCTTATTATGTTTAAGCTTCATCTTTAGACTCCAAGAGAGTTATCAAGTTCCTGATATCTGCATTGACTTCAAATAATTTCTCTTCCTCATTAGTATAATTAGAATCAATATTCTCTGTCACCCCATAAGATAGTTTATTTATTTCAATTCCGGGGAACATTTTTCTCATAGAAGAACCCTTATCCTCCGAAGAAGTAGTTGATCTGATGTGTCTCTTATACGGGCCGGCCTTCTTTCTTGTATCTCTTTCAACTGGGGTATAAGAAGATTTTTCATAATGTCGAACATCTCGTTTGGCCGGGGCTGCAAGGAGAGAAGATTCTTCACCTCCGCCTTCTTCAGCGGCTGGCTCTTCTCCGCCCATTTCTTCTCCGCCCATGTCGTCGCCCATATCTCCTTCAAGGCCGCCGCCAAGGTCGTCTCCCATGTCTCCTTCAAGACCACCTCCAAGATCGCCGCCCATATCTCCGCCCATACCGCCGCCCATATCGGCGCCTTCTCCAGCTGCTGTAACATCTTCTGCCGCTTTCTCAAGTGCTGCAGCATACTTCTTGTCGTGGTACATCTCTCGTTGTATCTGTGACATCTGCTCTTCTGAAACATTGAAGATGTTTTGGGCTATCCAGCGCTTGCTAAAGAAGCCTTCAGTGGCGCCAGAGGCAACTTCAAACTTGGTTCGCCAATGCTCTAGTTCCTGAAGCTGTGCTAGCTTAGAAGGATTATTCAAGCTAAGTTTAAATGATGTTAAGTCTTTACCTCGATAGCCTCTGGTAAACAAATGTACAACTGCAATTTTTTCAAGTTCAGCAACAACTGCTCTTTGCAATCTCTGGATTGTTCTGGCAAAACGAATATCTTTTTGAGCCAAAGTGGTCTTGTCTTCTGATGCGCCTTCAGCATTTGTTAAATAAGAAGGAGGAATCTTAAGAGCAGAAAATAGTTTGTCTCTAAGGTATTTAACATCATCAATATCACCAGTAAATGTGCCGCCGGGTAAACTTTCAACCTTCGTTGATTCGCCGCCGCGGACTGGAATGAAATAATCTTCTTCGACAGACATTGGATTATAACGAAGGTCGACGCGCCCAGTCGTATCATCAACAATCTGATTTCTTTTCATCTGTGTCATGACTCGCTGGACGTATTGTTCGACATCTTGTGGTGGAATGTTTCCGACGTCGACATAGAAAACTCTTCTTTCAGGCGATCTTACAATACGATAGGCCATCATAGCATCTTCTAGAAGAGTCAACTGGCGCCAAATTCTACGTGAAGGTTCTAAAACTGAAGTTCCGTATGGAGCATACTTATCATTACCAAGAATTCTGAAATGTGCAATTTGCCAATTTTCTAAAGTGAGGCCGGCAGAGTTCCACTGATACTGTACATAATTCGGGTTATTTTCATCTTCACCTTCCAATCTTTCCACTTCGCTGGACGGCATTCCAATTGCATATTTGATACCATCCTTCTCATCAATATCCAAATATAAGAAAAAATCTCCAAACTTGCAAAGAGATCTGGCCCAACCAAATATATTAAATTCAATATTTAAAATATTATGAAACAAGTTATCTAATTCTATTTTTATTTCTTCATCGTGGGTTTTTATATTGAGAAGAGGTGTCAGTTCAGTTGACGTTGTAATCTCGTCCGCATAAATATCCATAGCTGAAGCGATTTCTGGCATGAACTCCATTTGATCAAAATCAATATAACGCTCTGCTCTATTTTGGTTTGCTAAATAATTTGCAGTATAATTTCCGCGATTGTTATATTCAGACTTCTTGAAAGTTTGGCCACTGGTGGATTTAAACCTAGAAGAATATTTGTCTAATTGTACTCTCCGGTTGCTTCTTTGGTTCTGTTGCCTGAAGTTTGTTATTGGACCAGAGAATAACTTAGTAAGTTTTCTGAAAAGTTCATGCTGGGGATTGTGTGGATTTGAATTTCTATTAGCCATTTATATAATTATCCTTTTAAGAGCCAAACATGATCTATATACTGTCGTTTTATATCATCATTCTGAATTGGTTTATAGCCATGTTGGCCTGGAATTTTAGTAGTTATAATAGTATCAGATTTTTGCATACAATTTAAGAAAGCTTTTTTATATTCCATATCTCTTTGATTTACCTCGAAAGCAATATCTTTAACCCAGCAGCCGATTGCGAAAGCCATAACCAAATCATCGTTATAACCGCGCATTGCTTGTGGTCGGCTGTTGTGCCAAATAAATGTTTTCATTTCATTATAAGTTCTTATTGAATATATCGTAACTAGTTTATTTCTAATGAATTCTTCTAGTTTGGCAATAACTAATGGTCGCGTCTTTGACGTCATTGAAAATCCCATAATAGCGTTGTTACTTCTTTCGCCTCTTAGAGGCTCAACATATTCATGACTGGATTTGTAAGAATAAAATATATTTGGATAATTAAATTCCTGTAGTTTATCAAGAACTGTCCAGCCAACTGTGTTATTTTCAACAACAACCATGCAGTTTCCATATTCTTTGCCAACTTCGTTCAGCATATTTGCAAACAAATCTGGAGTTGCCTTTCCTTGATATTCTCCAACAATTTCCATCGTTTCTATTTTGAATATATGGAATGAAGAATAGTCTTTTCCATCGCCTCGGGCAACATCTGCAGATAAAAGATAAGTTGATCCGGGCTGGTGTTTCTCCCAAACCCAAAAGTTGCGATCGAAGCCTGTTTTATATTCTGGTTCTCTTAGGCTTTCTTCAATAACTTTCATATCATCTGCATGAAAAACAGTTTCACCAGACATATTGAAGTTGCACTCAAGTTCCTGTGCGATTTGGCGGCGTGACATATTTTTGGTTTCATTCTCAAACCAAGCTTGGTCGCGATCAGGATGTGCAGCCCATTTGAGTGTTGTCAAATAAAAATCATTACTCTCTTGTTCTGCATCAATGCAAGTCTGGTGGAACCAATTACCCACACCATTTGGGGTAGATAAGGCTATACAGCGACCTCCGGTGGACAAAGTAGGGTACAGGCCTGTCCAAAGCTCTCCTAGGCCTTCAATGTGTGCTGCCTCGTCGATTACGAGTAATGATAGTGCCTCTGAACGGCCGGCGTCTGATGATGTTGAGGTTGCTTTAATCTGAGAACCATTTGTTAATTCGAAAGAAGTTCTATTGTCGATTGATATTTCAGAGATGCGGAGCCATTGAGGCAGATTTTTGTGAATTGCTTTTACTTTTTTAACAAGATTTGATGCAGTTTTGAACTGTGTTGCGATAACAAGAACATTCTTTTCTTTATGAAAAAGCATCATCCACGCAACATAAGCTGCTGTAATTGTTGAGATGCCAAGCTGGCGTGCTTTTAAGATTACATTAAAACGATAATCATTAAAATTCTTGACCAACTCTGACTGGAAATCATAAGTGGTAAAAGGGATAAGACCGTGTTGGGGATGTGATATCCTTGCGTAATTATTAATAAAATAAATGGGGTCTTTACCAGATTTTACGATTTCTTTTAAAATCTGTTCTCTGGTTAATTTGTAAGCCATCTACCCTTTTTCTAAAAATTTCTTAAAATTCTTATCTAATGTATCTTCGCTAGGCTCCAAACGATTTTCAACATCTTTTAAGCTCGTAATAGAATAAATTTTGGTTGCGAGAACAAAAACCCTAACTCTGCTTGTTGATTGTACCAAAGCATCGCATTCACCATCTGCTTTAAGTTTAAGGCCTTTGCCTGTGATCTTTTTATACTGTTTCTTAAGATGCTTAACAATGTCAGCGAACGTTTGTTCAAGTTCATTTTCTAAATTGCCACGATAAACATCTCTTAAAAGAAGGTCCGACTGATAATTAATCACCAACTTGGCTCCGTCGACACGGCATTTAAATCCATCCATTACGCGTGTATCTAAAACCGGATGGCCTTCTTCTCTCTTGAGGCCGACTTTGATTGGTTCACCTTTATCATCCAAGGCGCCATCATATGTATCTGCAGCTGCCTGCATAATTCCTCTTACGACATCTAAATCTTTTTGTGACATTTATTTTTCTCCTGGTCTCCAGCCTTTCAGCCAGCGGTCTTTTCGCCCTTCAACATACTCTATATAGCATCTGTGGCAACATTCAAATTTGTTATTATATATATCGTCTTTAACTGTTTTTAATCTTTTTGAACAAACGGGACAATTTAAAATTGTAGTTTCCCTAGTAAGTAGTTTTTTATTGATTAAAAACCCATCGGTTTCAACCTTCTCTTGTTGTTCATCTAGAGAAGTTTGTTTCTCATTCATTTCTCTAAGTTGTTCAAGATATTCTTTTTCTTTGGCCTCGGACCATTCCGAGTTTGGATTAATGATTGCTTCTTTACCATATTTTTGACGAATAGCTTTCTCAATAGCAGCTATTTGATTTAATTTATCATTCATGTTCTGGTGTCATATCTCCAAACACAAACGACAAGAGTATCATTCATCTTGTTGGTAGGATCTATGCTGATAGCCAAAGTATTTCCAGATGAAAAAACAGCGTCCCCTGAAAAATAAAACGTTGCAGTTGTAGAGTTTACCAGATCTTCCGTTTGAGTCTCTATGGCTGTTGTATTTTTATTTATATGTAGCCCCACCACTGTAGAGCCTGGATGAATAGTACTCGGGGTTGTGACCCCTTGCGCATGCACCATCACTTTTATTAGATGACCACCAAAGGGCGCGATCCAATGAGCTTGCATAAAATTAGAAGTTGTAAAATAGCTAGTGGAAACATCAGCCGTTGAATTTAGTGGAATATAAATTTTGGCAGTACCAGTATCTCGGTAAGCATGATGTGTCCAATAAAACTGATGACCCCACACACCATCCGGCGCATCCATTATAATGGTTGAGCCAGAAAGAGCCAGGCCGGCCGAAGAACCAGAAACAACCATATAATTATCACCAGTTTCGCGATATTGGATATGGGATTCGCCGGCGGTACCAAATTCTAATTTAGTATCATCACTAATTCGCATGGAAGCCCCGGCATAAAGTAGAGTATCAGTACTGTTTTCATCATATTCAAAAGAAGCATCACCGCCAGTTCCAAATTCTAATTTAGTATCATCACTAATTCTTATAGAAGATCCTGCGTAAAGTAGAGTATCGGTATCATTTTCATCATATTCGAAAGAGGCATCACCGCCAGTTCCAAAATAAAGCTTGGTGTCATCGGCTATTTTTAAATCTGTATCATCCCATGTAAAAACAGATATACCGCCAAAAGAACCCCCATTATTGTACTGCATTTGTGTATCCGAGCCGGCCACTTGCGAGGGTAATTGACTTATATTAGCGTACTTAACAGTGTCGCTTCCATCACTTTCATCAACGAATAAAATTTTATCACCAGATGCCACCGTTATTCCCGTACCATCGGTAGCTGCTTTAATAACAGAATCGGCACCAGCATAATCAACATTAAGTGTTACGTCGCCGTCGACGCCGCCGCCATCGAGTCCAGTACCTGCAGTTACTTTTGTAATATCTCCAGTACCTTCTTCGACATTCTGAAGAATTAACTGTACTAATTTTCCATGTGAATAATCACCTATCGTACCTCTTTTTGCCACTAATTTTGTACCTCCACTGCTGCGTAGAAGATGCCAATTGATAACAAGATCCCTGAGATTACGCCGGTGGCGAACCACCAATGAGAGTAATCGCTTATCTCATCTTTTATGATTTCGTTTAATTGAACAATCTCTTTTTCTTTTTGATCCATTAACTGTGTGTGCACATTCTTCAAAGAATCATACTGCGTTTGAAGAAGGTCAACCGCCAGTTGTTTATTTGTTAATTGAGTTTGAAAGTCTTTTTGTAATCTTAATTCAAGTTCCTCGGCGCAATACCTACTTTTAGCTATGAACTTTGCCGCGGCAATTGAATCTAACAAGATGCCTGAATATGGAGCTTTGTCATTTTTTGTTATTGAGGTAACCCTGCCTTGTTGATTTTCTAATTCTTGAGCTGCGGCGCCTGTTGTTGTGCAGACGAAACAGATCGTTAAGAAAATTATAAAAGTTTTTTTAAACATTTTCTGCTCCCAAGATCTTGGCAATTTCTTTTGCTAATTTGTCTGGTTGGTTATCAAATTTCTTTATTACTGCCTCAACTTCTTTCTTTTCTTTCTTTGGCAACTCTCCCATCTTAACATTAAAATCATTTTCGATTTTTGCAAGGCTTTCTTGGTGGCGCCTTATCGCGTCCATCGTTTTTTGCTTTTCCTCAGCATTATTTTTATTAATGATTTCAATTTCTTTCTTATAATTTTCTCTGGATTGCATCATAATTTCAAAATATTTATTTTTGACGCCCTTTCCTGTTAATACACAAACTAAAATCAATATTAAAATCACCGGCACATACCAGTGATGTTTTATCCAAATCCAAACTTTCTTCAATACTAACATATTAAAATCAGCCGTGTTTCCACTTCGCTGCTAAATCAACCAATGCCTGCGACCCGATGTATGCCAGTGTAACAGCAACCCAATCGTCACTTGTTACGCCGCCTGCCAAAACTAAATATGTGGCTGTGCCCCATGCTAAAAATTTACGGGATATAAACCGATTAACGTGTTTATCTAACCATGCTCTTGCTTGTACCATCATAAAACCCTCCACTAATAAATAGTATATAGAGATTGCTTATTGGCTTACAGAAGCAAATCCTTTTTGCTTCTCAATCATAATTTGTGTATCAACTGTATCTTTTAGAGAATCCAAATGAGAGATGAGCAACACAGTTCTGAATTGTGTTTTAATCATATCCAAGATTCGGATGAATCCTTCCATATTTTCTTCGTCCAAAGATGTGCCAGGCTCATCCAATACAAAAATATCTCCCTTTGGTAAAGTTGATACGTTTAATAAGGCAAGACGAATGGCCATTGCAGCGATTGTCTTTTCAGCTCCGGAGCCCATTTCAATTGGGCGAGCGTCGTGTCCGGGATGTTTAATTAATATGTCAAGTTTTTTCTCTTCATTCTCAAAGAAAACTTCAAAGTCGACGATGTTCGCGATTACTTTTGAAACCTCGGCATTGATCAGCGGCAAGCGTTTTTTGATAATATCATATGAAATTCCATTCGCATGCATACATCGCATAAATAAATCGTAAGCAGAGAAGTTGTTTTCCAATGTTAGAAATTCTTCTTTATCTCTCTTGATCTTTTCGGCGCGCTCTTCTAGCGTACCGTTTTCCTTGTATAAATTAAGAATATGTTTTTGACATTTATCGTATTCTTTATTTAACTTTATGACTTCTGTTTCAAATTCTTCTTTCTCTAGTTGCAGCGTTTCGTAATTTTCAATAAGATCTCTATTCTCATTATAATAATCTTTTTGTTTATTAAGTTCTGATAGAAGAGTCTTTATTTTGAATGTTTCAGTCTTGTTTCGTTCTAGGTCGACATTTAAAACGTGTGAATCAATTTTAGCCGCGGACAACTTATGTTCATATATCGCATAGCTATCTAGCGTTTCTTGATTTTCTTTTGGATTTAGGGCGTCAAGCTTTTTTTGCTGATTGATATTTTTAAGGGAAAGATCATCTAAACTAATCTTGGTTATTCCCAGCATATGTCTCGATCGATGAGCATCATCAATAAATCTGCAAGTTGGGAATTCGTCGCCGCATGGGACTTTATTCAATAATTCAACCTTATTTTTCTGTCTTTCTATTTTTTCTTTTAAGTTCTGTATGTCACCCTCTAAATCTTCGATTCTTTTAATTCTTTCCTCGATCTCATTTTGTTTCTTTTCCACTTCGTCAGCAGGAAATTCTTCCAAGAAGTCTTCCACTTCTGAAACATATTTCCCTTTTGCGGTAATTTCAGTCACTAGGTTGACTTGTTCATATTCGTGTGTTTTAAGCAAATTTTGTTGTTCCTTGATATCCGACATTAAATTCTTGATATCAATTACATCGTCAGGAATCTCTTTTAACTTTAGAGAAATTTCATTTAATTCATTTTGCTTATTATTTAGTTGTTGCTTCAAGTTATTGCAGTATAAGTCTTTCTGTTCTAATTTAATATTATTTTTATTAAAGACTTTTTCCGCTGCTTCGATCTCGTCATCAAACAAACGATTTTCCCAGCGGCGCAATAAAGCTTTTGTATCGGAAGCTTCTTCTTTAGCCATTTTAAATTTATGTTCAAAGACCTCAAGATCCAAAAATTTGGCAAGAATTTCTTTGCGACGAGTTGAACCCTCGCTGATATATGAAAGTGATCCAAGCTGTGAGGCCATTGAAGTTAAAAGAAAATCATCTATACTTCCGAATATCTTTTTGATGTTCTTATCGGTTTCGATTCTAGATGTACCGTTCAGGCTTTTTTCTTCTTGTAACGCATTATCATAAACGCTAAATTCAAGATCAGTTTTCGCTTCTTGTGTTACGTTGCCTTTTAATTTTTTTATGTATTTTGTGCTAACGCGCTCAATTCGATATGTCTTCTCGCCAATATCAATCTCAACTCGGCCTCGACAATAATCTTTATTTTGATTAATGATATTCAGATTTTTACGATTATTCTTCGACGTCGTATTGAAAAGTGTATAAAGTAATGAATCAACAATGCTGGACTTTCCAGAAAAGTTCTTGCCGAAAATTCCGACAATGCCACTTAAGTTCTCGAAAACAATAGAGTTTTTTTCTCCATAGTTAAAAAGATTATCCCATTCTACTTTTTTGAGGCGCCAGTTGACGTTGCGCGAGATTTCTTCTTCCTCTTCAACCCTTGTCTTGTAAGCTCTATTAAGGTCCA
>Ga0208920_1000411_pt1 | contig 11364 bp, 10 predicted proteins | sample 19_taG_FD_184094 | JGI IMG/M metagenome (GOLD analysis project Ga0208920, IMG submission 184094) | Marine viral communities from the Subarctic Pacific Ocean - 19_ETSP_OMZ_AT15317 metaG (SPAdes) (version 2) | ecosystem: Environmental > Aquatic > Marine > Oceanic | place: Pacific Ocean | collected...
GTTGATAGCTTTAATTGTATCATCACTATCCTTAAAATATAGCTTGCTGACATCAGCATGATAATTAATAGCTATTTCGCCATAATCTAAATCACCAGTACTTGGGGCTGGACTTGACGTAGAATTCCTCTTAAGATGAAGAATCTTATTAATACTAGCCATTAAAAAGTGCCTCCGTCAAGTACCGCCCCTTTCACCGCACTACATTCGATTGGTGCAAGTGAGTACGATGCGTGAGCCGTATCAATTAGACTTGAGGTTGTTCCTGGTGCTTCTTTGGAATATTCTTGAAAAAATGTAATAGCATCGGTGTACGTTGAACCCCCAGCAGAAAAAGAGCTATCTTGATTTCTGAACCAACCAGAATATTTTGTAGTTGAACCGTCACTATATTTTCCATACATCCCAAAATCTACACTATCCGCTGAATCATTACCTTTGGCGAGTTCTATCATGACATCTTCCGTACTGACGGTGCTACTATCAATAGTGGTAGTTGTCCCTGATACGGTAAGGTTGCCTCCGATAGTTACATCGTTAGGCAATCCAATTGTAACTACTCCACCAGCTTGAGTTATTTCAGTTTCATTTGATACCGCAGTAAATGTCAACGTATTACCTAAAGAAATATTACTCGCAGTCGTTCCGTCGGTTACTGAAATCGAACTATTATCTAATTGGGAATTTGATAAACTATTTACTGAGACTGCACCACTTGAAACATCAAAATCGTCGCTTGAAAACGATGCAACCCCCTTATTGCTTGCTGAAGCATCTTCCGCTGCAATCGTAACCGCCTGAGATGAATGAGTAATATCCATCCCTTCGCCACTTGTGAAAGCAAGTCTCTGAGAGTCTAAATCAACCGCACCATTACCGCTATCTGTTGAAAAGTCTAAATCTTGTGCAGTTACCTGAGCATCAATATATGTTTTGATTGCTTTAGCTGAAGCCACCGTGTCATCACTTGACGATACAGCAGAAATGTCAGTATCAAGCACCCCCGACTTAAGGTCTGCTACATCAATATTCGATATTGAATTACCAGTTCCCTCTACATCGAAGGTCTTGTTAGTTAATGTCAGGGAATCAGAAGCAATATTCGCATCCTGATCATCAACATATTTTTTGATTGATTGTTGAGTTGCAAGCTTTACCGCAGAGTTTGAAGTCATCGCATCTTCATCTGCGATGATTGCTCCTACCCATTCCCAGTTTCCAGCTGACGTGCCACTTGCTACATACAGTTTATTTGACGATGTCCCCCAAATAGGTTCACCTTCACTCGCAGGAACAAGCGAACTCACGTTGGCATCAGCCCCTCTTTTTAGTATGATTTTATTTGCCATTAGAAAGTTCCTCCGTCTATGGTTTTGTTATTAAGAGAAGAAGTGCTGGAATTTGTTGATATATCCGTTGAGGCACTTCCCCCTACTGTTTGTCCATTAAGTTGATTAATCTCTGTCGCTGAAGCCGTCAATAAAGTACTTTGGAGCTTTAGCCCTTTGTTAATCCCATTATGGGTTGAAATATTTAAATTATTTGTACCGACTTGCACGGCAGCTTCAGTTCCATCTCCATCAAGAAGCACAGTTTCCGATGATCCAAAACCACCATCAACGTGGGTAAGTTGTTTAAATGTTGAAGATATTGTTTGTCCTACTAAAGTTGTTGCCATAATTACCTCATATAATTGCGTATGGTGCCTGGTCCATTACTCTTCTCATCCCACCAAATCTGTTTTTCTGATATTGATAGACCAATCTTTTAAATTCATTCATGTGAAAATTTCTTTTATCGTAATTCGCTTCATTCTCTGCAAATCTTGCTTTTATATATTCTACAGCAGCGATTGCCAATTCCTCTGAAATATCAAGATCATCATCTTCGCTATCAGGAACACCTGGCAAAGCAGAGTATTCAAGCATCAACCCATTCGTTATAAGAGCAGATGGACTTTTATATTCCCCACTAGTAGTGTCTTTCTCGATAATTGCAAGATTTCCACCCCTAAGATAATATTTGAAATCAATAGCCATTATGTTAAGTCCTCATCTACACTCTCAGTTTCAAGAACCCTGGCTATTTTTACATATTCAGTCTCATCGTCATCGTATATCATTACATTTTTCAATGAAATAAAATTAGTTGGAAATGAATAAAATCTTTGATCCTTTATAACATCAGCTTTAGACGAAACAACATTATCTTCAATCATCATATTTACTTCGCGCATAGCATCTTTTAAGTATGCAATCGAATATCCCTGATTAGTTGTCCCAGCTCTTTCCATTAATTCTTTAAGAGTCATTAGTCACCCCACACATAGCTTAGATCTCCCCAGATCTGGTTACTGTTAATATTAAAATAAAGCAATTTATAGTTTTTCCAAGGGGACTCTGGCTGTGTAGTCCCAGTAGTATAACTAGTGCCTGGAACAGTTGAACCTACAGACCACGAAGTTGTAGGAACGCTCGAAGTGACACTCCATACTCCCAAAGGATCGTCTGATGAAGTAGTCGCCATTAAGTTATCGTAGCATATTCTATTTTAACTTCATCTGACCCTGAAGCAGTAAATGTAAATGTTTTACCAGTAGGAACAGTAGGGAGTACAATTGCCATCCCCTTACCTAAAGTGCAAAATTCACCTTGATCTGCTCCACCAGATGTTAACTGCATTTTTACAGTTATTGTCCCAGTAAATTCAGTGCCATCACTTTTTAAACCAGGATTTTTGATAAAAATCATATCCTGGACAGCACTTGTTGCTAATGTTATAACTTGTGAAGAAGTTGTTAAATAATCTGCAACTCCATCGGTTGTTCCACCATATCCAACTACAGTTGCAGCAATTCCTGAAATACTACCATTACCGCCAAGAGTTTTGCCAATATTAGGTTCTATATAATCATGCGCTTGACTGCTTAGATCGGTTACATCACTTGCAGCATAATCTACACCAAAAGTGGTTGATTTAATTGGGGTCGCACTAACTGCGAAGTCTATTCTGTTCGCCATCTTGTTGTCTCCTTATCATGAATGGTTCAAAGCCTTTTTCATATTGCTCCCTTACCATTGCATATTGTTTCTCATACCACTGATACTGTACTTGGACCTTTTGAAGATCCGCAGTGTATTCTGCCAAGTACACTTGTGACCTTTGTGAAAAATCCTGTAGAGCAGAACCGAATCTCTGTAACTCTACATTATTCTCTGCCACCTTCTTCTGCAATACAGCCGCCAATTTATTGGCTTCAGTTTGGGTAAAAGCACCCATTCTGGATATATCCGCTGAATACTTCTGTACTATAGAAGCAACCTTTGCCTGATATTCGTTTAAATTTTCACCAATGTCTGCCTGCCACTTTGCAAGCTTAAAACTTAAATTGTTTAAAGACCATTCCTGGACAGTCTTTCCTACGTCAGCCTGATACTGTTGTAAGTCTCCAGTATACTTCTGAAGTCTGGATCCATATTCGCTTATTTCCTTCTCAAGAGATTTAGCCTTATTCTGGACATCAATATTTGTAGACTGCTGCATTAACTGAAGCCTTCTGCCAGCATCTGCCTGAAAACTCTGAATATCCTTCTGAACATCTGCTTGAAAACTAGTATTTTCAACATTAAAATCATTTAACTTATTCTGGATATCAGTCCCATATTTCTGTAATTCTGTCGTTCTTTCTGCCTGCCAAACCTGTGTATCGCCAACTAGATTTTGCTGATATTCCTGAACTTGCGTATTAACATCCGATTGATATGCCTGTACCTCAGCTTGATACTTCTGAAGTTTACGTGATTCATGTGCATCCAACAATTGTGCTTCTTGTATATATTCTTGTAAAGTAGCCTGATATTTAACATTTTCTTTATTGAATTCATTCAATTCATTCTGTATATCAGAAGTATATTTTTGTAAATCTGTTTGTCTTTCAGCTTGCCAAACTCTTAAATCTCCCTCAAGATTCTGCTGATACTGTTGTACTTCTTTAGCGACATTAGCTTGATATTCCTGAATTTCAGCACTATATTTCTGTAAAGAAGCTCCATATTCCTGATTTTCCTTTTGAAGCAACAACGAAGTTTCCTGCTGTGCGTCTGTTGCGTCTATCTGAGCCTGCGACTGTGCTTTTTGAGCATTTATCTGAGCCTGTTGGGTTGCTTCCTGCAATTTAATCTGATATTCAGCATTTTCTTCATTAAATACATTTAAACTATCCTGAAGTTTGTTTGAAAATTCAGTTAGTTTCATTTGCTCTTCTGCAATCTTTGTCTGTGCAAGTTCAATATCCTCATCCACCTCTATTAAAGATGTAATTTTAGAAAAATCAACAGGGGTAAGAGCTGGAGAAGAATAAGTTGGAGCAGTCCCAAAATTAGAAATCGTTGTAGTGTCAACCGTTATAGCTCCAATAGTCGGAGTTGCAAAACTTGGAGAAACGGGCTGAATAGGCGCTACGGAATTAATAGTTAAATTTGTAATTATCGGGGTTGTTCCTAAAACTATTGATGGTTTTGTATATTCTGGAGCAAGACTCGACGGAGAAGAAACAGCCTGTGAAGAAATTGTTGGAGCCAGTGGAACTACTGAGGTTATGCTCAAGTCTGCGATTATCGGAGCCGTCTTCAATATCATCGACGGAGAATCATATGTGGGGACTGTTCCTGATAACGATAATACCAACTGCTCTGCTCTTTCCTGAAGCGCAGCATCAGTATATGTAAAAGATGGAACAGAAGGAGATATTGGAGCCGTAACCGAACTTAGATCCAACGCACTAATTGATGGGTCGGCTACAGAAACATATTCAGGTAAAGATACGTTATCCACATTACTTACGGCAGTTATGCCGTCAGCAATAGAGAAAGACAACGTAGGTTGAGGAGGTATAGAAGGTAAAGAGAGAACCAATCCTGAAAGTCCCGTATAGCCGACCATCTTTTCTTGTAATGATTTCATAGCTGCATAATTAACAACAAGTGGGATTAGACTTAGTGGAAAGTTGCTAATTGTACTGCCATTTAAATTTGATAGGGTGGTGCAATCTACCTTACTAACGGATATACTTCCCGCAGGTAAGACTTGAATGGTTTGATTCAAATAATAATATTGAGGGTAATCATTTGTAGCTTTTTGTAACGAATCAATTTCGGCAGCTGCAAATCGTTTTTCTGCTGGTATTTCAGTTGCTATTTTACTCCCCCTAGCGACACTTATAATGTGCCTTCTATCGCTAATATCAATAGAGGTTGTATCGTCAATATTTGTTGCAAATAAATAAGACGATTCAGGATCTAAGACAAGAACCCTATCAATAACTGCCGATATCCCATCATTTGCCCATTGAAGAGCATTATCTGCTGTGCCAGCCAAAGCTTCTATTTGTACTGCAAGCGTTGCCATATTATTTTCCTTTGATTAGTGGGGGGACTTGTATCAGAGGTCCCCCCTTAAGAATCATTATTTCCAAACAGCGTGTGCTTCTGGCATAACGATCTCTAGACCAGCTTCGGTCTGTATGAGGTCGATTCTGCGGTCAACACCCGTGTTTTCTAGACTTTGAACACCAACATAAACTGAAGTGTCACGATTCACACCGTTACCAACCAATGGTCGATAAGATACGTGCTTCAAGTTAACAGCTACAATTCTAACTGGAGATCCATCAAGATGGACATTACGAACAACATTCATGTCGCCATAAGGAGTTGTGATCTGAGTTACTGGTAAACCAAATAACTTTTTCTTGCCTGTTACAGCAAAATCAAACCTAAACTGACTACTAATTTCAACGTCATTCTTTTGGAATCCGCCTAATTTATGTAACCAGTTATAAGTCGCAGTATCACACATAAACATAGTAGCATTAGAGCTATTATATCTAGGATCCATGAAGTCACTCATATTCTGAAGAAAATCATCAGAAGATGTGCCACCATTAGCTTGAGAGTTAGCGATGTCAATTGAAAATACATTACCACTTGATAATATATAGTCAACAATACCAGCTGTGTAGCGTACACCAGCAGAGTCTTTGTACTTTGATGAGAACAAAAGATCTGTTTCGATATCCCACTTATGTTCGATGAGTTTGTTTTTCCAAACCCGAGCCCATTCATCACGTGCCAATTTCAACTCAGTTGCCCGAGCAGTATTTGTCATTTGCATGGTGGTTTTCCAGATTTGGGTATAACTAACTACATCTTTATAAGGAGTATCTTTGTAGGTATCTGGGAATCCAGAACCTTCAGCATGTGCCGAACCAATGACATAACATTTGTCTTTTTCTGCAAGACCTGAAGTCCCAGCATTTGCTTCCCAGGTTGTTCCTGTTGACTCATACTGTACATCAGGTAATGTTACATGATCTGAACCAGCTGCGATGCCACGAACTACAATACATTTAGCGTAAATAGCTTCTGCGTCAGGACTAGCAGCTGGAACTCCAAGGTTTTGGATCTTCACAACCATATAGTCATCAACATAAACAGTTGGAACTGTATCATCTGCTATATTAGCAGCCGCCACTTTACGAACTGGGATTTTAACCATTTGATTTTCTAAAAAGAAAATTGGTTTAGTACCAGATGCGCCAACAGCAGTACCAGTTTGTCCAAGAATATTCTGAACATTACCAGCAGATAGATAATCAGTTTCAAACTTAACATTCATTTCGTCACCAGCTTGTAAGTCGCCAGATGCAAATGCAAAGTCTGCATAATCACTATCATTATCACCGCTGCCAGGAGCAGCACCATTTAGATCCAATGCTACTGCATAAGCATAACGCTTGTGCCACATGGATCTTTGTTCCAGAGTTTTAAATTCTGGATCAGTTGTGGCTTTTTTAGCCACCTTGCTCAATACCCTGAAAAAAGGAGTTTGGTCTGGAGCTAGCTCCGAGACTCTACTTGAGAAGTCATATCGTCTCCTGAGATCACCTGTATTGAACGTAGATTCAACCTGTGCCTGTGCATGGGTTGAAAGGGTTAACGGATTGTCAGCCATTATAAGCCTCTACTTTCATTTATGACAGAGGCACTTCTAATTATCCAATGTAAATAATCCTTCCAATCCTTCATCTACAGTTTTTAGAGAGTCAAACACCATATCATCGTGTTTAACGTCAACAACAGTAGCATTATGATTAGAAACACTAGTTGGAATATCCCGAACAGATTTCATCTGCTTCAGCACTTCATTTTTCGCACCTTTAGCAACTTTTTGGTCCCTGGAGTCACGATTCTGCAAATAATAAATATCTTCCAATGATGTTTCATGCTTATTTGCCCAATTCATCATATCAGTATAGTCTTCATTTGACATGTTCATTCGTTCCTGGAACTCTTTCGCCTCATTTGCTTTTTGACTCTTTCGCATATCCTGCTTTCGAATCTGATTGTCTTGCTGGAGCCTAGTATTGACACGGTGATCCACAACGCCTGAGATAGTATGTTCCAACGCTTTTGCGCTCATGGAATTCTTATCTGTTACGGCTTCGTCTAGATCAAATACAAAATCCTCTGGGAGGTCGAGCGCCTGCTTTACGTCTTGTGGACTATTGCCACCTTCAACGTATTGTCTTATTACGTCTACCATTCCCGTGTCTTCTTTTAGCCGATCAATAAGAGGAGAAAACTCAGATACCTCATCAAGACGCTCTTTCATCTTTTGCGCCTCTCTTGAGGAGTCTTTGTATCTCTTCTCCCAATCGTGCTGGTGATCGTCAGTTCCAACATTAACACTAGGGTCAACCAATGGTTGAGTTACCTGTTCTTCAACATCGTCGACTGTATTACTATCAAGAATCATCCCGTTCACCTCACGGTCCAATGATTCGAAAAAATCTCCAGAGTCTACTGCAACTCCACTTTCCTGAGTTAAATCAACCTCAGGGTTAAGTGTTTGTTCTCTAGCAGAGTTTTCTGGTTTATTCTCTTGTGCCATTTTCACTCCTTGATTGCTTTTTTTTATCAAGCTCTAATTGAGCTTTTTGTTTTTGGATCTCCGCACCAGCTTGTGCTTTATCGGCGGTTAAAGACATACGTCCTTGCGCCCGCACTGCTCCCTTGCGAATCTCTGATTCTACCGATCTGACTTTATCCTTGATACCTGCCTGAACAAGTTGTCGTTCAAGAGTCTCGATAGTGCCACTTTTGTCCTTAAGTTGTTCCTCAAGACCTTTAATGGCTTCTTGCATCTGAGAATATAAACTTTTTCGCTTTGCAATCGCTGTTTTATCTTTAATATCCGTCTCAGCGAGAACAGCTAAATCGTCCACTACTCCCAGTTTCATCAGTTCTTTTAATTCCGATAGATATGCCCATCGGTTCACAGGCAGCGTACTACCTGCTACAATTCTTACATCAAATTTTGCTGAACCATAATCGTTCCACTTACCAATAGCATCTCCCATATCATTGAAAATTGGGATATTTATTTCGGCTTCTTTTTCTTCCTGAAGAGCATTTGGCTGAACAATTCTAAATACTTTATGTGTTTTATACACTGCTTGTGAATATTGTTTTACCACTTCTCCAAGTTGTTTAAGAGCTGGTTCTATACTACTCTTTAACCATTGCTTAACCCTTCTAGTTCCATATTCATCCAACGCAAGCATCCCACGATATGTGTCATGCTGCTGTTGGGTGTCCCCCTGAGCAGACGAATATATCCCAGCCAAATATTCCATATCGCTTTTCCCAGCCTGGACAATTTGGAAAAATGCATTGTTTAAGGATGCAGGTTGGACCTCTTTTGGCTGATCAAACCCTTGGTTAACTGGGAGCAATGCGCCTGGGGCAGTGGCATTCTTTTCCCAATAATCAGTATCAATAGATCCTTCAAAGTACATCCATCTAAGAGAAGATCCCAATGAAGCGTTGTGAATCATAAGCTGGTGCGCCTTATTAATCTCACGCTGTTTCCCGACTAAGGGACTCACAGCGCTCATTGGAAACGGTGTCCCAGACCACTTATAAGTAAACGGCACTAAGGGATAATGCTCTATAGGGAGATTTTTTTCATACAAAGTCACATCACCAGCTACACAACTTTGTTTTATTGCAGGCTTAAAAAACTTAACAGAATCAACAATCATTGACACAAATTCTTTATCTTTTAGTAAAATTTTATATTCTTTTGCAGTTACAACATTGTTTTTGACAATACTTGCAGCCTTTTGAGCTTCAGCAGTCATTTGCTGTTCCGCTGATTGCAACTGCTGACTATTCATCTTCCCCTTTTTTTCCAATTCAAGAGCCATTCTTTCTGGAAGCATTTCTTCGGCTTCTACTGCTTCAGCAAGTTTTGCCTGCAATTCTTTCATCTCAACAGACATCTCTTTCTTCATTTCTTCCAACTGTACCCGAACATTATCTTTAATCTTTTTCATCTCTTCAGGTGGAGGGACAACTCTATAAAAAACATTATAATAAGCAATCTGCTCTTTCTCATAAAGCTCAAATAATTCAACTAGATCATCAATACCGCCATCTTTATCATAACCCTCTCTAATATCCTTATATTGGAAATCGCCCGTATTAGTCGCATTCACAGAATAGCCTTGCTCTTCACCAAAACGACCAGATGCCCTTTTAATCCCAGCAGCATACTGTGGATATGTTTTCAATAATTGAGTGCGGGTAAAAACTTTGCGAATCATAACATGAGCAGCATCTCTAAATAATGGGTCTCGACTTTTTGGGTCTATATATATATCAAAAGGCTCTGGCTGCTGAATAACAACTTCGCCCATCCCCATATCGGCATTCGAATCTACCGTCACAAGTAAGTATCCAACGCTTTTAGTTATAGCATCGTTTACAACATTAGAATATAGCGCCTGCCCATTAGATCCATTCCATATATAATCAGCAATATCAGAGAATACAGCTGCTACGCCAGAATCGCTACCCTCAGCCCCCACCGCTTGCCACCTTGGATTGGAAGCCGTCGCATAATAATTAAGCATTTCAACAACAGGTATAACCCTATTAATCGTAAAGGTGGGCATTCCAGTTTCTTCCAGACTTGCTTTTTCTTTTGCAGAGAGCTGATTATCAAGATAAAAATCGTGCCCTTCCTGGTTAACTCTTTCCCAAGATTCTCTAAAAGAACCATTTATAGAGTCGTATAACTGTTTTACCCGATCTGCTGTTTTATCTGTTCTTTTTGCCAATGTTCACCTATGCTATTATCCAATTTTTGGGCGATTTTCGTTTTTTACGATGAATGCCATCCTTTGAGACAGCAATATTTTTAGGCGGGTAAGCAAATTTTACAGCATAAGCAAGCGCATCAATGGTGTCATCATGCGCCATACGTGGTCCGAATGTAACAATTTCATGTTGTAAATCATAATGACTTTTTTTAATTTTTATAGATCCTATTGTCATTCGTTGAGCTAATACCCCTTGTATCCTATCTAATTTACTTTGTCTTGTTCCAGGTTTTTCCTCACGCCACCTTACCGTAAAATCATTTCTTCGTCTGGATTCTGACATTAAAGCCTGGAAAACTGGACGTGACATTGTAGTATCTTCGACTACAAAAAGTGACGGATGATAAATTGCTGATAAATTAAACATTTTGTCAACAATCCCTTCTTTTGGTTCACCAGGGATACCCAAAACAGGTAACCCACGCTCTCTTATATAATCTAAGACGTAAATATTGTTATTTTCATCAACAGCAACTACCATAATAACAGAAAAATCTGAATCTCTCCTAAAAGAATCTGTTGCTGGGTCAACACCGCAAAAAATATTCACAGGGATAGCGTCGTCATCAGCAATAATAAAATTTATTCCAGTCTTGTCATCATATAAGTGGCTCCCCTCCCAATACTTAACATGTTTCATACTAAAAATAGAATCTTCGGCACTTTGGACTTCCATCATGTATTCTTGATAGAATTTTTGAGACTGTCCAGAATCCTGATAGAATTTCTTCTTTTCCTTTAGCTTTTTCGCTGGGAACCAAGAATCCCAAAGCGCGTTCCCTTTTTCGTCTAATGCTTTATATGTTTTAACAGTCCAGGCAAAATCTTCTTTATTTTTTACTGATCTTTCATGGTTGGTCAATAAATTATTAATAAAGGAATCATAATGCACAGGAGTACCATTAATCCGCAACCTGCCAGTATGAGGCTCCAGAGCAGGATAAACAACCGCAGTGATAAGGTTTGCGTTCTTCGCTCTAGCCTCAGGAGTAATTGTATTATTTTCATCTTCAAAGTCATCCAGTATAATCAAGTCATAACGCTTATGAAGCTTTGCTCCGCCACGAATGCCTGATATGTTTGATTTGCACAAAAGCTTGTGACCAGTACTAAGTTCTATGTCTTCCTCTGTCCATTTT
>Ga0208920_1000412_pt1 | contig 11333 bp, 6 predicted proteins | sample 19_taG_FD_184094 | JGI IMG/M metagenome (GOLD analysis project Ga0208920, IMG submission 184094) | Marine viral communities from the Subarctic Pacific Ocean - 19_ETSP_OMZ_AT15317 metaG (SPAdes) (version 2) | ecosystem: Environmental > Aquatic > Marine > Oceanic | place: Pacific Ocean | collected...
CCTCTCAAATTGAGACATAGCCATTGGGTCCATTTCGGTCTTCTGGTAAAGCTTGGGCTGGTAAGTGCTGTAGCTCGCGTTTCTCTTGGGGGATTTCTCGCTTAGAAACTGCATCCCTCTAACCTTGGTCTTCATTACCTGTTGAGCGACTAGCGGAGCGACAACCTTTAAATCCTGCAATTCTGCTTCTACCATCGTGGCGAACATTTGAGGGTTCCCGGCAACTGACTCGATTTGGTCAACTAAACTCAACATCACTTCGGCTTTAGTGTCTCCCTGCGGTGGAGCTCCGGTGAAGCTGAGGGCGGTTAAAGCTTTAAGACTGACCGGCAATCCTATTTCTTGCGTTCGTTTAGCGGTCCCTTTTACGACGGAAGACGCTCTTTTTGCGATGTCGTCAATTTTACCGTTTCGAACTGAAGCGAGTTTGGAAAGGAACCGGGCTCCTGCATGGGTGAGTGAAGTTCCATTCTCTTTGAGATACTTTGTGGTGGCTGCGCCGATAGTCGCGCCAACCATTCCTCCCCATGGTCCACCCCCTGCGAGGCCCATCATTGCGCCTGTCGTTGTCATCAATAGGCCACTCATGGAGGTTTGGCTGTTTACCGTAGACCGGGCAGCCCTATCCTTCGCGATAGTGTGGAAGGTGTCGGCATAACCGTATTCTTTCTTAAGGCGTTTAAATGTGTCGATGTCCATATCCCCAATGACATCTTCTCCGAGAGCCCCCCATCTGCGCCAATTCTGGATAATCTTATCTGAGGACTCATCCAATACATCACGCCAAATAGCCCCTACTTTTTTTGCGTAGTCGGGGATTTCGCTTGCTCCAAGTTTGTCAAATCTGGATTTGTCCCAATACTCTTTTTTAGTGTCCTGTCCTTTAACGATGGAGATGGGGTGTAACTTATCAACCTTCCCATAGAGTGATTCAATTTCGGAATCCGCCATTCGATGCAGGTCGTCAATCACATCCGCCACCAAGTCTTCCATTGGTGACAAGCCGCGTGATGCGCCCATGGCGTCGTCTAGGTCGTCACCGACTCTTCCAACGGCTTCATCAATATCCAATATTTCGGATGTCGGTATCTCCTCTCCCCTTATCTTCCCGAATCTGTCCGGGTCCGTAAAGGGGGGTTCCTCGACTCTCCGCCACCCCTTCCTCTTCAAGCGTGACGGCTTTCTTTGTTCTCCCAGAATCTCAATCGGACCTCGGGCACCAAGGACAACTTCGCCCTTAACGCCGGGTCTATCTGGGATGTCGGGTCCGAAGTCTAAATCTAAATCATCGACAGGTGCCGCCGCTTCTCGATGCCTCTTGGCTTCCGCTATAATCTCATCAATATTTCGACCGGTTTTTTCAGCGTACTGCTCAATTCTCTTAAGGGTTCTGTCTGTGCCATACGTGGCGTCCAACATTAAATTCCGCTCAAGGTCATTTATTAAGGCAACCTTTTTGACGTCCGTAATGGCTTCAAGCGCAGAATTCCGAAGAGCGCGGGAGGAGGTGTCCTTGATGTTTTTGGGGTCTCTTCTTAGTTTAGTTAAGCGTTTTATTAATTCCTCATGGCTCAACCCGAACCCTTCAGGGGTGACTTCTTCTATTCGGCGAAGAAACTCCCCAATCTCGCCACCCACCTCTTCACGCTTTAATCCTAGCTTATCCGCTATCTCTTCCCAGGTTTCACCGGCTTGAATGGGGGAAACAAGCTCCCCTCCTTCTTTAGCAACCTTGGTTTCCATCAACCATGTTAAGGCGGCGTCTTCCTCTACTTCGTTCCATTTCTTCTTGATTAACCGGTGGTCCTTAAGCATTGGACCAAGAGATTCATATCCTGCGTCTTTCGAGATTTGTCTAAAAAAGCCCTGAGCGCTCGTCACATGCGTAGGGAATGTAACAGGAAGAGATTTCCCAATGGCTTTCACGGCAGGGGCGGCATAGTTTCTAATCCCCGCCATGACCGGAACGCCCGCAAACCCGATACCACCGCCGATTGCCAAGCCTAGTCCTGCGCCGGTTCCTATTGTGGACGCCAGGGTCTCCCCTGTTAGTTCCGCCTTCCCTAGCCCTATCTGGTGGATTGCTTCGCCGGTCCCGTAAAGAGCACCGTCAATAGTCCCTTCAACGCTTCCCGCTAGAGCCTTCTTCATTAGCTTTTGGCCGAAGGTCTTCTCGGCCATTTTAGCGGTAGCCCCAGCGGCTCCTTTTGCGGCTAATTTAGCGCCGCCTCGGACAGCCAACCCGGCGGGGCCTGTCCCCATGAGCCCGGCAATGCCCCCTACTATCTCACCCCCTACAAACTCATCGGGTCGAAAAGCTTCATACATTTCGACATCGACACCCATCTTGTCCAAGATGGGGGAGGAAACACCGAAGGTTAGACCTTTGGCCGCACCAAGGGCTGCGGAAGTTAAGCCGGGGAGAAAGCCGCTATATTCTTTTTTTAATTCTCTCCCTTGTCGGGAAGCTCCGCTTTCTAAATTGTACCCATGTCGGAAAGCATCTTGGACATCACCTAAAGCAACCTTTACGATTTCGCCACTGTCAGACACCATCTCAAGGCGTCCGTCACTAACCAACTCGGACGGGAAATTAAACTCTCCCGAAGAGAGATACTTGTAAACATCGCCCGGAGCGACCTCGACAACTTCCCGTGTACCTTTTTTGATTAAGCTGGCCATCTGCTATTGCTTCTCTCGCTCTTTGCGGGTCTTCCAGTTGGATGAGTCTATGACAAGGTTTTTCTTGTTGAGCCTGGCAAAAGCTGCCTTCTGCTTGTCGTTGAGAACACCTTGCTGGGCCGCAGCCCCCCGCTCTCCGGTGCCAACGACATCTCCCTTGAAGCCGCCCGTTTGGCGCTGGTAATTAGACAAAGAGTCTACATGGGCATTAAGCGCACCAGCGAAACTCTTTTGCAGTTCGCTCAAAACAGCTTCTACTCGGTCGGGACCTAACTTTTCCCAACCAGGGTACTTAGAACCTGGGAGCATGTCATTTAACTGCTCCCATTCAAATTCCTGAAGAACCCCTTTATCCCAGACATCCCCTAAGCGAGCGATAAGGGCTTGAAGTGCAGCGTCTAACCTAGCCCTTTTTTCGGTTGGCTTCAGTACCGATAAGCCGACAGCTTTCCATGCTTGCCTGTATTGCTCAAGCGCAGCGGTTGCCTGGTGACTCTTTCTTCCTGTTTCTGCAAGGTCATTACGGATTTTAAAATTTACCTTAGCTGGCCCGGTGTACCTGATGTTCACGCCGTCAAGGTCATTAACTCCCGAGGTCTGCGCTCGTTCTGCCTCCATAGCCGCTTTCGCTAATTCCATTTTCAGCTTGTCTCTTTGAGACATTAACTGGCCTTGAATAGCGAGGGCCTGGTCTTTTTGTATGCCACCTTTTAGTTGGGCGATTTCTTTTTGAATGGTGTTGGCGGCGGCTCCATATTGGGCCACTGCGGTTCCGAGTGTCGCCACTCGCTCATTATCGTAGCGATTCATCCAAAAGGCATATTGGCTTCTTGCCCGAGAAGGTGCCCCACGCGCATGACTGAACTTTTCTTTTTGCGCCAGGATGTCAGTAGAGATGGCATGCTTATAAAGGTCTAATGCGGTGTTAGGTCTCCCACTTTTTGAAGATGCCCACGCTCCGAGGCCTATGGCCAAGCCTGCCAAGATTTGAGAAGTGACGCCACCGAATGCCCTGTTGGGGTCAATCTCTTCAGCCCTGGCGAGGTTCTTCATGGCAGTGGCTTTTCTTCGCAGCATATCCTTTGCTGCTTCGGGGGAGAACCCAGCGCGATGGGGGTCGAACTCCATCTGCCTTTTCCAAAGTCGAATTTGATCCATGGAAGCTCCAGGGTATTGAGCCATAAGCTCCGCTTCTTCCATGTTAGTGTCGAATCGTGCTTGATAAGCTTGCGTGTCCTTCACGTATTTTTGCTGGATTCGCAATTTGGCATCGGCCAAAGTTTCAGGGAAGCCTGCACCGTAATCAGCTTTTAGCCCGATTAGTTCTGCTTGTTTGTCCCCAATCTGACCTAGTTTCTTGCCAATCTGCCCCTGCATCCAGATTTGGCGGTTAATGCCGCTTAGGTACTTGTCTTCTGTTTCCTTAGCTTTGCCTAATATTTCTGCGTCCGGTTCGGACCTCCACGCGCCAGTTTCCACGCCAGGGTCTGCTGCAGGTTCAGGGGGAGCTTCGGTTTCTCCACGCTCTGCCGCTAATCGTTCTCGCCTTTCTCTGTTATAATCGCTGCTCCTAAGAAGCTGGTCCATGAGCGATGTTTCTGACTTTAACTTTCGCTCTGCTTCCATTGCTGCTTGGTGTTCAGGGGTGCCGAACATAAACTCCGAAAAGGGGTGCTGACGAGTGGCCCGATCTTGTTCTATAGCCGCCTGAATTCTGGCGTCTTCAGTCACCTGCGCTTCCTCCTGCGCTAACCCTTCCTCGGTAACGGGAACGAGCCCAAGCTCTGCCTCAAGTGCTGCAATCGCGGCTTCATCTCCATTCGCCATCTTAGTAACCCTTCCTTCGCTGGTCGCGCCTAAAGCTTTCCTCAAGTGCTTTCATCATCTGGTCTTCTTGAGCGGCTAGAATGTTTGCCTGAGCTTCTTCGCCAATGCGGTCCCTTATTGGCATCGGCTCGGCTTCAAATGCCTGGATAGCGCCGGATGGTTGCATCTCCCATTCCTGCATAGCCCCGCGCATATCTTTTCTGGCTTTGGTGGGGAGGGGGTGGAGCGCAGGGTCAGCAATCCCCGCTCCTCCTAAACCGCCAGAAGTATCACGGCTTACAGGCTTCCTAAATTGCGACTTTTCAAAATCCTTAAGAACCCCCCATTCGTCGCTAGGTTCAGAGTGCCTCTCATGTTCTTGCACTGCCCCGCGCTTATCGCCGGTCATTGCATTAAGCTTGTCGTCTAAGTCTACAAGTGCGTTTCGGAGTTTTTTATTCTCCGCTCCTAATTGCCCGACGGATGCGAGCAATGCTGGAGTTACTTTTTGCTGCTCAAATCCCAGAATAGGGTCTTGCTCAGTGCCTAAATTGCTAACAACCTCCGGGGAGGTGTCGTTAGCCAAAACTCCGAGTTGCTGCTGTCCTGGGTCAGCCCCTTTGTAGTTGAACGACTTGGGGGCGAGCGAGTCAATAAACTGCCTAGTCTCTCGACCGGCTGGGGTTATGTTCTCTTTGAGTTTCTCGTCAGAGAACATGGCCCCTATAATCTGTGCACCCTTTGATTCCAGAGCAGCCATGAACTGCGCCTCCGCCTCTCGATTAGACTCAATTGCGGTTATTTTATCAATTTCGCCCTGCAATTCTTTGTTCTTGAAATCTTGAAGCTTTTCTTCTTCAAGTGCGCGGCGTCTTGACTCTTCTGCTGCGAGACTCACTGCTGCCTGCTGTTGGGCGGCAAGCCTTTCTGCGTCCATTATTTGAGGCATTTGACGCATAACTCCCGCTCTAGCTCCTTGCGCCAATCGCTGCTGTGTCGCAGCATTTTGCATCCCCGCACTTTGGGCGAGGCCGTATGACTGCGCCGCCCCTTGCCGCAGTCGCTCCCCTAGCATTCTAACTCCGGGAGACTCCTGATGCCCCATCGCAATTGCGCGAAGTCGGTTTATCTCCTCCGCTCGTCTAGGGTGCTCCGCGTCGGGTGCAACGTAATAGTTCAGTGCGTCAATAGAGTCTGCCCCCGAGTCGAACGCATAGTCTAATGCTGCCCCGGTCGGGTTAGCTACAATGTCAGGTGCTGTTGTTGCCATTTTATATTACCCCACTTGCCGTTCAGCCCACGCTGCTAATTCCTCGGGTGATTGTCGATAACCAACTGGTTGGTTAGCCTGCTGCGGAAATTTCTTACTCGACTGGTCCCCTATGCCGTACATCGAATCTATCTCGTCTAATTCTTTTTCTCGACGAAGCTCTTCGGTCGCATTTCTTTCTTCTGCGCCTTTCTCCCAAGCAGCGTAACCCTTTGCGCCCATCACTCCCGCAGTGGCGATTCTCTGCGCCATCCGCGCTTTGGCGTCAGCAAGCAATCCAAGATTAACCGCAGTAATGGTTCCTAATCGTTTTGATTCTTCTAAAGCTCTAATCCACTTGTACTGCTCTTCGTCTCCATACAGTCCGTTCAAGATACCAGTCATCTTTTGTTCGTCGTTTAAGATTTCTGCAGCAGACGCCTTAGTCGAACTTACTTGGGCTCGGCCAGTTTGCCCGAGTCCCGATGCAACGCCCAAGGGACCTGTCCCAGAGCGAACTCCAGCTCTAGACATTTTCGAAATGGCATCCAATTGTTGCCCGAGCCTTATGTTCTCTGGCGACTGTCCCCTTAAATCTCCAACAACACGCATGGCTTCAGCCATGTTTTGGTTGTATCTATTTTCAGCCGCTCTTGGGTCTGCTTTGGTCCCAGAGATTTGTTGAGTTTTGTGCCGGTCAAAAACCAATCCTGCAGGGTCAAGAAAGTTTTTCACCAAGTCGCCAGCGCTCCCGGTGTACTTCCAGTTCTCTGGGTTTGAGGCATAATCCCCTGTTTGCTGAACAATGCTATCCTTGTTCTTCCCTTGATAGTCTGGGTGGCCACCGCCAGCCGCTTCTTTCTTTCTTCGACTCGCTTGCGCCGCGTCTATCTCTTCTTGGCTTAAAGGGGTCAGTGGCATTACTCTCTCCTACGCTAACGTCTTGGTGGTCCCAAGTTTGAATGTTCCTGGGCGCACCCCAAACTCTACCGCAATCCCATCAAGCTGGTAGCTTTCGAAAGTTCCGGCGGACGGGGTATCGCTTAAGGTTATTTTTATGGCCCTAGCCTTCTGATTCGCTACGTGTTGCCTAAAGATGTACGGGTCATCTGTAGAGGTGGTAATCGCTAAAGTCTGGTTGTCTGTCACCGATTCATCGTAATTGCTGTAAATGGTGCAGTTCAGGGTGTGGTTAGATTTGAACGTCCCACTGATAAGAATATTGTAGAACCTGACCATGTGCAGGAACTGCTCTGACCGTAGCCATGGAGTGGAAACGAGAAGACCGAAATCATAAGTCCCACTCCCAATGTCGGTAAACCCAGTGTTTTGCTCCAGAAGATAGCCGCTCGGGATTGCAAAGTTAAGAGTCCCGTTGTGCACCATCATGCCCTCAGGGGTAATGTTGCTACTGAATGCGGCATACCTTGGTCTCCATGCTGACCAAGCATTGAACACATAGTTGTAAACAAGGATCCCACTGGTAGTGCTATTCAGCCCGAAATAGATTTCTCCCTCGCTATCGTTAACAACGGCCCTCGTGACGTCTGTCTTATCAACCGTGTCTTCGACCGGAGCCCCAATCCACTCCACTTGCATTGACGGGGTCACACGGTAAATCCCCCCCTTCGCCCGGTAGATAAACCCAACGGGGGAGTTAGTCCTAGCGCATCCGATATTAGCACCGGAGTCTCGGGAGAAAATCGTAGGAGGGGAAAAGTCGGTGCCAATGCCTGCCGCATTAGGCCCTTCTCCGGCAAGGAAGTAGGCGTCTTCAGCGGTGATGACGACCACGTAGTCTCGGACTGCTCCAATGCAAGCGATAGATGCCGCGTAATTCTCAATCGGCTTCACCTGAAGGTCAGAGAATTCCACTCCGCGCTTAGGGGCTAGCTTTTTTGAATACCAAACGGAGCCATCGTTAATCGCCAAAAACACTCTGTTTTTGTGCACTACAATGTCGGTAGAGCAGGGAGGAGCTATATTCCCGAAGACATCGCCAGCATCGCCGGTCGAGTAAATGTGCTCGTTGTCCTCTATTGCCGAATTACCAATTAAGCCATCGTCCAAAGTTTGCGTTGACGATGACCCGGCTTCGGAAAAGTCCACTGGTGCCGCTGCGGCCCTGTAGAAGGTAGACCCTCCTAAAGCTGTTCTATAGAGAACAATCGTTGGATTGCTCACCCCATTAGCTAGTGACTTTTGAGTCCACTGCGGCGTGTAAACCTTTAATCGAACGCGGCCAGTTGTCCCGGTGACTGTTCCAGCATCTATTTCAGCGGTCTCCCCATCGGAAGGGTACGACCTTTGAATATCCCCATTGGCTCCAACCCATTCATAGATGATCTTGTACGTGTACGCGCCAACGCCAAGAACTCCGCCCGTTAAAGCCACCACTCCGGTTTGAGTAGACACAAAAGCATCTACAATCGTAAAAGTGTTAGTGGCGTTATCGATTGCGGTTATCACGGCCCCGGTTTGGTTGTAGTCAGTGGTCCCTGTAATCTCCACCGTGTCACCCACCTCTAATCCGTGGGGAGTGGTCGTATTTATCTGAAAGACGCTTTTCCCGCCTCCCGCATCGCCTACTGCCGTAATCGCGTAACTAGAGATTACATCCGTGGCTTGGGGGTAGGTAAGAAAGCCGTTCTCCTTCATGGAGTCGCCGCCGTATTCCCACAGAAGCCCACCGCACAAAAGAAGAGAGCCGCTGCCTTCGGCGGCGGGGAGGTTTCTAGCGGGGAGGAAGTCAATCTCAGAATAGGACGGGTTGAAAATGCTTTTAGCCTGATAGACAGCGTTTCCGCCTTCGGACACCCCGGAAAACTTAGCTGACCCAAAGGAAAACTTGGACGCAGAAATCGCAGTAACTCGCCCCACGTTCCAGAACATGGTTCTGTCGTCTACGGCATTTGGCAACCAATCGGTGGAAGCGCAATTGCCAGCGAGCCCTGTGCCGCCTGTCGCAATGATATTCCCATCCGTATCGCTAATCAGATTGATAGACGAAAGGAAGTTCACAAACGTAAAGTCGCCGCCTCCAGAGTAAAAAGAAGCATTTGGGGTAATGGCGTAGGTCGCCCCGAAGTAGATTTTCCCATTATAGGAAAAGAGGTCGGATGTGAGGGTCGTAAAGTGCTTTACGATTATCTGAGATTTAACGGTCCCAGTGGTGGTGATCTCCCCTTTCCAGAGTGCGTGGTCTGCCGCTTGCCCTGAGTCTGGGGCAACGGCACTCCCCTCGGTGATGGCTTGCCCCGTCCAAACAAATTGAAGATCTGTCCCGGTTAACTGCTTTAAAAAGCTACCCGAGATTAAGCACTGAGAGCTTTGGGCAAGGTCAGTAACCGCTGCACCCGTTGTCCCCAATGAGTCTGTGTACATCTTCACCCGGACTTCGGGGTTGGTGGGAGTCCCTGACTCCTCGAAAGTCGCCGCAATCATTAATCGGTCGTCGGCGTCAATCGCGTTCAAGGCGATATGGCTAAGGGTTCTGTCTGTGTCGCTATGCCCTGCCTTAGAAGCCTGAAAGTAGGCCACTCGGTCAGCCGGGAGAATGGGGGTATTTCTCCCTCGGTATCCGGGCTGCGTGTCTTCCCATTCCTGAAAAACTCCGCTGGCTTCTTCAAAGTAATCGAGTCGATAGGATGGAACCGTTGCGGCAGCATCATTAATTGGCGCAGTATTAAACCTGAAGACAGCGGCCTTCTCGGTCCCTGCGCTCGTCGTTGAGTTATCCGCATAGGCGACCGAAAAAAGAGGGTAGACCCCGTTCACATAAAAAGCCGGAGAATTGAAGTTCGCCAAAGCAGTGGGGGTGAGCCCTGCCGCTATATCGTTTGCAGTGTTAATCGCAATAGCGTGAACACCGTTTACCATTCCACTGCTGTAGGTCTGCTTTACGGTGCTGGTTCCGGTTCCAGTAGCAGAAAAGCTGGCAGCAACCTGAAAGCCTGTTGCGCTGTCAATTGCCGTAACAATATAATTGCCGTCGTACCCTGTGCTGCCCGCCAGCGTGATTACGTCCTGATAAAGGTAGTTGTGTGCTGCATCGCAATTGACCCGAATTGTCCCACTGCCTGCCGAAATCGATGTTACATTTACCTTCGGGTCGTGCTGCTGACAGTCGCAAAAAAGGACAAATACATAATCCCCCATCGTCACCGCTTGAACTTGGGGGTTCAGGTAATTGCTATCGTCATTTTGGGCATGAGCTTTAGTCACAACAATGCCAGCAGCGGGGGTAATCCTTGTCTTAGGGACCACCACAACGCCGGTAGCTTCATCAACTACTCGCGTGTAAATCTGATAAGTTATGCTAGTCGCCAGAAAGGGGACAATTGCGGTGTCCGTGTCTGTCTCTGCCCATGACTCCACGCGATAGCCATTTGCTGATGCTGCAGCCAGTTGGCCGCTCGTCATGGCGTCATTATTAAAAGCAGTGGTGTCTTTGAAGGTGCAGCCGGTTATGCGCCCTTTGTCCACCCACGTTCCACTGGCAGACCGGGTGTAAGCATTGTTCCCATCGAAGATAAGCTTTTCATCTCGGTAGCTAGCGCACTGAACGGACGCACCGACAGTACTTGCCGAACCGCCAATAAAGCTTGTGTTGGCTAGCCTGGTAAACCCATTCCGCTTCTGCACCTGCCCATTTTTACTGAACTTGCCATTGTCGCAAATATCGAGTTTCGGAGGCTGGAGGTGCTTATCCGATGCCTTTTCGTCCAGACCTCCCGTAAACGGGATAGAGTACATTTGCTTTTGTAGAGCCATCAAAACACCCACAAGTCTATTTCAACATCACCGCCAGCAATTAACACCAGTGTCTGAGAGGTATTTTTATTAATATCCTGTAAGTCCCAAACCTGCTGATTGGCTCTTCTTCTTATCACAATGAACCCTTGTGGAGGTCTTCCGAGACCATGGTTGACCACAACAGGCGAAGTTCCGATGGTTTGTTTTTTAATTAAAACACCATCCAGCAAAAACGCCCCCTCAACGCGCTTCATTATAGGTTCGGCGTTGTCCTGCAATTCTTCAATTACAGGGTCGCCGGTAGTAACTCGCTTCCAGGGCTCCATTTCAATGCTCTGTCTCAGGTTGAGACAGTACTTCAACCTGCAGCAATTCCATGGCCCTGTCCCTAATCTCATTATCGGACAGCTTGTCGATAGTAGAAATCTCCACTCTCGAAACAGCGTCATCGAGCCCGAGATAAAGGGTTCGTCTGGATTGGATATCGAGTAAGATTTTAGCGGTTTTAGTGCACCACCCTTTTAAAAGGTGCTCCCTGGCTTGCTCCAAAAGCCGGTCGAGCCGCATTAGCTCTTGCTCTTTAATCTGGTCCCGCGTCTCGGCGGTCATCTCGCGGCAACGCCTAAGCTCGTCTTCAACGAGTTTATGGGCATACGCGGAAGAGAGCCCCATGGTATCGGCAATCTTATTGTAGCTAAACCCTTTTAGCCGCAATTCTAGTGCGACTTGAGAGTTCTTTATCTTCCTACAGGCCGCTTTACTGTTCTTATTCGTTTTCGCCACTTAGACCCCCGCGTCGTATTGGATAAACTTAATATTCGGCCCCATTATTCGATAACGC
>Ga0208920_1000413_pt1 | contig 11325 bp, 4 predicted proteins | sample 19_taG_FD_184094 | JGI IMG/M metagenome (GOLD analysis project Ga0208920, IMG submission 184094) | Marine viral communities from the Subarctic Pacific Ocean - 19_ETSP_OMZ_AT15317 metaG (SPAdes) (version 2) | ecosystem: Environmental > Aquatic > Marine > Oceanic | place: Pacific Ocean | collected...
TTAAAAATCCTAAGTCCTGTCGCGATTGATGGAGCCTGTAAATTTCGTAAGCATATTCTAATTGTTCTTCGGTATACAATAACATATTAATATTATAGAAGTTTTTGAGAGTTTGTCAAGTTATTCTGGTAAAAATTTTGATGTATACATAGAAAGCGTTAAATCGTCTAGCTCTTGCAATTCTTTAGCTGTAAATTTTTTACCTCTTAGTCTTTCTAATCCTTTCATGTTTGGCATATAAATATTAGAGAACTGGCTGAGCTGATGGAATGAAACAACTTCGCGATCAAGTTCTTTAACTGTATTTCTTGCCATTGGAACACCCTTTATTTGATAAAATTCCATGCCGTTTTTAGTTCCAAGATACGTAGAGTCTGGACTTAATATAACCTCATCTATATATTTTATTAATTCTCTTGGCATATCTTTATCTTTTCTAACATCGTCCATTACTCTCCTAAATTTGTTAGGATTTTCTTTTGCCAATTTTATAAGATCAAAATTTTCATGCCATACAAGTCCTAAATTTTCAGTAAGATTTTCATACTTCGATCTCGTAGCACCTGATCCTGGTCCAGAATCAAGTCTTTTATTTAATCTTGTTCCTTTTACCCAATCATAAGGATTTATAATTTCAGTCTGCTGTAGTCTAACATCAAGTGTTGTAATTTCATTAGGCTTTAATCCAAACTTATCTCCAAAATGAGGTTTAAGTTTTGGCATATCCCTGATAGCTATGTGATCTATTTCACCCCAAGTTCCATATTTAGAATAAGCATCTCCAGTTCTTAGATCTTTCGTACTCAAACGATGAGTTTGACTTGGAACTCTTATAGGTGCGAGATCAAATACTTTTTCATTTATTGTCCAATCTGCATTAAACATTTTATTCCCAACAATTTGGTTTTTACTTCCAGTCATGTGTCGTTTAAAAACTGTAGAACCTTTTAAAATATGATAAGGAACTCTATTTATAACTTGAGTTGCTGATGCAAGAGGAACTGTTGAGGCAATTTTAGCAGTAGTACCAACAGCACCAGCACCCATACCTATTTTTCCTAATATACTTGTTGTACCTGCAACTACTGCTCCTGTTCCCATTCCTTTTATTACATCTCGTCTTGTGGCTGCTTTGCCAAGGACTCCTTTAACTGCTTCGTCAACAGTAGACTCTGGATTCTTAACAAAATAATTTTTTAATTTTGTTACAGCTTTTGGTCCATAGTGTCTAATAAGATCAACACCCTGTTTAATACCTACTCCTAAAATACCAAGTCCAGTAGCTGTTTCACTTAACCAAACAGATTCTTCATCAACATCCCCTGGTACTACAGTTTCACCCAAAGCTCTTGTGTGTTTTGCTTCTGTTTCTAAAAATCCTGGTAATTGTTCATATTCTTCAATATCTTCTCTACTAAGCAAACCTTTTTCATAAATAGGAGACATTGCTTGATAACGACCTGATAACTCAAACGCAGATGAAAGAGAAGTACCGCCTAAATATTTAACTGTGCCTTGTATTATACCACGAACAACAGAACGTGTAGCTTTAGGAAGAGCATCCATATAAATATCAGCTTCTTCTTGGGTTGTAAAGATTGGTGTATCGACACCTATGGGATAGCGTATAATATCAGCCTTATCCATATTTTTAACATCTTCTGCTGTTAAATAAAAATCTATTCCAGGTATTAATTTTTCTTTGTTGTTTACTTTTCTGACAGACTCATTAAATCTATCTATAAATATTTGATTAAATTCTTCTTTTGTTAAATTAGGATTAGCATCTTTAATTCTAAAAGCTGTTAAATTATTTAGAGCATCTTTTTTCTGTGTGTCTGGATCTTCTTTTCTTATAGAAGCTCTAACGGCTTGCATTCTTTCTTTTGCTTGAAGAGCAGGTCTAGCGAATAATTTATTTCCAAATTCATAAGATAGTGTTCCATGTCTTAAAGCATCAAAAATTGGACTGCTTAAAGATGGAATCTTTTTGTCTCCTGATGTATAATCAGCAATATCTCTTTCTGCTAATTTTCTTTGTGTAGGATCTTCTATTTTATCTAAAGAACGCATAATATAATTTATAGCTCTTTTATCTAAATCTTCAATGTCTTCTTTTCCTGCGCCTATTAAAGCTTTTGACATTGGATATTTTATAAGGTTTTTTATAAACTGTTTTGGTTCAGCATTAATCCAGCTTTCTGCTGTTGTATTTAATTCTTCCATCAACTCTGCATCTTGTATATTCCTGTCTTCTTGTTCCATCAAATAATTAGTGGTGACATCAAACATTTCTCTATCGGCTGGTCTGTTTCTATATCTTTTGTCTGCTTGTTCTGAGTGTAGTTCATATTCTGTTTTTGGAGGAGTAGCAACATTACCAAATAAACTTCCTAGAGTTGCTAGTTTTTTAAACCAGCCACCCTCATCAAATCCAAGCCTGTCCATTTCTTCTTTATACATTTACTTTTTACCTTTAGGTATCCAATCATCAGGAAAAGGTAGTTCAGGATGTTCTTTCATCCAAGTAAGCTTTAATTCTTCTGCGAGTTCTGTCTCATAAGGACTATCAGATTCTTCTAAACGCTTAACATATTTTTTAAATGGTTCAAATTCTGTAGGTACAGGATCAGTTGCTGTCTCTCTTCTTATGCTTTCTTTGTGTCCTTTAGCATATAATGCTTCGTCTTCTGGAACACCTACATCTCTAGCTTTTGCTCCTCGTGGTCTATCCATTACTACACTTCCTGTTACAGCACTTTTTTGTGTAGCTGTCTTAGAGAAAGGATCTACAATTGCAGGTTCCATTCTTTCTTCTACTACTTTTCCTGTTTTATCTTTTATAAATTGTGTGTGTTTAGGAACATACCTAGAACCGTATAGTTCTCCTATTTTTCGTTCAACCTCTGGTGATTCTTTTGTTATATCTGCACCTATTTGCTCTGCTAATTTTTTATTTTCTGGATCTAAATAAGATTTACTCCAACCCTTTAAATTTTTTAATTTTCCAAATACAAGCTTTGATACAATAGGAGATTTACCCATATAAAAAGTTTTTTGTATCTCTGGAGAAATTATAACTTTATCATACTTATTACTACCAACAGCTCTATATATTTCTGCTATATCATCATTTACTTTTTGTATATGTCCTTGTCTTATTTTATTTGAGGTTTCTTTCCAGTATTGATTTTTGCCTGAAGGAGTAGCTTTTACTCTTATACCTAAAGTATTAGGCAAACCTCTTGCTCTAGCTGCTGAAGAGCCTGCTACATCTGTAAAGCTTCCTCGTGTTTCATTATCAGCAAAGATCCAAAGAGTTTTAGGTTTATCTGCCATTGCTTGTTTTATTTCTGCATCTGTTTTTAGAACAGGCTTATGCTGTCCTTTATCAAAGACGATTGCTTTTTTGCTAGTCTTTGTTGTAGTTTTCTTACCAATAATAGTATTTAATTGGTTCTTATTTTTTATACCGCCTGATTTTAGTATTCCCCATTTCAATACAGATTCAAAATTTTTAAATAATCCAGCATTCTCCTTTCTTTTTAATGTTGACATTCTACTACCAGCAATATTTAAAGTTTTTATTTTATTATTTAATAACCATTTAGCCAACTCGTCTGATGTTGGATTAATAATATACGGTTTCTTTTTTTGTTCTGCTGTATTTCTTGTTAATCTAGAACCTTTACTATCTATTCTTCCTTGTTTATTAACAACAGTAAAAATAACAGTACCATCAGAATCTACTACATTTTGTACTGTTCTAGGTTTATAAGACCTTTCAACATGTTCTTCTAATCCATATTTAGTAGCAACAGTTTTACCATACTCATCTCCTGCATCTGTTCTAAATCCTTTAGGCATTGTACCGCCTGTCTCATAACCTATTTCAGAACCTGCTTTTAATCCTAATTCATCAACACCTGTCTGTCCGCCTGAAATTATTTTACGCAACGGAGTTCTTTTTATTAAAAAAGAAGATAATAATTTAGCTATACCACCTAGTGCAAAACCTAATCTCCCCATTTGATTATCTATAATATCTGAAGCCATGTTCTCATATATTATTCCATCATAACCTATATCTTTAAAAGTTTCACGAATTTTATGACTCGATACAACATTTAAAATTTTATTTAATTGTGGTAAATTTTCTTTTTTATTAATTACTTGTTTTCTCATACTGTGTTCAAACAAAAGATGATCAATATATTCTTTAGTAGTATTAGAATCAGCTAAAGAATTATCAAATATTTTATTCTTTAATTCTTTATTATTTTCTATCTCTTCAATAAATTCAAAACCTTCAAGTGGCGCATCTATGTCTGATATATCTAAAGGATTAGTTAATGTAACATATCCCTTTAATGAGTTTATTGATGGATCGCTGGAGACATGAACTCCAATAGTTTCAGAATCTCTAAAGTCTACTAAGTCTTGATAATTTGTATTCTCTTTTATTTCTCGATACATAGGTTCTTTAATTCCTAATGCTTCTTCTTTTAATTCTTTTTCATCATAACCATTAATAAAAGAATTATCTTCTAGTATTGGTGCTTGTTTTCTTAAATCTTTTGTTAAGAAAGCATAAATTTCTTGTTCTTTTTTACCAACAACACCGCCTTCTGCAAAACCAAATCTATCTTCTACATCTTGACCAAGAACACCTGCTTGCATATGATAAGGCAAACCTGTCATACGATCTATACGTTCATCAGGTTCTTCTTTTACTTGTGGTACATTGGTTACAACACCGCCTTTGGCAGCATAATAACGCACATCTGTAGTTTTAATATCAGGAAAAGGATTATAAAATTTAGCTAACTCTTTTGCTTTTCCTGATTCTTTAGTTCCCCACAGCGCATCATCAATAGACTTACCTTCTTTTCTTAAAGCTTTTCTAGCTTCCCAAGGTAATGCACTATAAAAAGGTACATTAGATGCCAGGACTTCTGCAATTCCTTTTCTAAATAATATTGAATCTAAAGCATCTTGAGCTAGTGGACCAGTAGGTGCTTTAGCTAATGATCCTATCATTCCTCCACCTAATTCAGCGTTTTCTTTAAAGCGATGTGCATAAACCAGTGGACCTAAACCACCCCAACGATCAACAGCATCTATTAAAATTTCATTTGGTTCTTTCTCTAAGCTTGTGCCACCACTACGTATAGCATTAGTAAATGCAGCAGTTGCGGTCATTAAAACAGCAGCAGAAACTATTTTTGGAGAGCTTATTAATCTTTTATCTTGAGCATCTCTAAAAATTTCAGAAGCAAATCTTTTTAAAACAGTATTATTAAAAGCTGTAGGATAACTAGCAAATTGAGTAAGCGCTTGTCCTGCTGGATGAGTATACCATAAAGGCTTATTACCTTCTGTAACATCTGGATTAAGAATAATTTCTCTAGCAAATCTATTAGCTCCTCTCAAATAATTATTATCATAGAAATCTAATTCTTTTGCTCTAAGTAAATTAAATTCTCCATCAACTAATGAACTTTCATACCATTCTATTAAAGCGCCACGAGCCTTGCCATCTTTTCCAATTCGTACATCTTGACCAAGACCTTTCACTTCATCTATTAATCTTTTTTGATATGGTTTAGAAAGAGTTCTTCCACCCAAAGTTTTACCTGTAGAAAGTTGTTTAGCATTTTGTAATATTAGTCTTTTACCAGTTGTAAAAGAAGCTAACTGAACAGCAGCAGTCCATTGCGAAAGCAAAGTAGTTTTAAAGAATCCTCTAGCTATTCTATTAACTGTATTATTAGTAGATCCTCCACCATATAAACCTTCTAATCTATCCATAACAGCTTGTTCTAAAGCTAATCCAACTCTATAAGCTTCTTGCCATTCAAAATCTGGATTAAGAGGATCAAATTCTTTTGGACCTAAATGTTTACCACCTAGTTGTCTCTTTACACCCCTACCAAGATTTGTAAAAATCTTTCTAGTTTCTTTAGCTAGAGCTGTTCCTATATCAAACGCTGCCATTGGTGTATCGTCTGCTCTTATTCTACTTATAAGAATTAAAGGTTCTGTTAAACTAGATACTGTAGCAAGAGGTAAATGCGCTAATTGTTGTGATAATTTAGCGATGTCTACTAAAAGTCTTCCTTTTCCAGTACCAAAAGGAGTAGGAATACTTACTCCACCTATTCGTTCATAATATTTCAGTAATAATTTCTCTGTCTCTTTTACCATTTCAGGGTCCATTCCACTTTCTCTGAGTTCTTGTTTTATAGGTTGGAGCCATCTTTTATTAAATACATCTACGCTTCTTCCAAAAAATTGCTCTCTTTTTGTTAAGAGTGCTGCGCTTGTCATATATTCATTCATTACATTTTCTACACGAATATCCATAAATGGTAACATTAATTCATCTGGAATATCTTCAAAAATTCTAGGCTTTAAAAATCCTGTAGCTCCTCCAATTGGTCCTTCAGAAGGTCCACGCAATGAAGGAACCATTGGTCCAGTAGAACTTCTAGTTTCAAATACATTATATCTATTTTCTAATATATCGTCTATTATTACATCAGCTTTTAAACTTGTTCCTAGTATTATATCATTATCAGCATTGGTCTTATCTAAAAAATTTACACCATAAACTTCTTGATCAATAGGTCTAGCTCTTTTAGGAATGCCCTTAACTAATTCACCATATTCATTATAATATTCTTCAAATACTTTATCATCAAAATCATTTCTTGGTTTAGCATATGCACCATCAATTAAATGTTCATCAAGTATTTTTTGTACTTCTTTTCCTTCCCAATTATCTTTTATATTTTCTACTGCACGTAATTTCTTTTTCCCTTCTTCATCTAATCTTCCAAATGTTATAAGATATTTTTTAAAAAGATCTCTATTATCGGCTATTGCATCATGCTGTAATTTTCTAGCAAAATAATTTTCAAGTTTTGCATCAGGAGCCAATAAATCTTGTTTGACTAATTCATCATGTATTTCACTATTTATTTTTTGTATTTTATTTGCTGCTTTTTTTACACCGTCTGTTATATCTATTAGTTCTCCTTGCCATTCAATTTGGGTTTTTCTATCATCTATAATACGATGTATTAACATCTTATTTTCTTTATGATCTAATCCTTTCCATGTAAAAGAAGGCAACCAAGATTTTTCTGTTTTATAACCAGTTCTATGAATTGAAAATAAAGCATCTTCTAAATCTGTTTGCCATTTTGCTTTTAATGAATTCATGGATTCGCCAAAAGAAAACTCTTCTAGCATTCTAGATGGATTAAAAACAGATCTATACCAATCATATCTAAAATGTCCTAATAAGACACCAAGAGTATGAGATTGCTTTGCTCTTTCTCTAAATCTAGTTACAGATTTACCTATGGTTGTTGCGGTTGTTTTTAATATTTTATCTGTAAAACTATTAAAAGCATTATCTTTATGCTCTTCTAAAATCTTTTCTTCTTCAAATTGTGTTTTTGTACGCTTAAATTCTGGATCTAATTTTGGATTATATCCAGTATCATCTACTGCTCTCCAATCAATGTGATTATCATAATCATCTAAGACTGCTCTTTTAGATGAAGTAGCATTAAGAATAGATACTTCATCTGAAGTTCTTGCCATCTTTCTAAAAACTAATGGTGAAGCAGCCGTCATTAGTCCTATAGAGCCTGTCATAATTCCTGTAAAACCAGCACCTAACGCTGTAGACAGCGCAACAGATGTAAGATCAACATCATCTCTTAATCCTAATTCAACATCTCCTTGTTGTAAAAAATAATCATGTGGTCCTGCCCAAACAGCGCCTTCAACTGCGCCATAAAGAGCAGGTTTTCCAACAGCAGATTCACCTGCTTTTTTACCAAGAATACGATGTTTTAATTTAGCTTTTGCAGTCTTTTTAAGTCCTTGTCTTACTGCAACTTGAATAGCAGCTCTTGCAGCTAGAGATTCTCCCATTGTAACTGGTGCAAAAGCCATTGCAGCTAGATTTAAAGGATCACGAATTAAGTCAATACTTACATCTTTAGCCATTCTTAATCCTTGTTTCAAACCACCTACACTCGCTTTATCAAAAGATTCTTTTAAATATATATAATCTTCTTTGGCTTGATCTGACCATCCTTTTATTTGACCAGAACGAACTAGTGCACTAGATAAACTAAAATTTATATCTCGCAAGTACTCAAAAATATCTTCATCATCACCAATCTCTTCCATAAAGCGTTCTGCTCTCATGCTAAATTCTGGATTTTCTTCTAGTTGATCTAGAGTATACTTAGTACCAAGCTGTGAAGAAACTATTGGTTCTTCCTCTTTATTTGTTTGAATAATATTATTATAACCCTCAATAGAATTTTGAGGGATGACACGTTCTTGACGTATTGGAAGATTGTTGGAATCTGTTTGGCTATTGATCAAATCAATAGTATTAGGACTTAATGTTGGTGCTGCTTTTTCTTCGTCTACTCTATCTTTGTCTAAACTAGACATATACGAATTAAAAGCTTCCCAAGCTTCGTTTTGAGGAGGATTAAACCTGACTCTAGCCATGCTTATTCTCTATCTAAAAGAGAAGTGATAGTAGGAATATCGTATTGTGGCTGTATTTTTTCTGGAAATATTTCATCCTTAGAAGATTCTTCTAAAAAATCTGTATATGCTGATGTATCAGTTGCATGGAAGAGATTGATTTTAGGATTATATAATGAAAGGCTTCCTTCTCTATATGAATTTAACATCTCATCTGTATTTTGACCAGCGAATACTGCTGATAACTTTTTATCATCCAATAAAGTTGCTAAGATTTGTTCTCCTTCTTCACCGTAGCCTCTATCTTGTATATCATTTAAATAATTTGAAAAAACTATTTTTATATCGTCTATAGATTCTTTATCTGCATATTCTAGTAATCTTATTAGTTCTTCTGAATAAACAGGTTTTCCATCTGTATTTATATTTTTAATAGGAGAACTTAAATAGAATGAAGAAGTATCTATATTTTTAGGTATAAGATTTGAACTTCTTTCTTCTCTTATTGAAGCACGTAATGCTGTAGGTCTTGGTCTATCTATTGCAAGTTCTCCTGCTTTAAAACCTATTTCACCTGGTAAAATCTTTTTTGTGCCTCCTCTTCCTTTAGTCCATCCCCAGCCTCTATAATCTTCTGGTGTTTTTGTTGCAAAACCTAGATCAGCATTAACTAGCCATATAGCTTCTCTAAGTTCCATTTCAGTATAATCATCAGGATTAAAAGTTGGATCAGCTACTTTAATTAATTCGTTTATTTTATTAGTTACACCTGCATCTCTACCTTGATAAGCTATAAGCATACCTTCTACATTCTGTAAATTCTTAAGAGCATATCTATTATCTATATCAGAAGTCGATGCTCCCTCAAAAGTTATTTGGTGCATCATTTGTAATAATCTAATTTGCGCTTCTTTTGCTTCTCCAAGAGTAACTTCTTGACCATTCTGGAGTTTTATTGGTGTATTTAATTTTCTAATATATTTAGCATCGCCAGAACTTAATCGTTCTATTTGTTTCTGAATAACTCTTTTTGATACTTCTTTATATTTACCCGTATCATCTCTACCCATTGCGAAAGAATCAACCGAAGCTTGATCTCTTGTATTTATATTCTTTCTTAAATTTACCATTATCTCTTTCATTTGAGAATTTATAAATTTATCCATATCTGTTGCTTCTAAGACTTTTTTTATTCCTTCTTGTTCTAACGGATCTCTTTTAGAAAATATGATAGGCTCTCTATTAAATATACTTTTAGCAAAACCTATTATTCCTGCTTGTCCTTTTAGTTGTCGTTCCTTTAATAGTTTATTTTGTAATCTAGTTCCTTGTAATTTATTAATATCAATACCAAACATTTGACTAATAGCAGTTTCTGCATCTACTCCAAAATAATCTTTAGCACCAGTAGTTATAATTTGCGCTCTTGTTTTTCCTGCCCACTCTTTGTTACCTAAACCTTCAGCATCTGCTTTTGATAATTTTCCAAAAAAATATGGCGCCATATATTGATCTACTAAACCATACATTTTTATATTAAGTTGCTTCATAGCTCTGAGTTCTTTTATTAATTCTGGATTTTGCTTTTCTATTAATGCTGTTAATGCATTAGCTGCTCCCTCTCTGAATATATTAACTTGCTCAGAATTTTTATCATAATCCTTATATAATTCTAAAGCATTGGGTGACATTAAAAATTCTTCTTTTAATCCACCATATACTTGTGATAAAGCCATCATTTCTGTTGCTGCACTAGAATCAGACATTTTTTGTACTAATTCTAATTCGTCTCCTTCAAGTATTCTATCTTTGAGTGCTGTTTTAAATATAGCTTGCGTTCCTAGAAGAACAGCAATAATTTTATTTATTTTTTCATCTCTCTTTCCGCTTCTTCTTCTTCTTTTATCACCAGCAGCTTTTTGACTAAGCAAAGAACCACCTAAAGCTTCCATAGTTAAGTTTTTATAATTGTCTAAATTTGGCATTTTATATTCCTTTTTGTAATAAGCTTTCTTGTTCTGTTGCTGGTGCTGGTCTTTGCATTAAACTTTCAACATCTACATCGGCTAATTTTTGTGCAACCTCAGAACTCTCTAGTGTGTTTCTAAGATCAGGAGATATTCTTTTATTATTAAATAATTTTTGAATGCTCATATCAATATCTTTTTTATTGGCGCTTGCTGAAACATCATCGTCAAGATCTGAATCATAATCTTCTTCTTCACCTTTATATATTTTTGGATCTATTCCAAATCGATCTGCAATTGCCATAAGCATATACATAACTGGCTCAATTAATAACATCAATAAATCAGGATTATATTTTCCTTCTGAAAAATCAGACATTAATAATACAGATGTAATTTCAGAAATAGGAACATCATTTTGTAATAAATTTACAATAGATTTTAAAGTTCCTGGTTCTAATAAATCTAAAAATATAGCTTGTGATGCTTCTTTAATGTTTGTAAATTTAGGAGGTCCATCCCATGGCATTTTACTTTCAGGACTTGCTGCCATTGATTGACCAGGAATAGGTCCTCCAAATATATCAATTTGTGGTGTTGGTTCTATTGCCATTGTTTTTTCCTTTTTTATCCTAGATTATATATTATATAAAAAATCATCAGTATTTACCATACCATAATTATTCATCCAATCTTCAAAATTTAATCCAAAAGTATTTACTCCTTGTTGTTGAACAGTGCCTCCAGCAGTAAGAAATTGATTATAAATATCATCATATAAACTACCAGTATTTACTTCTTGTTTTCCACCATAAACTAAATCATCCAAGTAAGT
>Ga0208920_1000415_pt1 | contig 11286 bp, 15 predicted proteins | sample 19_taG_FD_184094 | JGI IMG/M metagenome (GOLD analysis project Ga0208920, IMG submission 184094) | Marine viral communities from the Subarctic Pacific Ocean - 19_ETSP_OMZ_AT15317 metaG (SPAdes) (version 2) | ecosystem: Environmental > Aquatic > Marine > Oceanic | place: Pacific Ocean | collected...
TTTTAATAAATATTTTTTTATTATTTTCATCTACACTTTCAACTTTCATAACCTCATTGCCATCATAACTACCAGTAGCAAGACTAAAATAGTTATCAAGGAGTAGATATTGATGCATAAGCTTCTGAGTATATGTGAGAGTAATTAAATCATTAGAATAATCTTTGTTTGATAAAACAGCTGTTATTCTGGCTCCATGACCATTTGAATGCTCTATACCTGCTTTTATTTGAGTAGCAATATTTGAAATACTACCAGTAGGTATTTTAATCATAGTTTTTCCACTGTCAATATCACCAGTAGCAACTCCACTAGGAGTATCGTCTTTTTCTATTTGATAAATTACACTTCGACCATCAGGAGTTACTATTGTAAATTCATCTTCATCATGGTTAGTTGCATTTGATGAATCTACTTCCATAGTTGCTACTCCATTAACAAAATTAGTAAATACAATATGACTACAGCTTTCAGATATTGTAGAGTCTAATCCTGTGTAGCTAATATAATTATCTGTTAATGATACTGTAGTTGTAGGATAAAATGTTAATTGACTTCCATCAAGTGCTATCGCCTTTTCATACCAAGGTCTAATATCTGTAACTATAACATTCTCTTTGTGCCCCTTTGTTCCAATATAAGAAAGATTAGCTGAACTATTTTCTTCAAATATAGCTATATCATTTATATGAAATTTATGCAAATCAGATAAAGATGATGTGCTAGTATTATTTACAGAGTTCCAAGATATTGGAGAACTTGCAGTTGTTGTATTCTCAGGAGTAGGTAAAAACAATCTGTCACAATTAATAGAAGTTAATATACCATTTTCCGATACAGGATTAATATTTAAAGAGAATACAGATGAATGCTTTGGAGTATCTTTTTCAGATACATTCAATACGGTTCCAAGATTAAAGTTTTTTATTTCCTTTAATTGTCTAGGCATTTAGCTCCATTCTACTTTATGAGAAGATGTCCAATAATCCTCTGGTATTGTTATGTTATATATTTCCATCTAGCAATTTCCCCCATACTGTTGTTCTACCGTCTATTATTTGCACTATATCTACAGTAAATCTTCCTCCGTAATAATAATCTACTATAGCAAATGCATGTGCCCATTTATGTTGTCTGCCTCCTAACCACTGATTCTTCTCAGCAGACATATCCTTTAAACATCCAAGTGACCAGGCAGACTTAGGTCCATCCATAAAAGTCACACTATCTTGTTGCAGGGAATGATGATGACCATACATTATATTGGCACCTAGTTTTCTCAGATGATTCGCTGCGTGGTATTGACCACCAAAATGGTGCCCATGATAAAAATAGAGCTTTCCTATTTTAAGATACTTCCCAGGTGGGTGATACTTGTATCCTCTCTCTTTGAATCTACATACTTTTTCAAAGCGATAGTTTAGATAAGGATGCTCTTCTACGAATCTATCTAACCATTCATCATGATTCCCTGCACATATGTGTCTTTCTTTACAATTCACTTTATCCAAAGATTCATCTATTATGTCAAGTAACTTATTAACTTCTTCTATATCTTCATCAACTTTAGGCATAATGTACTCTAATGGTGGTTTTTTCTTACGTTTCCATTGCCAGTGGGATACACTACTAAACTCACCTAAATCGCCCAAATCCACGTATATTTCGGGCTTTACAAGCTCTATTGCTTGTTTAACTACATTTATCGCTGCCTTATCGTGGATAGGCGCGTGTTTATCTGGAGTGATGATTGCTCTTTTAATCACCCCTTTATTAGTTTTCTTCATTTATCAAAAAACTCCTAGTTAAATTTACTCCTAGGAACGTAACCCCAATCATCAGAATTTGTCCAACAATTCTTAGCACTCTGTAATTCTATCTCAGTTTTATCGGGTTCGTATTTTAAAAACATATCATCACAACTTTCACATTCCCAGAGTAGGACTCCATCTTTGGCACCCATTATTTCAACTCCCACCACCTCATCACAGTTGCAGTTAGGACAATGGCCTGGACTATCTTTGTAGATTTGTTTTTGGTTATGTACTAATTTATCTAGTATTTTACCTTTAACTCTATCTACTAAGTCAACTACTAACACCATTCTAGTTGAAAGTTCTTTCATCATTTCTTAGTTTAGGCGATTCTTAACTTGAGCCCAAAGCTTATCATCAAGTTTATTAGAACTTTTAGCTACTAGATAATCACCTAAAGCTACAACAATAGCTTTTATCATATCTTCACTAAACAAACTCTTTAAAGCATTAATCAATAGTGACTTCATTTATTCTCCTTTTTCTTTGCAACATTTACATATTAACTCTTTCTTTGGATGAGCTAAATCTTCTAGAACTTTAATTCTTTTTTCATGGTCACTAGCTATAAGTTTATCAGGGGCTTTTTTAATAGCCTTTACTGCTGCACTAATAATCATTTTCAAAACCATTCCTTGTATCATTTAAAAATCCCAATCTTCATCATCATTAAAATAAATATCAAACATTTCCCACTTACCAAGCCACCAAAGACCTCCAAAAAAGACTACTATAAAGCCTAATATAAAGTAGCCTAAGTTTGTCACTTATTTAAGCCAAGCCATGTCATTACAGAACTAAAAATGAAAATAAATGATACTCCTATACCTCTAATCCAAGATATTTGTCTTTCATTTTCTCTGACTCTTCCATTGATTTGGTCAACCCTAGTTCTAATATATTCTAAATGTGATATTATTAAATCGTCTTTAGTATTTTTTGTTGTCATTTCTTTCTTGCATCCTTAAAAATTTATCTTTTAATCCGTTACCACTTAGCTTAGCAATTACTTCCACTAGTGTTTTATAACTATTCTCTAATCCTTTTTGTTCTAATTGCATTTTCTTTTGTTGGTCTATTAGCTTGACTAATATACCTTCAATCCTACCAAAAGACTCTCTTAACTCTCTTGTTAATTCATCTTGGATAAACTTAGTTGATTTCCATATATAAAAACCCATAGCTACTGAACCTGCTACTGCAATACCGTATCTATCTAATATTTGAAACCAATCCATAGTATACCCCCTTAGTTTTTAGAAATCTTGCGGTATAATTCTTCCAGAGCCTTCATAATAATGACTCCTTGCCATTTTTTTAGCTCTCTTTTCACCTTTTAAATATAAAGCTTCAAAATACTCTGCACTTTGCAAGTCTTTATTTCTAGGGTCTCTATACCCCATTCCTATAACTTTATCAACTATAGATTTATGGTATCTATCAGATATATCATTCCATGTGCTTGCTGTAGACGATAAATCTGCCTCATTTATAGTTCCTTCTATCCAAATACCTAAACTTGATTCTGTTAGTGCTTGCCATTCATCAGTAATTCCATCTACAGTTCTAGATGTTTTTTCAACTAAAGCTAATTTAACATCTCCACTAACAATCTCTGTAAACCAACCTCTTTGTACTTTTTTAGCCATTATGTTATATCCTTTAATTTAAGTGTTCCTTGAAGCCTTTTAGTTAATATTCCAGAAGTTCCACCAGCATCTCCTATCCATACTTTATTTATTTTTAAAATACCTGCGCTTCCAGAATCAGGACCCAAAGATATATCATATAATAATTGCCCTGCAGTTGTTGTTAATCCAGTACTAAGAGTTTTGGTTATTTCTGTGTTTTCACAGAATTCGTCTTTAACTTCGTTAAGTAATAATAAAGCTTCTGTTTCTCCTATATGAGGGTGATGTTGTTGTATTAATTCTATCATTTGTTTAGCAGTCATTATTCTCCCTCTGGTTTTTCCTTACCTGTATATCTTTGCATTTCAGTCATAAAATCTTTTTCTAATAATTGCATTTGATTAGTTATCATCTGCATAAGCTCTATATCTTCTTCATCTTGAACTTGATTGCTTATATAAGCTTTAAGTATATTAACACTGCTCTTTAAAGATATAGCATGTATTAAGTTATTTGGCAAATATACTGTAGTATTTAAAGTAGCTTCTGTTAAATCCGTTATATCACTATCAGGCGCTGTAGATGTAACATATGTAAAATACCAAATTTTTGCTTGTTGGTCAGAAGTAGGTACAGGTAAAACCTTAAGTGTAGACGCTCCATCATTAGCTGTATCGTGATGAAAGATAGGACTATAAGCAGTAGCTTCATATATACTACCACTGTCTCCTGCTACCGCAAATCCTCTTCTATCAACACCTAAACACTCTCTTTCAATACCACCGCTGTTAGCATCTACTCTTGTAACCTTTAGTATTTTACGACCTTCAGTAAGCCATTCAGATGCAGAAGTAAGGACTCCAGGAGTCTTGGAATATTTGGCAAGCACTTCAATAGGAAGCATATCTGCTATTTCATTTATAGCAGCATTAATTAAATCACCTTCGTAATCAACATCAGTACTATATATAGCTCCTATTAAGTCTGTAATTCTTTGTCCTAAGTTTCCACCTTGTGCCATTATTTACCTTTTTTCTTATTCTTTAAATTTAACTTTCTTCTAGTATCTATCTTGGTACCATGCCAAGGATTACCTATACTAGTTGAAAATCTATTAGCTAATTTCTTAGCCATTATATAGCTTTATGCAATGGGTCAATCTGAAGTAGTATTGATTCTGTTCTAGCATTAGACGCAGCTGTTAATTCAAGTCTCATATAAGGCATAATACCTTTTGCATCAGCATCATATACAGCAGTTGCCATTACATCATCAATAGCTACTCCATCTAAAATATCTGTATGTAAATCAACCCAATTATCTCCGTCTGCAGAACCTTGAACACTAACATCCATTGTAGTTGCAGCACCTAAATTTAAACCTGTCGCATTAACTATTACCATAAAGTCTCCTAAAATAGGAAAATCAAAAGGTTCTGTATAATCAGCATCTGTTCCTCCATCCATATCAAAAGCACAATAATTACCCATTGTTTTTGATAAACTAGCAGAAAGGTCAGTACCCGTTGTATAATCTCGTATTGTAGCATCACCCAATGATAAATCTGCTCCCTTACTCCATTTGCCACCTAATTTTTCAGCAGCCATAATTTCTCTCCTTTTAAAATTTGTGTAAATGGGGCCGAAGCCCCATCTACGATTGTTAAACTAACCACTATGATGGGTCAGCTCCTATACCACCAAAGTCACCAGATACCATCCCCACATTGTCTTCATCAACAATACAAGTTAAAGTAATAGTGTTTGCACTCTCATCAGCATCAGCCGTCCACCCTATATAATAATAAGGCATAGGATAAGCATTTAAGTCAAGAATATCAACATTATTACCTGTTGCAGTAATATCAGTTACTAAAGTATCAGATACTAAAGTGACCTTAGAGCCTCCAGCTTCCCAAGTCCCATATAACGATATGTCTAAGTTAGTACCAGAAACAGCACTAGCATTCAATACAATCGCTACTTTTTTATTAGCCAAACTTGAGTCAAACTTAAGGAAGTCTATCTCAGTACTATAGCCTATTGTTGCACTTGCTGGTAAAGTATATGATTCTTGATATACTGTCTTACCATTAGCACTAGTTTTAGTAAAAGCCATAATTTACTCCTCCCTTAAGAAAACTTAAGAATTGCGTGAGTTTCAGGGACACTAATTTCCAAGCCAGCTTCAGTGATGATTTGGTCTTGTCTACCATCAACGCCGTTGTCTTGTACATTAGTCTCAATGAAGGTGTCTCGACTAACACCGTTACCCACAAGTGGTCTATAAGATACATTTTTCATATCGACAGCTACACAGTAATTTTCCCATGGTCCCCTTAATAAAGGTTCTGCCACAAAATGAAGATTACCAAATATAGTATTAACTACAGTTACTGTATGCCCAAAAGCACCAGGAACAGTAGCAACATCTAAACGATATTGAGATGAGCCTACAGAATTATTTAGAAAACTTCCATTACCTAATTTGTTCAAATAGGTAATAACTTTTCTTGAAGCTAGTACTAGTTTGTTACCACTATTACCAGATTCAGGAGCAAAGAAATCTTCCATTGCATCTAAAAACGCATCATAACCAGATGAAGCATAAGACATATTATAGACTTTTCCATAAGTTTCAGTATAAGGTAAAATACCCCAACTGGTTCTTACAGGACCTGCACTTGTTGCATCAGTTGCAGTATCACTTGCACCTGCACTAAACAACATAGCTTGTTCAATATCCATTTTATGTTCCATTAACTTATCTTGCCAGATTCTTTGAAACTCATTAGCTATACCTCTATACTCTGTAGCTAAAGCTGTTCCAGAAAAGATATTCATACCAGTTTTGAAGATTTGACAATATCCTTCTCTGTCATATAATTTATCTTCCCAACCAACAGGACTATCAGTTCCTTCCATCCATGCACTACCAATGATTTGACCTTTATTACCAACAGCCCATGCTTCTGCTGTTGCTACTGCATCAACTAAAGGTATTAATGATTCACCTGTAATTTCAGTATGTCCATTTGTAGTATCATGATTAATATAAGCCCCATTTGATGCTGCTGAACCTGCATTGTTTTCAACTGTTGCTGTTTCTAAAACTTTGAAACGTCTTACTGTTCCATCGTCATTAGCTACAGCGAGTACACATCCTGGTACTACAGCATATATAGGGTTTGTTGATGATGTAATTTTACCATAACTATCAACATATTGACCAATGTGTAAATCTACACCTGCAGCCATCACTTCACTTACTGCCTCTGCTGCTGGGTCAAATGCTTCTGTTACTACAAAATTACGTCTTTGCCACTGATGTCTTTGTTCAAGAAATTTGAACACAGGGTCATTAGTAGCTTTTTTTGCCACCTTCGATAAATATACGAAGAATGGACTTTGTTGTGGTGCTAGCTCTGCAACTCTTTCGCCAAAGTTAAACTTACGTCTTGTATCATCAATAGATACACCTTGAGGTGAGTTGCCAAAGCTAGTACTAAAAATACTAGCGTCTGCCATTTTTTACCATCCTTTAATTGCCCATCTTCAGCTGTCTTATTAGACCTTCGGGTAGGGCGGTTTATTAAACTATTTCCAAGGGTTTTTACTATTAAAATTCCCTATCAAGTTGTCCATAACTTTATCTTCAAAAGATGTATTATCAACATTAGATTGTCCAGAAGGCATTACTCCCATAGGAGATGGTACTTGCTGTGCATTCTTTGTTTGTTGAAAAGAAGCAGAAGGCTGTGCAGGTGCATTATTTTGCGGTGCTGCCCCTCCTTGTTGCATCCTATACAATTGAACTAAGTTATCAACATTTATTGAGCTAGGGTCTGACATTTTTTGCATAAAATCATTAGCTTCACCTTCATTCATACCATAATTTCCCATAACATGAGATTTAACTTCAGCTTGTTGACTAGCTTGTTGTTGATAAGCTTGTTGTCTTTTAGCATCATCAACTCTAGTTTGTTCCATTTTATTGAATTTCTCTTCAATAACAGCTGTTTGGTATTGAGATTTAAGTGAATTATATTCATTTATATTATCACGCCATCCTTCTAACTCGTCTAAATACCTAGCACTTTCACTATTAGGGTCAGCATAAGCTTCTTCCCTATTGAATGTTCTAGGTTGTTGTGGTTTTGGAGGAGCTGGAGGAAATTCCTCAACTCTAGGTTCAGCAGGTTGAACAGGAGCTGCAGGTTGAGCTGGAGCTACTTGTTGTTGCTTAACTTGTTCCAATTCATTTTTATACTTATCTGCTTGTGACTGCCAGTATTGATACCTTGTGTCATCATTAGATGTATTTTCTTGAACTGGTTGTTGATTATTCTCGTTATTACCTATCACAGGTTGTCCAGTTTCTACTGGAGCTGCTTCAGTATTTCCTTCATTACCACTAGTAAAAGCACTTGTAATATCGTTGTTAGAACTCTCGTTTACTACTCCATCACCACCGAATACAGCTTCTTCTAAAGAATTGTATTGAGGTTCATTAGTAGTTCCTTGAGAGGTATCTTTTTGTATATTATCTTGTGTCATTATTTCTTTCTCCTTTTAGCTGCCCCTTTGCTACCACCAGAGGGTGAGCTTAATTGTTTTGCAGAATCTCTTATCTGCGTTTTAACGGTAGCTAAGTTGTCATCAAGTCGTTTTTCAAAGATAGTACCAGCAGCTTTCGCCTTTTCACTAACCTGATTTAAATCTCCTTTAAACTTCTCAACTTCAACTCTTTTCCTAAGGTTAACTGCTTCCCTATCTCTAGTTTGCATATCACCTTTAAGTTTTTTGTTCTCTTCTTGAGATTGCTTTAATGCATTTTGCAATTGAGCAATCATATCAGTTCTTTGCATTACACCTTCCATATCGAAAACTTCTGTTTTCTTAAGAACTTCTTGTCTATCTATAATCCCTTTTTGATATGCATCCATATAAAATTCAAGTTCTGCATATCTATTAGAAGGCATTGTAGAGCCAGCTACAACTATAACATCATATTTTCCTATAGTTATATCATTTACAATTTCAATTTCACCTGTTTTATCATCAACTAAACTTTTATTTATAACATACTCAGACAATGAATTATTTGGTTGAACAACTCTAAATATTTTTTGAGTTGTATATAATTGTTGCATTAAAGGAATAGCTACTTGACCAACCCTAACTAATGCCGCTTCTATATCAGCTAGCTTAGACTTCATCTTTCTTTGACCAAACTCATCTATAGATATAGTAGCTTTATATGTCTGAGGAGCAGCCTGCGAATTTCCCATCATCATTTCATATAAACCAAGAGCATGGTCAATATCATTCTTAGCAGTTAGCTCATTTTGATACAATTCATTTGGAAGAGGTGTTGGTTGAACTGGCATAGGAGCTCCATCAGTTGGGTCATATGCTATTGCTACACCTGGTTGTGACCATTTTTCTTCAAAGTCTTTCATGTCGACACTCCCTTCGGGAACTAATATCTTAGTATTAGTACTTGTCGTAGCATGAGCTATTATCAAAGAACGTGTTTTATTTATATATTCCTGTAATCCTTTAATCATCCTTACATCTGAAACAGGGTAAGGAGTCCTTGTATGAACATTCATAATAGGTATTAACGGATATTGCTCTAAAGGAAGTATTCTTGAATATAAATGCTTATCTCCCATTACAACACATTGTTTAACTTTCTTAGTAGTAATTTTAACAATATCTATTTGACCTTGTTTTATTAAAGCTTCAAAAGTTAAAGTATCAAGTTCAATCTCAGGAACTTCATTTTCAGCCGCTACTTTAGACTCATCTTCTGGGAAACCCTGATAAAGAAATTCTTCCATCTTCTGAGCTATCATTTGCTGTCTTTGCATTGATAATTGTTGATACATCTTATTAGCAGTATCTTCATCTGTTATTATCTGACCTTGTATCATCCAAGCTGGTCTTTCTGCATACTTCTTATACTCATCTTCACTTAGTAGTTCTTCTTTTTTAGAGAACTTTTCAAATGTTCTATATTCAGTTACATCAACTTTGTAATATCTTTCATATCCTCTTATGTAATTCTGATTGTCAAGCCTTCCAACATCTTCAGGAAATTGAACCTCACCATCATCTTCTCTTCCAGTTTCAGGAGCATCCCAATCAATCCTATTTCCAGAATTATCTGCAGCATTATCAATCGCTTTAGAGTATAAAGGCCAAAGCTTTTTAGCTTGTTCTTTAGTAAATAGCTTAGAAACTATTATATTTTCAGCATCATCAAAAAGCCTGTGTCGACTATTAGGGTCAACATACACATCTAATGGGTCTACATCATGAAAGCATACTTCACCTTTACCCATATCCATCATTGGGTCTTGATATACTTGTAGGTAACCCACACCCATAACATAGTAATCATCAACTGCTTGACGAATTACTGTTCTTCCATCTGATATATCATACATATAAGTAAGTAAAGCACTCATTACTTGAGCTACTTTATTATCAGAGTCTTCTCTTGGAGCAGCTCTAAATGAAGGTCTATTAGCTGTAAGCATAGCTTTAGCTGATTCTACAGCTGGATGAACTCTATTTATAACAATAGCAGCTTGACCTCTTGCTTCTAAAGTATCTCTTTGAGTTTTAGACCATTGTCTTCCTAATCTAAATTCTTTATCTTCTTTAGCGTGTTGCGCCCAGATGTCTCTTTTGCTAGAATACTTATCGAACAGGTCTAACGTATCATTAACAATATTATCATTAGATTCACCATCTTTTTTAGTATATGCCATATGCCTAATTTACCACTACATTGTCATCCAATCAAGACTTTTCTCTTTATTTCTCCAATCTTCATCAGATATTTTTTCTAACTCACTTCTTCTGCAAGGTTTTGCCCCATCTAAAGCAGTCCAAATAGCATCCATTATATCATCATGCTTTCCTTTTGGATATGACAAGAACTCTTGCTGAGCTTTAATATCTTCTGGTCTAAAGTAAAAAGTCCCTTTTGCGAACAATGGTACTAGTGATAATAACCTTTCTGATTTACTATTTCTAGGTTTTACACCAGACTCAAGGCCTGGTATATACAAACTCTCTTCTCTCATTAATTCTCTTACTGCAGTTCTTAAAGCCTCTTGATAACCTACTGTTTCTACCTTAATTCTTCTAGGTTTAAACTTTTTATAGGTATCTATTATTAATTGAGGCTGCTGTGCTGGTGATATTCTATTTCTATATATATCTACTATATACTTGTTATTGTCCGAATCAATTCCAATAGTAGTGATAACAAAATAATCAGCCCTAGCAGACAAAGAGCTCGCAGGGTCAACCCCAGTATATAACTCCACAGGTTTGATTTTTTCATTTTCTAACCCCTCATTCTTAATTAAACAATTTTGTCCATCTATTCTTTTATAATCATAATGATGCATTTTAATCCAATCTGGCTGGAATGGTGCATCTTCAGGAGATTGGGCTATATTCATGTATTCTTGATAGAATCCATTAATATTTCCTACGGATGAAAATTCATCCTTTATGGCCAATATCCTGTCTCGTGGAAATCTTTCAGGCCAAATACTCTTTTCGTCATCATCCCATATGGAAAACCATAAAACATTCCAAGCACTTGACTCTTTAGCCCAACATAAGAAGCAATCCTCTGATATTACAGTGCCAATCATGGCAATCCTCCCTTCATCAGAAAGGGAAGGTATAACAGCTTCTGTCATCCATTTCCTGTTTTTAGCCCTAGCCTCTGGTGTATAAGCATTTAACTCTGATTCAAAATCATCTACTATAATCAGGTTAGGTCTTGTGTCACCTTCAATAAAACCCCTAACT
>Ga0208920_1000418_pt1 | contig 11251 bp, 4 predicted proteins | sample 19_taG_FD_184094 | JGI IMG/M metagenome (GOLD analysis project Ga0208920, IMG submission 184094) | Marine viral communities from the Subarctic Pacific Ocean - 19_ETSP_OMZ_AT15317 metaG (SPAdes) (version 2) | ecosystem: Environmental > Aquatic > Marine > Oceanic | place: Pacific Ocean | collected...
AAGCTGGAGCAGTAACCATCGTTACATTTCCACCTGTCGCAACACCAGCACCACTTACGCTGTAATGAGTTGTTAAAGTTTTTACAGTTTCAGCACCTGCCGAAGATCGAATAATAACCTGTATATCGGCTGTTGTTGCTATCTTGAAGGTATAAGCAAAAACTGTTGTGCTATCGTCACCCGAATAGCTATTTTTAATTATCGTAGTTGAAATTGTCATAGTTCTATTTACTCTATAATACCATTATTTATTTGATTTTTAAACATTTACTTCTTCTTCTTTTTCTTCTCTTTTAAGAATGTTAATGGTACTTGTCCATCTGTCTTTTTAATAAAATCAATTAATCCCATAAGCATTGCTAATTGCTTTTTCTTATCTGTTTCTGCAAAGAACTCTTGTAATAACATATCCCCACCTGCCATTTTAGCTAGTAATTCTCTTAACAAAGTATTCGATTCTAAAGTCTTTTTTCTGATATTTAAGGCATTATAGTGTTTAGCTTCTAGTTTATGTGCCTTCCCAGTTAATATCATTTCTAATGCTTCTTTAGTATCTAAAGTAATAACGGCCTGTGTTCTATCCCATTCCTTAACATAATGGTTCATACTTATTTTAGCAGGATGACTACCTATTTTAAAAAATCTTCCAAAAACAGTACCTACAATCGGAAAACCTAACACTTGTTCTAAATGAGTTTGTACTCCTATTAAATCGTTTGCTGGTATCTTATAAAAACCTTGTCCTGTATAAGTATTAATAAACCATTTTTGTATTTCTACATTTCGTCTAGCATCATCAGCTTTATCTATTGTTTGATCTATAGACATTCTGCCTTTAAAATCATCAAAAGGTGTTTTACCATTCATCCACAAAAGTAAATCAGCAATTAATTTAAAAATTGGATTCATTGATGGTGTACCTGTTCGACCTATAAAAGCAAAATATTCTGCTACACTATCTGGTTCACCCATTAATGCTGGATCATCCTTTATAGACATTAATTTATACATAGTTGCATTTAATAATCTTGCAGATTCGTGCTGTGGTATTCTTAAATAAACTGTTCTTCCAACAGCGTCTGCACCAAGTGGTACTACAATATAATTTTCTCTATCCCATTGATTAACACCATACATAAGTGCAGCTACAGGCATACCAAATACACCTAGTTCTATAGCTTTTTGTGTTAATTTTGGTATAAGATGATAAAAAACAAACTTACTACTAACTGTTAAAGGAGATTCTAAAAATCTAGTAAAATCTGATCGTACAGCTTGAAGCCAAGGATTAAGATATAACCAAATATTATTCCATAATTGATTATGTGTTCCTTGTCTTAAAAAAGATGGGTGTCCTACATCGCCTTGTGTTCTTAACATTCTTTCGCCCACATTATTCATTTTAACATCACCTCTTTTAATTGCATCGTTTAAATATAAATTGTATGCAATTTTAGGCATCGTTGCTATGGCTTTAGCATTGTTACTCATAAAACCAAAAAATCCTCTACTTCCAAATATTTCTTCCCACAATGCTTCAAATGTACCTTCTATTGTTTCATACTTTTTTGTTATTCTATTCCATTTTTTTACTTTTCCTGTTCCGTCATACCAAGTTTTCATCATCTGCTCTAACATAAACTGTTCTTCATCCATACCCAATCGCATTGCCTTTTGTCCAGCTTGTCCTTGATACCCTTCTTTTTTTCCTATCAACATTCCTTCTGTGTCCATCCAACGAGTAAGGGGAGTACCATCTTTAAATATTCTTTTATAAGCAGGTTTAGCTGAATGTACTAAATATTTTACAAATGATCGTTTACCACCTCCGTGAATATCAAGCCAAGTCAAACCTTTAGTCATTTGTATAGCCCTTCCAGAATCTCTTACTAAATCAAAAGGCCAAAATGCTGGATTCAATTCTGTAAAAACTTTTCTAAACATTTCACCACTTGCAGATAACATTCTTACCATAACAGAACTGCTTATAGGATTTGCCATAAATAGTTTTGCCATATGTTCATTAATATAATAAGTTTGCAACTCCCCATTTTTCAGATAGTGAAACGGAACTAAACCTTTTGGTGGTTTTTCTAATCTATTAGGCCCTATGTGTTTAGGTTTCATAATGACACGATCTACTGTGCCAGTTCTACTTAAGATTAAACCTTCTTTTGCTTCAAACCTTAATTTATTTTTTAATAACCATTGGACTAATGTAGACATAGCTTGATGCCTTCTAGTTTCACTTATTAAAACCATATCTGTTTCTACTGTTGCTTCAAAAGCATTACGAAATCTATTAAATGTACCAGTTGTTTTTCCTAGAAAAGATGTGGCTGCTGCATTTTCGCCATATTTCTCTATTCTCTTTAATACATATTTTAAGACATCAAATTTGATATATGTAAAATTTTCTTCAAATAATTTTATTTGGTCAGCACTATACTTTCCAGAACCTTTTAATTCTCCAATTACCATAAGCTGTCGTATCTCACTAAACTTATCCATTATTGGAAGTAAATCGGGATAATCTTTAGCATACTGTTCCCAAACTTCTTCGATTGATCTTCCTTTAAAATGAGTTCGTAATTCTGCTTCAATTTCTTTATCTAATTTTAAAAACCCTCTTGTCACAACATTTTTACGTTGGTCACTTTTTCTTAAATTTCTTAACGCTAATCCAACACCAAATTCGTGTAGATTAAAACCAAGATCATAAATCGGTTTAATAACATATTTATTTAATGTATCAGTATAAACCTCTAATTTTGACTGTCTGTATCTAAATCTTTCTATATCAATTTCAGTTTGTTTTTCTAATCCATCTTTCCATCTATTATTTATATTTCCTTTTCGTCTAAAGAAATAAAATGCTTTATCCGCAACTTCTGTACCTAAAGCATCATACCAATCTCTTATATATTGACCCTCAATAACTTTCATTTTTTCAACATTAGCATCCCTAGATTCCTTTATCATTTTAGTAATAAGTGTTTGATTTCTATTTGATCCTTTTGAATTTAAGTCAATTTGTATATCTTCATAGAGTTTTTTAACTTCTGGTTTTTTCTCTATATGATATATCCACGCTTCAAAAGTTCTAGGTGCATTAAGTTTTACCCATTGCGGTTTTAATAACCAAGCCATCATAAAGTCAGCAAATAATTCTCTAGGATTATATCTATACTTTGTATATTTAGGATCACTTGCTTCATTAAAAGGTTTCCATTTCATAGTTAGTTTTTTTAATTCAGTTACAATCATTTCTTTACTAACTAATCCACGATCTTGTATTTCTTTTTCAAACAAGTCTTTAAAGATTCTATTAGCTTCTTCACTTAATTTAGGATCAACTTTCTTACCATTAATTTTATCTGCTATCGCTTTTAAGTGATGCGACATTAATCCTTTCATAGCATCTTTAACGACTAATTTTTTAAGAGCAGATGATAATTTAGCAAACGCCTCATAAAATAAAGGATTAATTTTTTCTCTTGCTTTAGCGTCTTGGAAAATTTTTAAAACTGTTTCTGGTGTAATCTCTAACTCTTTAATTTCTTTATTAGTTTCTTTTTCAAGTGCTTTTGCTATTTTTTCAGCTTTTTTTCTTAACGCATTAATTTCTATTAAACTTAAAGGTTTTACTCCATCATTTTTTCCATCTATCCAATCACTCATAAATCTCTTTAAAGATTTTATTGAACCTAAAATATTACCTCTTGCTAATGTTTTATCGGGTAAGTAATCAATTAAATGTCCTATTTCGTGTGCAAGAACTTGATATAAATCAATAGGTGCTTTTTGTAGATTTTCAGCAATTACCACTCTTGGTGCGTTTTTACCTTTAAATTGAAAATATCCTCTTAACGTAGATGTTAATTTTTTTAATTCTGGTGACTTCTTAATAAATATTTCTGAAAGAGAAACAAGATCGTGTAAATCTAATCCTTTTGCACTATGATAAAGTCTTTGCCAAGGCATTTCAGAAAAGCCAGAATAGGATTGAGTATGATCATAAGCATCTGATGGTGGTTCAAATGTATTACCATCCCGTGTACTATTAACTTTATCATAATAGATACCTTCCATATCATTTTTAGATTTATGGTTTTTCCAGTAACTTTGGGCTTGTGCTTCTACTTGACCATCTATACGTCTAGTCATTAAAAGACCAATCGGTTTATTTGTTTCTGGATGTAAAAATACTAATTGTGAAATATTATCAAAACCTTTTAATGGTTCACTTGCTAATACTTTAGCATTTTTAACTTTACCATCCTTATCAGTAAACCTTGATAAAGTTAGATATGCTTTTCTTGAAAATGATACAAATGTATCACCAACTCGACCAACCATTGTATCAATTTTTTCTAATGCTCCCTTATTAACAGCAAAGACAACATCAATTTTTTTATGTTTATCTGTTATACCTTTAAATACCCTAGTCATTAAATCATTAGCTGTTTTATATTTATCAGTCCATTTATCAGCCACAATTTTTTCAAATGCTTTAGCCATTTTAGGATAGAATTTATTGACAATTAACATATGACTATCAGAAAATGCTTTACCATCTTCTGACTGTATTTTAATTCTACTGCCTCTTTGTGTACCTAAATCATTTAATGTTTGTACTGCTGTTGCTTTATATTCTTTACCTGTAGTATCTAATGAATAAACACCATCTTTATCTTTTGCTAACTCTACAATATCAGTATTATATTCCCCAGCATCTTGTTTCTTTTTAAAGTTAGTATCTTTAGGTTCATCAATCCTAATTTTATTATCTTTATCAATAACAATTTTTTTCTTATCTATATTTATTTTTCTTGTTTCGGTTTCAAAAATAGGTACTTTTTCTCCACTAGGTTTTTCCACGATTAAAACATTATTATTACCTATTGTTTGTTTACTAATAATTTTACCTCCATCTAATCCCGATACAGATATATGTATATTTTCATTATTTTGATATTTAGGTGGTGGTAATAATTTAATATCATTCTTTTCCTCTACACCTTTAATAATTTTTTTAGAAGCATTGATAATAGTATCTGGTATTTCTCCTATTAATAATTGATCTCTAACAGTATGATCATTTAAAGACATTTTAACTAGGGTATCGGGATGTATACCATAAGTTCTATAAATAGTTTTTATTGCATTAACTGTGTCCATTCCTTTTCTTACTGAATAAGAAAATCCTTTTTTAGCATATCCTGTTGTTGCTCTAACTCCGTGCATACCAAAGATTAAAACAGCAGCGTGGGCAAAATCCTTTTTATCTGGTAGAATTTTATTTTGTTGAATCCAAGCATCTAAAGTTACCATAGTTGCAATTTCTCCACTTATTCTTGCACTCATAGTTCCTGTATTTGCAGCCCATTCGTGTGTCTTTGCAAATTTTGCACTTTTGTCTGCTTGTGCTTTTAAAAGTTTTTCATTCCAAGTAGCAGAAGAAAGTTTTTTAGTTAATCTTGGGCCGACAACTTTTGATATTTTAGTACCAACACCTAATGTAGCACCACCTATAACTGCTGATCCAGCACCACCAAATCCTTCTTTACCTATTCCAAACCAATTACGCATTGTAAAAAAATGTTTCATAAACGCAGAGCCATTATCTACTTCACCAGCCGCTATAGCATCCATATAAGCACTTCTAATTACATCGGGAGCTGCAAACATTCCTGCACCACAAATAACAGGTGCTGCGATACCGCTAGTACCTCCTGTAGATGTACCTGTTGCAATATTAGCCGCTATACAACCAAAAGCCATCCAAGGAAGATCATTAGCTAATGTGACAAAATCTTGAACGATTGACCTAGAAAAACTTTGTTCGTTCCACATAAATACTCTATTATAAACTTCTTCAATAGGCATATCTGGATTTTCAGTAGTAATTTTATGGAAGGAATCAATAAAACCATTGACCGACATTAAATAACCATTAGTAAAAACACTATAATAACCTTTACCACCCATTGCAGCGATAATTCTATCTCCTTTAGGAAGGGCCTCTATAGCTTGGGTAACAATATTTTCAGAAGGTAAATAAGGTAACTGGGCAAATGTATAACCATAATTAGGTGTTCCCCACGTTTCTAAATATTTATCTACTTTAGCTTCCTGTTCTTTGCTAATTGTACCTGTATGATGATGTTCAATATATAATTGTTTAATAGCTATTTTTTGTTCTTCAACACTACCTTTCATAATTGCCATTAACAAATCATCTGTTCCTGTTCTGCTTATTAAATTAATTAAAGCCAATGCTCTTTGAAAATCCATATTATGAAGTTTAGTCATATCTAAATGTTCTTCGGCATCTTTTAATTCTTGTGGTAATTCCCAATTTGGATTATATTTTCTCATAGTATTCTTTAAACTATTAAGAGCAGTTTCCATTGTTGCTTTATTTAATTGAAAAACACCAGAAGCTGAACTATCGGGGTTTGGATTTATAATATTTCTATTATCAGATTCAAAAGCACTAATAAAACTTATTGCTTCATTTAATTGTTGCACTTCTAAATCACTAACTTTTAGACGATCTTTCTCACTAAATAATACAGCCATAGATAAAATACCTGTACTAGCTGGGGTATGTAATATTTCTACTTGTTCTTTTATTTCCTGTTTTTTAATTAAATCTTCGGCAGCAGTTGTTTTAAGTAAATTTTCAGTTTCTGCTTCAACAAATTTTGCTTTATCACCAGAAGTCATAAAGTCTGTACTTGGAAGTTCAACTGGCTGATCATTCAATCCAGCTTCAAGAGTTGTTAAATCAGTATCTAATAAAAATTTTGTACTTTCTACATCTACATTCGGTAAAAATTGACTAAACCATTGGTCAATATAACCTGCTTTACCAGCTTGATCGTCTTTAAAATGTTTTGCAGCATAAAGATATAACTCTTTAATCTTTTTTTGCTCATCATTACTTAACTTTTGAAAATTAGTTTCTAAATTTTCTTCACTTTTAATAGCCATCTTATCAGAATGATGAATGGCAGAATCATTTTGCTTTTCAGATTTTTTTAATAAAGAATTTTTTGAACCTAATGGTTCGTGTTGTTCATAAACATCTGTAACATTATGAGATAGATGCACAGGGCCTAGTGCCTTACTTGTAACTTGCGTAAGACCATAAGCATTATTAATATCAAAATCGCTAAAACCTGCTACTTTTAAATATTTTCTTTGATTATCAATCCAAGAATTAATTTCATTATTACTAAAACCTGCATTAGAAAGCATTAAAGGAGTAAATTGTGTCATTAACTACTCCGCACTATCTGGTATAATAATAAACTGTGTTGCATCTAGGGAATCAGTTGTAAACTCTCCTGTTTGCCATTCTGATAAATATTTTTTACCTTCTGCTTTAGTTATTTTTTGAACTCTTTTGATATAACCAATTACAGTTTCACCATCATTTTTTGTTGGTAAATCAAGTTTTGGCTGTTCTGGTACTTTACCCTTCCAATATGTTTGAGTATTAAACACATAATCTGTACCACCAGATGTAAGCGTACTTACCGATAGAGCTTCATCTTCATTTAAAATACCTTTCCAATTCTCTCTTACTTCTTCATTTACTCTTGCTCCATAAACATTGACTAAATCATTCATAATATAATTTTCACTTTTTTCATCCATCAACATTTCTTCAATTTTAAAATTTTTGCTTTCGCCTACTGCTATCATTGAAAACATTTGATTAATGGCTGCATATGCTTCAAGTGGATATTTATTAGCCGCAAATATTCCGTGCAATAATTCTACACCTGTTTTATCGGGGTCTAATTCTTGCATTTCAGTCATTTGCTCTATAATACCAGTAAGAATATTCTCATCTATATTCAACTTTCTTGACAACATTAATCCTGCATTTCTAATTAAACCATTTTTATATTTATGTCTTTCAACTGTATTCTTTTCAGAAGCATTAATTAATGTCGTTGCATATTCTGGTTTAATATAACCTTCTGCCATAGCATCAAGGATCATCATACGTTCACCTTTCGTATCTATAAAACCACCTTCAACAAGGTAGGTTAAAGTTGCTTTAATTTTTAATCCTGCTGGTGAATCCCACGTACTAACACCTGTTGCTAAAACTTTTAAAGCATTATCATATGCTTTCTTTAATGTTCGTTTTGTATCTGATTCTAAAGTATTATCTTTTTCTAACCTCTCTAAAAAATCTTTACTAAATTCTATACCTTCTTTAGAGTTTGAAGCTATCGCAACTATTTGATTAGTAAAAGACGTTTCTGACTTTCTTTCATTTTCTGTTCTCATTGCTGAAAAAACACTATCTTGTGCCTCTAATTGTACTTTAGCTTTTTTAATTAATTCTGTTCTCATATGTTTAGTTAAAAATTCTCCATATACCTTGTACTCATCTCCTTCTTTTGATAATGCTGTTAAATTAGTATAATATGCTTTCCAATTTACAACTGGTTCTCCATTAGGTGAAGTTATAGACCCTGCTTCTGCTTCAAAAATTTTCTCCCAAACTCTTACTTTTAAATCAAATAAAACTGAATCTACATCTGAAACATAATTTTTATTAATTTTTAATATATCTATAATTGCTTTTTTCTTTTGTTCAAAAATAGGTGCAAATTTTGTCCATATATTTTCATCTACAGTTAAACTATCAATTTGATTTAAAACATCTAAATGCTCTAAATCATAAGATACTTGGCTTTCGACTAAAACTTGCTCATTTCGTAATTTCCACATATCTTTCTGTCCTGTTTCAATAGCTAGGTGGAAATCAGAAAGGAATTGCTCATATGCTTTATCATCATCTTTATATAATTTTTTATATTTAGTTTTTAATTTTACTACTTCACCATCCCAATATTTATTATAAGTTTCACCAGATGATGTAGATAATTCTTTATTATTTCTTACATTTTCTAATACTTGATTTACATCACCTACTAATATTGATTTGTTTAATGTGTTTTTATTTTTAATTCTTTGGGCCTCTATTCTTCTATCATTTTCTGCCTTTCTTGTTGCTACAACATCTAAAAAACTTGTAAGTTTATCAAATGACCTAGAAACAGGATTATTAGCAGCTACTCCCAATGTATTTGTAGTGGGTAATCGTACTTCTGGTTGTGATCCTCTTGGAATTTTAATTGCCATTTATAACCTCATAATTAATTCTATATCTAGGAGGTGTAAATTTAAAATCTACAACTTTTCCTTCTTCATTTTTTTTTACTATATAAGTTTTTTCTTTCATGTCCATTTTTGGTTCTGTTTTTGTTTTTCCTTTAAATATTAAATTTTCTCCATCCCATACATTTATCAAATACATTATGTTCCTTTATGTTGATATGCTGTTCCCATTCCTGTAATCAATGATGATCCTGCTTTCCATGCTTCTTCTTGTAATCTACCCGCAAGTCTTATATCTATATCTCTTACTGACATTTCAGCACCTTTATTAATCCAAAATATTGTATCTTCTAAATTTTCTACAACAGCATTTTGTTCCATTAAAGTAGACCCTGTTCCAATTACTACCCCTCTTGCTCCTTGTGCTGCCCTTTTAGCACTTAATAATATTCTAGCACGTTCATTTGCTTGAATAGTTTTATAACTTGTATCTATTTTTTTATGGTATTTATCCCATTCAGAGGCTCGTTTCATATTCTTCATAGTACGTATACTTCCCATAAAAGAAAATGCTGTACTTGCTCCTATTGCTACTGCTAACCATGGAATTGGCATTTTATATTTTCTCCTTAATCACTTGTTACTAATGTTCCTGTTATTCCTAAAATTGTCATCGGTAAAGGTTGTGTTTGTTGTATTATAACTTGTCCATCCCGATCCCATCCTAAATTACTCACTCTTTTATCTCCTGTAAAGGAAGATATTGGTTGACCCATTTTACTAGCTGATGTTCTAAAAGGTATTTGATCTCCATTAACTGTTGCTCCTACTGTATTATATAATCTTACTAATACTTCATTATACCTTTTTTTTCTTCCTTGTGCAGTACCTGCTTCAGCACCAGCTTCAACTCTCATTGTTTTAATTGTTGATACATATCCCAAACCTACTTCTATCGTTTTACTAGCAAATGTACTAGGTAAACTTACTGTAATTGCTCCACTTGATACTTTTTGTACAGGATAAACAGCATCATCTATCAAGATTTGTACTGTTTCACCTTCTAAATGATCTAGTGATGTAACTGTTGTTGAAGAACCTGTGACAGTTCCCGATAATCCAGAATCCATATTAAGTGTTGAATCTAAATATTCTACATACTTAACAGTTGATCCATTAACAATTCTTTCAACTACGATCCATACTTGATTTTCCAATGTTTCAGAAATTGATGCAACACTTTTAACTTTTGATTGTTTTTCATCTGTACTTGTTAATCTTACAGTATCAGAACTTTCAACTGTTAATAATCCTGTACCCGAAGGTGTAGTTTCAAAAACTGTTACAATAGCTGCTGCTGGATTTGCTACAGTAAAATCTGCATGAGTATTAATAGCAGTATAAATATTATCTGCTGTTGTATTGTTATTAGTTTCATTTTTAAATTCATCTGTTCCAGCAGTTCCTGTTGTAGAAGTAAAAGTAACTGTCGTACCATCCGATTTTGTAAATTTTAATGTTGTACCTGATTGAATATTTGCGTAATCAGAAACAGTAATTGTACAATTTTGATCTGTTCCACCAAATAAATGTCTATGCCAAGCAACAACATCTTCTTCTCTTTGGTAAGTCATTCCTAGTAATACACCATCTTCTCTTACAGCCCAATAAATTGATTCTGGTTCTTGTGCAAAATCTACATCGTCAATTCCATCGCCTGTAACGTGTTCAGCTAGTAAAGTCATATCGGGTGCTACATAAGCATCATCTTCAAAACGATATGCAAATTCTCTTATTTTTTTCTTTTGTCTTTGTACAAATAATACAGCACTACCAATTTGAATAGGTTGTGTTGTATGGCCACCATAAGTAGTTTGTTGAGTAATCGTTACATTATCTGGTTTTAAAGGTTCACCTGTTGGTCTACCTACTCTAAACTCACCACCAGCCGTTCCTACAATTAAATCCCTAGCAGGTGCTAACCATCTAATTACATTTACTCTATTAGCGGCAATCGTATAAATAAAAGCATCTGCGGCACTCGCATCTCCTACATCAAAATCTTCATATGATCCAGATTCAGAAGCCCATATTGTTTGTG
>Ga0208920_1000423_pt1 | contig 11119 bp, 14 predicted proteins | sample 19_taG_FD_184094 | JGI IMG/M metagenome (GOLD analysis project Ga0208920, IMG submission 184094) | Marine viral communities from the Subarctic Pacific Ocean - 19_ETSP_OMZ_AT15317 metaG (SPAdes) (version 2) | ecosystem: Environmental > Aquatic > Marine > Oceanic | place: Pacific Ocean | collected...
AAATCAACGCAAATAAAATTTTAATATGTTTAATATTATTTTTGGCTGGATGCCAGATGACTCAACACCACGGACGTGTCGAAAAAATGCGTGTGGGCGTCCCTGCTCTATTTACTGTTGAAGTAGACTATTATAAAGATTTGGAAAATGTAGGTCCCACAGGCCAAATGACTCCACAAGAAGAAATAAAATACTGGCTCTCCAAGGGGCGGGACCCCTACCTAATGAACCCTAATTTGCCTCTTCCCAAAGTAGAAGGAACTTCCCGCTTGTTACCAAGAAAAAATAAAAACTAACTATTTAAGTATTCTTTCATAAGGAACGGCCATCTTTTTGTCCCCCTTAGATCGCCAAGCACTCGCGTCAACCACCAATCTAATTCGATCAAAACCCTTTTCTTTTGCTTTCAACAAAAACGTATCTCCTACGACCCCCAGCTGAGAGTCGACAATTTTTCTATAAAGAGCATGAAAATTTACGGACGCAGGGGCCTTCTGATCTGAACAGCACGCATTCTGAGCCGTCCGATGATTCTTTATTAAAGCGTGGGTGTCTTCATTCCAGTCGCCGTCTAGTCCCATTTCTCCTAAAAAACCCACCAAGCCCCCGGGGCCACCTATGACATATTCATTCATCTCTTTTTATCTTTTTAAATATTAAAACTGACAACAAATAATTCAAGGGCAACAATTCAAACCCATAAAAAAAAACAACAATAAGCGATACCCAAAACGCAAAACAATAAACACATGTCAAAAGCTTAACCGGGAATCGTAAAAACTTATGATCCTGAAATTCGGTCCATAAAAAAAGTAAAAAATCAGAAGCTACTCCTTCTTCATTAAGTTTTTTAAATTTTGGAATCCGAAGGAAAGAAGATGCGCCTAGCAACTCCCCATAAAAAAGAAGCCAGTTAGTCCTAAACCACAGGAACAAAAGAAAAATTGTCCATGAAGCGCTGAATAGCAAAGAAAGAAAAATCACGACCGGTCTGTGATTGGTGAGGAACTCGTCTTATCCTCCGTTACCGTCTTGCAGGTAATACGTTGTTCTAATATATTACACATAAAGTAAAAAAAGGCATTAACAAAAACCTTTCGAATTTATTTTTTATCCATCCAGAAATTAACCATTTCATGCATCATGCTTTCAAAGGTATATTCTGGCTGCCATCCAAGAATACTTTTTGCTTTGCTACAATCACCTCTAAGATATTTAAGTTCGTCTGGTCTCATGTATTTAGGATTTTGAACAACAAAATCTTTATAATCCATATCCAGATAATTAAATACCACCTCACACAAATCTCTAACAGAATGTGTCTTCCCCGTAGAAACACAAAAATCATCTGATGTTTCATGATTAATAATATCAATCATTGCTCTTGTATAATCTTTGGAATGACCCCAATCGCGATACGAATCCATATTACCCAGTTCTAGTTCGTCCTTTAATCCCTTTTTAATTTCTACTGCTGTCTTTACGACTTTATTAGTAACAAAATTTATACCTCTCCTCGGAGATTCATGATTAAAAAGAATACCGTTGCATGCATGAAGGCCGTGTGCATTCCTATAATGACGAACAAGATTATATCCCAATAACTTCGCACAACCATACGGGCTTACTGGATTCATCGGTGTAGTCTCTCGTTGATATTTATCTTCATCAACACTGTTGCCGAACATTTCAGAAGAACTTGCTTGGTAAAATTTTGCTTCAGGGGCAAACTCTCTATAAACTTCAAGCAAGTTTAATACACCTACGGCATTTGTTTGGATGGTGTACGACGGAACATCAAAACTAATCCTGACATGACTCATTGCACCAAGATTAAAAATATGTGTAGGTTTTATTGTGGCGATTAGTTTGGCTAAAGAGGGAACATCACTTAAATCACCATAATAAGTTTGTAGTGACTCTGATATGTGATCTAGTCGGGATTCTTGGTTCTCGGCCGTAGATTGCCTTCGTATAATCCCGTGCACATCATACCCTTGTGCTATCAGGTGTTCTGACAGATAACTTCCATCTTGTCCTGTAATTCCTGTTATAAACGCTACTTTTTTCATTTGAATATTTCCATAGTTCTTAGGTCTGGCCAATCCTCGATCACCCATTTGCGGGGAATCGTTTCTATGGCACCTAATAATTTACTTAATCCGAGTTCCGCTGTTTCAGGTGTCATATAGTAATGATATCCTACAGTTTTTACATTTTGATCTCTCCACGGAATACCCTGCTCTCTTCCATCATAAGACATCTTCTTTAATTCTTTTGCGGCAATTTCATCATCAGTTAATATCATCCCCCCTCGACCCAGACTTAAATGTTTTTGAAATTGAAAACTTAAACACATAAAAGTATTTGGAATGTAACTATCTTTCTTCCATAAAACGGCGGCATCGTATATATCCGTATTTCCTATACGGTAATAATCTTCCCAATCTTCTTCTTTCCATGACCAATTTAAATTTAATTTATGAGCCAAAAAAGGAATAGACAGATAGGTTCTCGTTGGTATTGTAATATCGTTTGACTTGGTGCGCCTCAAACAAAGTTCTATGCCATGTGTGCAGCAATCAACAGCAACCCCATACGGAGAACCAAAAAAATCCGCCACTTGCTTTTCAAATTGTTCAACAGAATCAAAATTAATCATTTATCTTTTTTTGTCGCTTCTACATTTAAACTAATCAAAGTTCCGTTGTCTTTGTCCATGTGGGGTATGTATGCTTGAGAATGATCATCAAACTCTGCGTGTTCTGTATTTCTCCAATCATATTTTTTAACATGCAAGAAACCACACTCTGTTAATATTTCTGATAAATCGTTAAAGTCATACACAGTTTTGTGATAAATTGTTTTGTTTGACATCTTCATTTTGCCATAAAGAGGGCCAAGAATTTTCGATAATTCAATATCACCACTCAGATATAACTTAGACAGGTTATAAAAATCAGGAACAGCAATTCTTATAATGCCGTTTGGTTTTAAAACTCTGTACCATTCACTCAATACGCCCACGACACCACTTCTGTCGAAGTACTCTAAAACATGAGAAGAATAAATCAAATCTACAGTTTCATCATCATATGAAAGATTACAAATATCACTATCATCTACATGGTCATAATCACCACCATCTATATGAACCCACTCTGGACCAAAATTTCTCCATCCACAACCTAGATGTAATTTAATCATACTTTTTCTCTGTTTCTGTGGGAGCCATGCAAGCTATAAAACTCATCATGGTAAGAAAATGGCCGATCTTTAATTTTTGAGTAGAGCTTATTCATGTTTATTATTCTATCCAATGCGCTTTTTTTATTTAATTTGACATATGGGGGTAAAAAATTCTTTAATTTTATATGTATATTGTCTACAATATCTTTTATAGTAAGTTTGGGTGTTTCGTTCAGTTCTTCAAATTGGATTAGTAGTAACTTTTTGTTACCATGGTATTTAGGGTCTATAATTTTAGTGTGGTGTAATGCTGGGCGCTCTGAACATATAAAATATACATTATAATCTTTAAGCAAATTTTCCCAATGATCTAAATCTATATTGTGACTCACTATAATATCTCCGCTTATATCATCGCCCGCATAGGGGAGGAGCGGATCTATAAACCCATAGATTAAATTAAATAAAACTGTACTTCCAGTATGGGGCGGAGAGGCTTGTACGATTTTATCTTTTTTCCCAGTTAAATTCTGTAAATTCACTTTTTTATTTGATAAATATTTTATCTAATTTTTGCCCTTCGTAGGGCCCTGTTTTATATTCGTACACTACGGTATCATCTTCTAAAATCAGATAGTTGTGACCACCCCTAAAAGTCATACTGCAGTCTCCAGCCTTTAATATATCAGTATGAATGATTTCATCGTTTAAATCATAAAAAAATACCTTTACACTTCCCTTAACAACAATCCAAGATTCTTGAGCAATTACAGAATGCTCTCTGTCTCTATAAATGTGCTTGTGCGCTTTGAATGTTTTGCCAGTATCCATGTGCAGCGTTGCCAATTGCAAGAATTCGGTTTCCGGTGCAACATTGGTTCTCGCTAGCCCGTTTTCGGTTTTTATTGATAATATGTTATCTAATCTATGAATAAGATGTAACAGAACATCTGGTTCTATTTTTGAATATAATTTCATTACAATATTGTAGGATCTTCCCTCAAATCTTCTAGAGTTTTAGGCCCATCGTTTACATGCCAATTGAATATTTTTTCTTGAATAGAACCGCGATACATATCTTCTGAATAAAATTCTTCTTTAGTGGGGGGCGTTTTGCCATTGGTCCATTTATACTTGTTAAGCCAATGTTGCGTGCATGGCATGTTCGCACAATATGTGTCCATGTGGGTATGCGTATCTGCGTCCAAAGACCTTTTGAAGCCAAACTTTGGTTTTTCCCTATACATATCGACAACAACTAAAGATGGAATGGTTATTGATGCTATGTTTTTCAAACTAAACTGGGCACTGATCTCATCCCATACATTGAAAAGAATAAAATTATAATCAGGGATTACATGCTCTTTATACAAATTCCTATTTACTGCTACTGTATTATCATGAACAGCTTGTACAACAAAATATTCTGATCCTTCGTACGGGTCCGGTAAATTTTGATACCACCCCTTTCCAATATTATACAATCCTTGTAGCAAATTCCCTCTACCATAGCAAGGTTTGCCCACTTCAATTGTTCCCTCGTCCCTAAAACCTATCACACCAACTTCAGTTTCAAATTCAGGATTCTCTTTTATTTTTGATTCTAACCTTTCTAGAAAATTGGTGCCAACCAAAGGGCCATCGTGTGAACACCAAACTATCCAATCAATATCTAAGCCCTGTTCTTCAATGTACTGGCTGCAAATTTCTATATCTCTATTAACAGAATATATATTTTCATCCTCCAAGTCTGTTGGTAGGTTTACTACGTCATGTTGACTGAACACCTTTTGAGCCAATTCTTTTTGCTCGGGGGTGGAGTTCATATCGATATTAAAAATATAATAATTTGAAAAATCTTGTACGGTATGCTTAAAGAAGATGCCATCAAACAGCTCATAACAATTTCTTGAGGTAAACAACAACGCAACTTTCCCTTGCTTGCTCATATTTGATTTTGCATCGTACAAAGAACATTAACCAACTCCAAGTCTTCGTAAGTGTCAATTTCGAATGACATCATTTGGGGCATCATAATAAAACCAACATTACCATTAACAAGATTGTTTGTTTTTAAAAAATTATTCTTTGTGGTTATGTAAAAGGCACCGTTTTCGGTATACCAGCCCCGCATATCTTGAGTTCTTGGTCTTTCGTTTTTTTCAAAATTCACAGGTTTGCCGCCTTCATCCCAAAAAAAACTAGTATTTTTAGTCACTGATATAACACTGTTAAAACTTTTTTCTTGAATCTTATCAAATCCTTTTCTCAAATATGATGGCGCAAGAAGGGGGGTGGTAGGCTGAACGCAAGCAAAATGATCCACCCCATCAACCACCTCTAAAAAATGCCGAATAACAGAATTAGTAGAGGAAATATCGGTAGCTAATTCAGGGGGTCTTTGAATATGTTTTGCCCCATACCTTTTGGCTATTTTTTTTATCTTTGAAGAGTCAGTACTAACATACACGTCCTGAGTAATTTTTAAACTAGTTTGAATAACATAAGAGATGAGCGGCTGCCCAGCTAAATCAACTATATTTTTATTTGGGATTCGCTTTGATCCTGCGCGGGCCGGTATAATAATCTTCATTTATTTTTCACACTCTAAAAACAAAGTATAATCCTTTGTTTTGACATTGTCGCTATTACGCCCATCAAAATCTTTTAAATGTTTGTTGGCTGATTGATTGAATTCTTGGGGGGCGACGTTTTTAAACCCAACGCTTTCTAGCATATCTTTTAGTTTATCATGGCTCCACCAACTAATATGTTCGCCGGGATACTGTGGCTGCAGCACGGGAGCATACTTTTGACACTCAGAGGTAAAATATGTTAGGGCGTCGTGTTTATTCATAGTGGTGAATATTTTTTCTATTTCTTGTTCTTGATATTTTTTTATTGGGTGGCTACACTTTATAGTGTCGCGATAGGGCGATAGATACGACGCAAATATAAACAAAAATCGTTCGCCAATGCCTAAGCTACGAAACCTTTTATGGCCCGCAGGGTTCAATAACCAATTACTAATGTATTCTTCATCCCTTTCTAAATACGCATCATAACATTTACCAATATCAGGACAACTAATGCGAAAGGCCCCTTTTTTTTGGAGCATACGATATACTTCGCTAAACATATGATGAACATACACATCACTAATATGTTCAATGGTATGGGAGGTATAAGCAACCTGTAAACTTTCATCAGGCAAAGCAATAGGATTAAGAGACATCAAGTCATGCTTAACATCAATAGGTCTCTGCCGCTCGCCATAATGATCAGATGGTTTATCTAGGTTTAACCACCTCGCCATACTAAACTCACAAGATCCAATATTTAATTTATTTCTTAACATAAAGACTTTTGTACCACACCGTTTAATTTAATTCGTGACAATAAATCAGCCACCAGTTCGCCCGCCACACCTTTACCATAAATTTCCTTAGAACAATTACCCTTTAACTTTTGTGCCTCTTCAATGCCTTCCTTTATATTATCTTTTAAATATGTAACGTCCACTATGTTTGGCGACCTCTCTCTTCCTGCCTGTCGTGTACCGATATTAACAACCGGCACATTAAAAAAATGAGCCTCCCGAATGCCACTGCTAGAATTTCCCACTAAACAGCTACTGTATTTAAGTAAATTCAAATAAGAATCAAAACTAATATTTTTATGCGCACTACGTACAATTGACGATTTGCCACATTGGTCCTGATGCCCTCTAAACGCTCGAACCATTTCGCTCGATCCCGCATCAGGATTAGGATAAATTAACACTGTTTGTATTCCGATTTCTTGTAAAGCCCCTAGGGTTATTTCCATTTGTTTTCCGGCTTGATCATATTCAGTTGTAACAGGGTGTTGTGCCAGAATAAAATATGGTTCTTCCAAATCAATGTTGAGTCTGGAAAGGCCGCTCATTTTTTTTAGTTGACTGCGCTCCACATAACGAACCTGTTTCATATGGTCAATCGCTGGACACCCCACATTAAAAACATATGCTGGATTTTCGCCCATCGTCAAGATTCTCTTTTTACTTATTTCAGTAGAGGGGAAGTGAATATGCGACAACTTGGTTATTGTGTGCCTTATGGTTTCATCAATTGTACCGCTAACTTCTCCACCCTGAATGTGGGCGACGGGAATATTGCCGATAGAGGCGGCAACTGCCGCTGCCAATATTTCATAACGATCGCCAACAATAAGTACAGCGTCAGGGTTTAAGTGTTCATAGGCACCCGCTAACTCCATAATAGCAAGACCAATGGATTTCGACATCGTAAGAGGGCGGTCGCCATCAATATTGGTTGTACATTTATATGATATTTTATATCCATCAGCTTCGATATCTTTTATGGAGTTACCATGATCGCCCGACAAGTGAGCCCCGAAAACCAATAATTGTAAATCTAATTCTGGGTGATTTTTAATCGATTTAAGGACACTTTTTAATTTGGTGTAATCGGATCTATAACCAGTAATTGCACATATTTTTCTCATGTAAAATCCTCCCATTGGAGTTGGGCGTTGGCAGGAATGGGTTTGTTTGCAATCTTATTTATAACTTGTTCATAATTTTCTGCCAATATAGCGCCCGTACCCGGGCGTTTTACCCAAAGGTTCTCGTAGGATAGTTTTTCTCCTTCCTTGATGTCTCTAATGGAAACAACAGATGCATAGGCGAAATCTATTGTGGGCTGTTCCTCTTTGAGCACACCCTTGTTTCCGTCCAAGGCAGCATGTATAGCTTTGCTCCCTTGGATTAAATCTGACAATTCGTTTGGAGTTATAGATATTTCTACATCAGGACCCTCCCATTCCCTTGTTGAGGTAAAATGTTTTTCTATAACTGAGGCGCCTAATGCAATGGCTCCGAATGAAGTATAGTTACCCAATGAATGATCGCTTAATCCGATAATGGCATCTGAAAAATTATTTTTTAACTCAACCATTGCCCCAAGCCTTACCCGGTTGTAAGGTGTGGGGTACAAGGAGGTACAGTGTAATAGAGCAAACGGACACGCGTTCCTTCTTAGTATATCCACTGCCCGAGATATGGATTTTATATTATTCATTCCCGTGCTTAAGATTATCGGTTTGCCAAATTTAGCTATATGTTCTACAAGAGGGTAATTGTTGCACTCACCAGACCCTATTTTGTAAGCTTTCACGTCAAGGCCCTCCAGTATATTGGCTGCAGCCCTCGAAAAGGGTGTTGAGAGATATATCATCCCGAGCGATTCAGTTAGTTTTTTTAATTCTGCGTCTTGTTTCGGCGTAAGAGCGCATCGTTTCATAATAGAATAAATAGAATCAGTCGAATTTGCGGGAATGGTTTTTTGGGCGTGTGGGGTCATCTCATCCTCAATAACGTGACATTGAAATTTGACACATTCCGCGCCTGCAGCATGGGCGTCGTTAACCATGCGAACGGCTTTGTCGAAATCGCCTTCGTGGTTAATTCCTATCTCGGCTATTACCAAAGGAGGGGAATCTTCTCCTATAGATCTGCCGCTAATTGTAAGTTGACTATTAGTGCTCATTGAATAATTTTTGGAGGTAAGAGTCGATAACGATATTTTGCTTTTCTGTCAACAACCTTTTTAAAAAATCAATCTGTGGATCCATCTCGTGGCCTATACCATTATGGTCATCCCCCTTGGTCCCTGTCATATAACCTTCAAAATAAACCTTGTCATAACTAGACCCCTCCATGTAAAAATTACACCCCTTGATAGCAAGTTCCTTTAGGGGATACTGAGCAAGAATACCCATCGCAAGGGTCCCTTGGTTGGGTTCGACCGTAATGGCTTTATGTAATTTTTTATAATCCTCTACCCCTATCCAATAAAAAGGAAAATTATACTCATTGACAGATTCGAAGTTTTTTACCACCCCCGATACATAATCGTTCGGCCACTGTAGATAATCGGGTTGATTCCCTATGGTCTTGATGGCCAAACAGCTTATCATTTTTAATTTTTGAAATTCTTTGGAATATTTTTTTATCCTTTTTTTTAGGCCGGGCATCCGATTCGTCCCAAAATTATGAAACATAATGTCTGTACGATTTCCATAATCCGGACGCAACGATAAAGGAGGGATAATATCATTCACACGACAAACCACATCGTAATCATCAATTTCCTTGGCGGCCCCGCTCCCAACCAAATAAGGAGCGGGCCCTAGTATAATCACCCTCTTGTTCTCAACAAGACGTAAAAGATTATCATTAATTTGAATATCAATCATTATACAAAGAGACTACTTTTCGAATTCCGTCTCCTAAAGAGGTTTTTGGTATCCAATAGTTTAAAATATATTTGTCGGGCTCCAATTTTTCGGATCGCTGTACGCTGTCGGTATTTAAAGAAGGTTTGATGATAGTACCCTTAAAACACGAAGCAACCTCTTCTGCTACCTCAAGAACGGTGTTCCATTTAAATCCAGAGATATGATATGGTTTATTTTTTTCTAATGAATCATATCTTGTACTCAAAACGTCCAAACATTCACAACAGTCTTCCACATAAAGAAATTGTCTCGCTTCCTTTCCATCGGTAGCCATATCTATAATGCGGGTATTTTTAGCCTTGAGGATAAAATCTGTAATTACATGGGACTTTTCCAAATCTTTCTCTGCCCCATAAATGTTCCAAAATTTTACTGTCAAACCATTTAAAGAAGAGGTATAATATTCCCCTATTTTTTTTAGAACGCCGTAGGAGGAGTGATTCATCGCAGACATTTGACTGGAAGCAAAAATAAAAGGTTTTCCTGTTTTTTTTAAACATTCGAAAGTATTTGTCATTAGTCTCATATTGTTATGAACAAAACCAAAAGTTCGCTGGTGTTTTTTTAAATACCGGGACCCTCCCACGTCAAACGCTAAAAAGAAAACAAAATCACACCTACTCATTTTTTCTTTGAGTAGCTTGTTTTGATACATTTTTAAATCCTGACTAGGGTTTTCAGCTATGTCAAATAATTCTACATCATGGTTGCGCGCCTTATAGTATTCACAGAGAGCGGCTCCCACTTGTCCACTGGATCCTAATACTAAATAGTGCATGGGAGTATAGCTTGGGTTTTGATCGTTTCAAAGCTTTCGAAAGGGCGCTGTGCCGTAGCAGCCCTAGCAAAATATAATTCAAAAATACCAACGTCAACCCCCTTCTGGTCTAAATGGTATTTCAATGTAGGCTCAGCAGCAAAACGATGTCCCTCTTTAGCGTAAATATCTATATAGTCATAAATACTAAAATAATGACTCATATTTTCTCTCGAAGAAACAGCGAACCTGTCGTTGTATCCCTCACACCAATGGTGAAAATTAGGCAGCCATAATTTAGACAAATCCAATTTGTCAACACTTTCCTTAATTGGTCGTTCGTACTTCACATCCATACGTGAAAATATAACTCTATCATATTTTTGTTTTGTTTGATCAATTAAATTATTCAAATAACTTCGTGATTTCAACATGTTAAAAAATATCTGCGGCCCTCCCTGACCATGCCGAAAACTCAGGGTATCCCTAAAACCTTCTACAAGAGTATACTTATCAATAGCCAGCGATTCCTCTTTCACAATATGAACATATGCATTACCTAAGCCCTCAAAACATCTTTTAACTTCTGTTGCTTTGGGAGAGTCAACAATGTATATAATTAGATCACGGTGCTCAAACGGGTCGATAACGTTTTTGCGCAAATTCTCAAAGGTATGCTCAATAGCCCTTCCTGTGCCCGCGAAGCATATTGCCGTATTCATACTTAAGGATTCTAAGAAAAAAGGGCCGTATTTCTACGACCCTCGTTAATTATCTTATTATAATATCTCCCCCCCGTTCAGGGGGGCGCCTAATTATCACAGTTCCAACTTTGCTTCGTGGTATCCTTAGCTCCCAATTGGTTTCGGGGGT
>Ga0208920_1000433_pt1 | contig 11021 bp, 12 predicted proteins | sample 19_taG_FD_184094 | JGI IMG/M metagenome (GOLD analysis project Ga0208920, IMG submission 184094) | Marine viral communities from the Subarctic Pacific Ocean - 19_ETSP_OMZ_AT15317 metaG (SPAdes) (version 2) | ecosystem: Environmental > Aquatic > Marine > Oceanic | place: Pacific Ocean | collected...
GGGGTCTCCAGTCTTAAAGGTAGTGAATCCTTCAAAGAATCCAGCACCAGTCTGCTTCATTACACTTCCTACCTTACCCATGAAGGAATCATTGTTTTCAGCGAAAGGAAGTCTATAGTATTCAGCGTGTTGTTCTAACGCTTCTACAGTTTGATCATTGAATTTATCTGGCTGCTGATCATACAGCCTTTTATAGTCGCTTACCTGTTTCGGAGATAAGCTAGGTCTAAAATCTTGTGGGACAGCCACACGCTAATCCTCTAATAACTTAGCTATACCACTACCAGCAGCAGCACTCCCAAGGATACCTAAGGATATAAGGCCGCCAACTCTAGGTATCTTTTTAGCAAACTTAGCAGCCTTCGTAGCGAAACTAGGTTTTGTACTTATATGCTTACCTACGTCTCTCAATACTTTTCCAGTGGCACCCTTATTACCACCTAAAGCTTTTTTTAGAGGTTTGCTATTTTTAATTCTAGCGTTTCGTTTCTTTTTATAATCATCCAATTTCTTTTGATTCTCTTTAGAAAGCCCGAACTTTTGTTTCCTTCTTTTATCAGGCGTCCCATCCTTTTTAGTAGGAGTTATATTCTGATCCTTTTTAATACCGAGGTCTCTATATACTTGTACATCATTCAATTTCCTAATACCGCTTGTACCACTTCTCCTAAACCCTTTTTCTCGCAGCTCCCTAGAAAGCTCAAGACTTGGCTTTACTGGAATTCTATTAAGTGCTGCTCTTCCTAGTCCTTCTGCCCCGACAGCTCCACCAAGGCCAGCTGCTCCTATAAGAAGATTCTTTGCAGTATCACCCCAATCAAAAGAGTCTTCTCTGGACATTAAATTATTTTGAAGAGCATAATCGTATAATTCTGGATTCTCCATAACGGCAGCCCTTCTTTCTTTCTCACTCATCCCTGAATCAACCATCTGGGCTAATTGATTCGCAAGATTCATATCATATAACTGCTTACCCATCTGATACTTCTCTTGGAACACGACAGGATCAATGCTTCTACCTTTTGGCATCTGAGCCTGAATATCATTCCACATATCGTAAGGGTCTCTAAATCCCTTACCAGCACTCTTAATATTCTCTTTATTTACTGTGCCATCTGTGTTGAGCATCCTAGCAATAGGTAATGCTTGTTGCTGGATTCTGTTGTCAAAATTTATATTAGCGTTCATTTCTCCCTTATCCGCTAATTGACTCTGACCTTTTTGCATATCGAAAGCCTCTACTACTGGAGAATAGGCTCCCATTACATCTTGAATACTTATTGCCATTATTTTATTTCTCCTCCGCTAGCATCAAATGCCCCAAATCCCATGTCCCAAGCAGCGGTAATAGGGCCAAGTGGAGTCTGGCTCTGTGCACCACCTGCTGAACCATAATTAGGGGCTATAACATACGTCCCAGTTTTGGGGTCTAATTTATACATCATCTCTGAATTCTTTGAATTATTCGATGGAAAATAATTACCATTTTCATCAGCCTTTAGGCCCATCTTCTCTAAATCCATAGAACTTAGACCTCCCGTACTTGACGTTTCTCCATCAGAAGGTGAGGGCTCGCTCTTAAATAAATCTTCTACATTTTGTGTTTCCTCCACAGGAGTAGGGGTTTCTGGCGATGGCGTCCCTGGGATTGGAAAAGGATTCTCAGCAGCCGCTGGTTCCATGAGTCCTTGCTCTCTCATACTATTTTCATAATTAGATTGCCACTCTGATCCAAAGTCTCCAGCAGCCTTACCAATTTTCTGACCACCAGTTTTTATTTGATCCCATACAGTACCCATAGCTTTCCCTGGGTCTCCCAATTGACCAAACATAGTAGATCGTTGGGGTTGTTGCTGGGCTGCTGCATTAGCATATTGGGTATGTCTTGATTTTTCACTAGTTGGGTCATACCCTTCCCAAGCCTCTAACTCTTCAGCCTTTAAATCTTTATATGGAGTCATCTCTGCTCCGCCAGCCTTCCCTTTAAACATATTTAGTAAATTAGGCCAAGGCATTATTTACTACCGAGTCCGAGTAATCCGCCAAGTCCTTTTTTACCCCAGTCGAAAGCAGTCTTCCCAAAGGTTCCTGCAGCAGTCCCCATACCAGCCATTCCTTGAGCACCCCCCATAAAATTAGAAGCCATATTCATCATACTACTCCCTTGACCAAATTTTATATTTCTAGTATCTTGAGCATTCTGAAACATTTGACCAGACACGTCCTTATTTATACCCATTTGGGCATTTAAGGCAGTGCCCAAGCCTTGATTAAACTTATCGTATACGCCAGTAAGAGAACTTCTTTTCATCCTATTCCGTATAGCATTAGCCTGACTACCACCCATACCCATCATCATAGCATCTTCTACGCCCTTATTACCCTGCATAGAGGATAAATCCATAGCTGGCCCTTGATATTGACTGAAATTAGTCATTCTATCAATAAGCCCTTGTGATTTTTCATATGGTTTTTCTAAATCACCTTGATCAGGCATGTTATTAGCAACATTATTTATCTGCTTATTGCCTTGTGCCATTCCATACAGGCCAAGTCCACCTTTAATTAGCATATCTAGCATACTATATATCTCCTAAATATAGTTTTTTCCCTTGCAATTTACGAAGGTAATTATTATTTACAAATAGTTTTTTCATTTTAATCAAATGTTACCAATACAAATCTATCGTATGGTGAATTATTATTTTCTGGACTAAAGCTATGATTAGTACTTTGGTCAGGATTCCCCACTACTATATGTTCTTTACTAAATACATAGTCATTCGCATTCGTACTTCTATTTTGAATACGACTTGCATATAAGTCACCCGAACCTGATTCATCTATTTCAATAGTCCAATCATCGCCAAAATGTAAAATTTCTGATGGTGAATTATATGTTTTTGAAACATAATAATCGCTTCCACCTGAACTTGACCCCATGTAATCACCAACATCCCCACTACTGGGGATAGACAAAATAAGATGAGCATATTCCCAAGTACCACTACCAGTCAAAAAACTGACCTCATCGAAGCTAATTGTCCCTATTTTAAAATCATCCCACATAGCCGTTTGCGTACCTGTTCTATTCCCACAAGTGCCTGCCAATGATGTTTGATTCGTGTGAGCAGCGTTGCCACCTGCTATATGACCTAACTTGCCTAAACTTAGATTTGATGGAGTATTTAACGGCATTTCAATTCATCCAATTCTTCTTTTAATTCTTTAATAGCACCTATTAGTACTGGAATCAATTCTTGTTGTCTGACAGTCTTGAACTCTTCACCTTCTTTACCAAAAGACATTAAATCTCTTTCTTTAACAATATCAGGGAAAATTTCCTCAACTTCCTGTGCAGATAAACCCAAATGTTTTCCATCTCTTCTTTCTTTATACTCATAAGATATCGGAGTAAGCATCGCAAGTTTCTCTAAGTTTCCCACCATAGGTTCGATATTATCTTTTAACCTGATATCAGAAACTGCTGTTGAATAAGCTATGACATCTGCATCACAGTCAAGTTGACCGCTACTGGTTAATCTAAACTTGCTTGTGGTATTATATCGTATATAGTAATTCCCAGTTTCCCAATCCTGATAAGCATCGGTTCCATTATGATGAAATCTTATCCTGGATGCAGTACTATCAGTATAACCATTAATCCATAAATTATTGTCTACTTCCACATTTCCAAATCTAACAGTATCATCAGTATCTACTCCCAATGAATCCCTCGTTGGAAGTATTTGATCGCCTGAATTTGTGTTAGATAAATTTCCTATATCAGTTAAATCCTGTGAAGAAAGGTCTACATAAGCGGCACTACCAAGACCGAGAGTTGTTTTTATAGCAGCTACTGTAGTAACACCTGTCCCACCTCGTCCAACTGCTAATGTTCCGCTTGTAATATTTCCAGCAGAGTGATCGTGTGAAGATGCAGCAAAATCACCAGAGGCTGATTGAGCTGCTGTTCCTAAACCTAAAGAGGCTCTGCCAGTAACATCATTTAATCCAGTATCGCTTCCATCCCAATTATAATGATTTACATCGTGATTTACATCGGGGGCAGTATTCGTAATCGTCATCACATCATCAGCAGTAAAATTAACAGAAATACCCGTACCTTGTTTAATTTGCATAGTATCAGCAGATGTCACGGTATAATTATCTCCAGAATGGTCTTTTAATGTCCAAGAACCATAATTATCGTATGCACTATCATGGTTATGTCCTAAAGTAGCACCTCCAAGAGCATTTAAAGCATTTTCTGCTGTTGTAGAGCCTGTCCCACCATTTGCAATCGGCAATACTCCTGTAACGTTTGAGGCAAGAGCAACTGATGTTAGTCCTCCACCGCCTATGTTTATATGATCTTCTGTGCCGTCTACAGCAACGGTTATAGAACCAGTACCTTTTATATTCCTTAATTGTATAGTACCACTATCGTTTGATGTTTTAACTACACTTACAGCACCAGTACCGCCATTACCAAGACAACTATCAACCATAGCATTCCATGTACTTGCGGAAGCGATATTTCCATCAGGAAGATTGCCTGAAACATCAGTAGTCAATACAATAGCACTTCTAGTAATAACCTGACCACTTATGGTAAGATAGTCAAGAGTACCAGCAAGTGAAACATTTGTGGAATTATCTGTTCCCAATGGATCAACGCCAAGTGCATCTCGAGCATCAGATGCGTTAGCAGAGTTTGTGCCTCCATTGGCAATTGGTAGTGTTCCAGTAACATTTGAACCAAGAGCAACTGTTGTTAAACCACCGCCACCAATATTTATATGATCGTCAGTTCCATCAATAGCAATTGTTATAGAACCACCAGCCTTGATGTTTCTTAATTGGGCCGTACCCTCATCATTAGATGTTTTTACAAGGCTAACGCTGGAGGCTCCACCATTTCCCAATGCACTATCAAGCATGCCATTCCAAGTAGATGCTGATGCGATATTAGCATCTGGAAGACTGCCCGATACATCAGTAGTTAATACTATAGCATTTCTTGTAATTGCTTGCCCAGAAATTGTAATATAATCAAGTGTTCCTGCAAGTGTAACATTAGTAGAATTATCTGTTCCAGCAGAATCTACTCCTAAACTTGTTCTGGCAGTTAATTGACTATATCCACCAGTACCACCATTTGCTACAGCAAGAACTTGTGCATTATTACCAGACCAATTAGTATTATTAACAGATGTTAACCCACCACCACCAATAGTTATATCATCAGTATTATTTGTAACAGTTACAGCACCACCTGCTTTTATTGTTTTATAATTCAAAGTTCCAGTAGTAATATTTTTGACTATTTGACCATCCCCCGTACCATTTGCAACCGCTGACAAAACATATCTATCATCAAGATTAACAGATACATTTGATCCACCAGTAACAGTTAAGGCAAGGTTTCCATCGGCCTCGGTAAATGCAGCAGCAGACACATACTTTTCTGTACCAGTAGCAGTGTCTACATAGCCCTTAGTAGCTAAATGATTAGTATTAGAAGGAGATATTCCAGTCTGTACAGCTGTAAACGGAACTGAACCGTCTGGCTTGACATAAGCCTCAGTTGAGCTAAAATTTATAGATTCATCTTGAGTATCATTGTTAAGATCAGAGAATAACATCTCACGCTTAGCCCATCCATCTGCAAACTTACCTTCAATAAAGTATTTAGTTTTATCAACATCTTTAAATAATCTTATATCTCCATCCCCACCTGAAGCACCATTTCTACTTTCAACTGCTGACTTTTGATTAACTGAATTAATTATATCATTTATATCGTCATATACTGTTTCCCAGGCTCTTCGATTAACATCTGTTTGGGGAGCTCTTTTTACTTTTAAATCAGGCATTATCTAGGACTTCTTTTTGTTCTGAATAACACTCCAACCGCTCCACACTCATCACCTGCAGCATTAGAATCCAATCTTACCTTTAGATTAGTTGCTTTCTGATTTACATCAAGTCTATAAGTCCCCCTGGTTTGAGTGTCAGAAACTTGACTGCCAGCAGATGGTTTACTACTATTTATACTATAATTAGCTTTAATCCTAGAAGGAAGCAATAGTTTTTTAATACTTTTTTGCTGAGTGTCATTACCCATTGTTAAGTCTTTAGATACCCATGTCCATAATCTTTTTGTAGCTCCACCTAAAAAATTAATAACAGCACTACCAGTCCCAATATTTAAAGATGTATCATTTAATACATAAAAACCTTTAGGTTGAGAAGTCCCTTCTGCATCTGCAAAAGACAACATATCCCACCTCTTTCTTGGTATGTTCCAAGCCCAAGCATAATAATTACTACCAGCTTTAAATGTAAAGTACACACTTCTTCTAGTAGCATCATACATAGCTCTTGTATGGTAATCCTTATCTCTATTCTGCCAAGAATAGGTAGAATCGCCTCTAACAATAGCCTCACCTATAGGCTCAGCAGATTTTCCATTATGTTGATATATATTCTTATTATCAGCGAAGAACATGCCGAAATCTGTTGAGACAACGGCATCATCATTCAGGCAGCCAACACCCTCGAAGACATCTTCTATATATAATCCTTGTCCACCAGCACTCCCTCTCATACGATAAGTATTCAACTCATCAAAAGCATATACTCTTCCAGCAAAAGAAGTCAATGCAGTAGGTACTGTAGGTAGTTTAATAAAATCTACTAGCCAATCAAACACATCAAACTTACCAACTTTAGAAACAAATATATAAGATGTAGCGTCATCTACATAACCATCGTGCCAGCATTTTCCTATATAGTGTTGATTATTAAGTTGAGTAGATAGTGCATATCTTGGTAATGTACCTTCTAATGTTTCGGCTAACCCTGACTCAGCTTCATAGGATGCCCCCTTTATTCCACTATCATCAAAGGTAAATACCCTAGAAACACCACTTATTGCCCACGCTTTGGAAAAGGGAATTACCTTGATAAGCCTGTACACAGAAGTCGGAGTAGTTGCAGCTGAAGCAGGATTCTCAGCTCTATATACCTTTACAGCAGAACACCTATCTGGGACTTGAATATAATCATTAACTGTTACTGTAAGAGTATTGTCTCTAGTATCCGTATGATCTGAATCCATGGATGTTTCCAATGAAAGTGGCGACTCCTGATACCCATCGTAAATCATAGTTGTCTTGTAAAAATAAGTGTACCCATCTTGCAAATCCCCAGTACCAGAAGAACCTGAATTAGTAGTTGAGAATCCTAATAAACTATGATCCCTATAAAATGTTGCATCTGTACCTTGAGAAAAAGCTTGAGCTATCTTATCGAATCCACCAGTTCCAGTCTGTCTTGCTAGTACTATGTTAGTATTTTCAGCAACATAACTACCAGTACCAGCAGCTGCGGTACTCGGAACATACCCAAAATTAATACTAACACCAGTCCTTGGACTTTGCCCAGATGGGGTCATAGTATACTCTGTAGACACATTTGGCCCATCGGCAGACTCAAAAACAAAATTATGTTTATTATAAGGGCTGCCCGTATCTGAAGTAGTCCACGATGTATCAAATACACCTGTAAATCGTTGTAAGACATCGGCAATTGTAAAATAGATTTCAGTCCCATCATTGTCAGTGCCAACGCTATCTATATTCACAGCAGAAAAAACATTGTTATTTTCCCAGGCATCATTAGGATGATACACATTATGTATCGGGACAAAATCAGGAGCAGAAACAGTAGCATCATGATCGTGTTTTATTCTATGCATAGACAATGTTCTAACAGCAGATATACTATCTACTTGATCCAAAAGATTTGAACCACTCATATTACTAACGTCTCTAGTTAACCATCTATTCAACCATTGCGTACTCCCATCCGAGGAGTGGTTAGGATATCTTGCAAACCAATACACAGCATCATTATCAGAAGGATGCTTTAATAAACTTATTGGAAAAGTCTCAGCTATATAGGTAGTGCTAACAAGAACTTCAGATGCTACAAAAGTTCCATAACCACTTGCATCTTCAAATCTTACCCATGTTCCAGGAGTAGCATTACTCCCCCCACTCATCCTAGGCATTTTGTTTACAAGAGTAGGTGAACTAGATGATGCATTATATGCAAAATTCCAAATAAACTGTGAACTGTAACCACCGCTTGTCACAGACCTATTAAACCAATGGGCTGCTAACCATAGCTTTCCTGATCCTCCCGATGTAAATTGCACATCAGAATACCAACTATTAGAAGGCCCAGGGTAAGTGCTCGGTAAGGTATAGGTAACATCTTTTTCGTCAAGATCATCTACACTTAGCTCATAAACAAAACCATCACTCTGTTTGTCAAGAACATATAACCGACCATTAGCTGGATCAGAGGCAATAGATATTAAATTGGTAAAAGTTCCCTTAGTGGAAGAGGAAACTCTTTTTCCACCATTCGCAGAGTCAGCAGAACCATCTATTTTCCATATCCTAGTACCCCCAGTCTCAATACCATAGAAGTAGCTATCACTAGTGCTTCCTAAAACTATCTTATGCATCATAGGTAAGTCTGATGGATATTTTACTTCTGCATCAGCAGCTACTAATGTCTTTGCACTCTTTTTTAAACCTTTATGATTAGTATAGCCAACCCATTGAGGGTTATTCCCCTTGCCCAATCCAATATGAACCTCTTTATTATGAGACTCCATCGCAACATCTTTCAAAGAGACATCATTAAATTCCTTACCAGCTTCAGGGAACACTGCTGAACTATCAATATGATTTAGTCTTGTATCTGTATTAGCCTTTTCCAAGTTAGAAATAAAATTAAGCCGATCGTTCGCTTCTTCAAAATATACAATATCTTCTTTAATTGTATTGTCATCTGCCAAAGACCTTATTACTCTAGCCTTATCTATATCTGGGGCTGCATCAGCAGTAGTATCTGAGTTTCTTATAGTAACAGCTGCATTGATAGGAGCACCCTGTAAGGCCCCATCTTTATTTACACAGTCAAGATTAATAGAAAATGTAGCAGATTGCTCAGGAGTATCCGTTGCATCGGGTGTTGTAATTGTTCCATTCTGAAACTTATTTATCTCAAGCAACTGCTTCGCCATCTTTTATCCTTCTATAAGCTGTCCCCATAATGATGTCTTACCTTCGATAATGTTTATTACATGAACTGTAAATAAACCTTTATCAAAGTAATCTACCACTGCAAAGGCATGAGCCCAATTATGTTGTCTATTACCAAGCCATGCATTCTTTTCAGATGTCATATCTTTTAAACATCCTATAGACCAAGCTGACTTTACTCCGTCTAAATGTGTTACGCTACTCTGCTGTAGATCATGATGATGACCATATATTAGATTAGCACCCAATCTTAATAAGTGGTTCCTTGTGTGCGTTATGCCAGCAAAATGATGCCCATGGTAGTAGTTCATTCTACCTATCTTTAGATATTTCCCAGCAGGATAATATTTATAACCTCTTTCGTCAAGCTTAATAGCTTTCCTGAAAGTATAATCAGCGAGATATGGGTTCTCCATAACAAACCGATCAAGCCACTCATCATGGTTGCCCTGAGTAAGATATTTCTCTTTGCAACCAACCTTATCCAGAGCTTCGTCTATAATATCCATCCCAGCATTTACATCTTCGATATCCTTATCTACGAAAGGGATTTGGTACTCTAAAGGTGGACGCTTTTTCTTTTTCCACTGCCAGTGACTCACACTTTGGAATTCACCGACATCACCCAAATCAATGTAAAAATTAGGTTTTATTATCTTTATTGCTTTTACAAGGCAATTAATAGCCCTCTCATCGTGCAATGGGAAATGCTTATCAGGGGTAATAATACCTCTTGATGTGACCCTTCCATCTAGTTTGGTAATCCTTCGCATATATGATCCATCCATTCTTCTTCTAGGCAAAAGTGAAGTTTCTCCACTTTGCGTAAGTGTTTATCAGTCGTTCTTCGACTGAATCTTAAAAGTTGGATACCACAAGTCTCACATTCCCAGAATAAGGGGCCATCATAGGCCCCTAGCACTTCAACATCTTTCATACTACTACTATAGCAATGGGGACATTTTTCAGGCTTATCTGGAAAGGCTTTATGACCAATTACTTTGTCAAAATCAGAGACAGTTATGGTAATTAATGCGATACTACTTTCCTCCTAAAACTTTCTTCATTACGTCCTCTACTACATCATATATAGCAGTAAGGATTTTTTCTTCAGTCTTTTCATTTATTATTGGAATATCAATTTTCTTATTCAATCCATCAATGATAGCTTCTTTCGTTGCATCATTAAACAAATGATCAGATACAATGTCTACTAAACTCATATGAGCTCCTTATTTTGTTAAGCTAAATAGATAACCAACGCTAGACATTAGAAGAGTCCCTACCACTATTACAGCTCCCTGTAGGCGATAAAACTCTTTAGTTGGAACCATATTCGCTCTAATATGCTTGACATCAGTTTTGATCTCTTTTATATCGAGCTGATTCTGCCTAGATACGCTGGTTGTATTAGCCATTATTTTTTACTTTTCTTTTCTTCGCTATCCTTAGCTTTGGATTCTTCTTCCTTAGCTTTATCAAGCAATTGTTGCGTTATTGCAACGGCTCCAGTTACTTGGTGAAAACTCACCTCAGCTTGTTTCTGCTGTTCAGTTAATTGTTGTAACTGATCTTCTAGTTCGACTACAGTCATTTTATTATCTCCTATTTTGACTATTTGAAATTAAGAATATATTTTGTTTGTTCATAGTGTTTTATATACCCCATTTAGTAGACCGTTCCCTTAGTTTTCTTTCTATCATAATAATCAACAATTACTGCAACTGCCCCTATCAAAAGGGTAGTCCAAAAAAGGATGATTACAAATTCTAACATTAATACTTATTCCCCCAAGATTTCTTTCTCTCTGGTGTATCTTTTCTCACAGTTCCTGTGTGGGTAGTCCCACTAACCTCTTTACCGCCACCACTACTTCCACCTCTAACTGGCGTATAT
>Ga0208920_1000438_pt1 | contig 10926 bp, 6 predicted proteins | sample 19_taG_FD_184094 | JGI IMG/M metagenome (GOLD analysis project Ga0208920, IMG submission 184094) | Marine viral communities from the Subarctic Pacific Ocean - 19_ETSP_OMZ_AT15317 metaG (SPAdes) (version 2) | ecosystem: Environmental > Aquatic > Marine > Oceanic | place: Pacific Ocean | collected...
TAACTGATTGGAGAGACAACTTAAAAACTGACTTGGCTGAGGTCAAAACCGATGTCAAATGGATTAAGGGCTATCTTGGAAAATTGGATGAGCGACAATCTGACCTTGCGAAACAGGTGGCGTGGCTTCGGGGGCTTGGTTCGCTTGTTGGTGTCATTCTTGGTTCTATTCTCGCTCTGGTTAGCAGTGTAGTATTTGGATAAAAGATTGGATATTGTTTAATCAACCATAGGAGGTCTAAATGGACTTTATAATGCAAAACTGGGAATATGTGGCTATAGGTGTCCTTGTCGTGGACAAGGTAGTTGCTATGTCTCCAAGTAAAATGGACGATTTGCTCTGGGCATCTGTAAAGAAGGTGCTAATGGGCGTGAAAGTAATGAAGAAGAAATAAGTATTAGGGAAAAATAGTCAGTGCCTAAGTTACTTGAGACCTATAATCCTTTTGGTGGTGGGATTAATAGTAAGGACGATGCTAGAGATATAGCTAAGAACGAACTTGTTGACTGTGTCAATATTATGGTTGATGCAGTCGGCAAGGTTCGTACATCTGGTAGCGAAGCAGATGTCAGTACTAATCAGTTCACCATTGACTTTGAATCGGTAGGGGATGGCTTATTTGTTTGGAACGCAGACGCAGATTGGGATAAAGACGATGGAGTAGGAAGTACTGCGTCACCTACAGAGTTTATTGCTTTATATGACTCAGCGAATGGTCAAGTAGATTTATCTCCCAGCTCTGACGAAAGTGATTATTCAGCAAATCCTGCTAGGGGAGCTATTACCTCAACGATGGATATGGGAGCAAATACTGGTGGCATAACAAGTGGAAAAGCTACTTTTTATGCGGCTGATAATGCCCTTCGTGTTTTAAATGGGAACTTTCTTCAGAATACTGCGCTTTCTGGTAAATGGCTAGGATTTATAAATCGCGATTATTTTCCACACGCAAGTGGTAATTTTCTTATAGATGCTTCTCCTAGATGGTATGTGGATGGCAATAAACTTCCTTATCCGACTCGGGGGATATGGAGTAATCATGTAGTGGGAACGGCTTCAGCAAGTAGCTCAACAACTGCGATAAACTTAACAGGGGGAGGACATGACTCAGGTGCATATGGAGAGCTAAATGGAGGCTCTTATATTGTTGTAGACGTTACTGACGCAGATGTTCACCCAACACATGCTTCTAATTCTAGTGCAACACAGATTGCGATGACTACCACTAACGATCAAGATTGGGATAGCAGGGACTATAGAGTCCATCCTCCTGATGGGACAGGTTTTTGCGTAGACATCGAGACAACCTCTAGTACAGATTCGATGTGGGCAAATGGTACGTATCATATAGGGCAATCATTTATATATGCTGGGGGTCAGGAATCAAGAGTTACTAGTCTGAAAGGTGGAAGCCTTACTCTCGAAGAGGATGAGTATCCAACCTTTATTGTAACTGGAACAGCTGGGGCCATTGGAAGTGGAACTGGATATAACCCCAGAATTATTGGAGGGAGAATATATGTAAGACGTGCTGATCGTGGTGCGAAATGGAGGCTTGTAGTAGATTTGTCTTTTGAGCGTGGAACTAGGATGTCTTTGAATCATGGTTTTGATTATTGGAATTATGCTACCATTAGCAGTGTCCATTATTTATATACTGATAGCTACGGAATAAAAGCTCCTAGTCCTGAGACTTTTCAAACAATTAATGGGTACGACTCACAGCAGCCAGCAAATTCTTTTGGATGGGGAGGATGGGGAGCGGAAGCAGCTGTCGTTGCGAATCAAAGAGCCTTTCTTGGTAACGTGAAATACAAAGATGAGTCAGGTAGTGTAACAGTGCATAGTGATAGAGTTCTATTCTCTCCTGTTGGTCAATACGATGTCTTCCCTACAAACCATTATATTGATATAGGGTTAGGTGATGGCGACAATATTGTAAATATAATAGAGTCTTCTGATCGCCTCATGGTCTTTAAGAAAAAGAAGCTATACGTGGTAAATATTGGTGCTGGTAGTGACGCAGGATGGTTCATTGAGGGTGAGTATGCATACAAAGGGATAAGTAATAAAGCAGCAGCTTTTAAGACTGACATGGGGTGTGTTTGGGCAAACATAAATGGATGTTTTCTCTATGATGGAAAGCAAGTGATTGACTTGACAGAGAAATTAAATGATGAGACATGGGAGACATTCATTGGAACGTCCGCAGAGACTGTTGTAGTAGGATATATTCCTAAGAAGAATCAGGTGGTTGTAGTCTCTGACGCAGATATGGCATCGAGCACTGACAATGAAGTTTATATATATGATATAAGAACTCGTTCTTGGGTGAGGAATGACTCTCTCTTTACTCAAGATTCAAATAAAGCTATTACAAATTTTCAGATTTACAATAATGATTTAATTTATGCTCGACAAGTAAGCTCCACAGAATCAAACCTACAGAAGATAAACCCTTCTTCAGCAGAACAAAAAATGGAACTTATTACAAAGGATGAAGATTTTGGAAACCCTGGCATTAAAAAGAAGTTTTATAAAATTTATGTTAACTATCGCCTTAATGGAGGTAGCTCTAAATTTTTAGAATGTAGACATAGTCTTAATGGTTCAAAAGCTGGTGCAACTGTTTCTGAAGCACGTAGTGGAGGAAGCAAAGCATACACATTGTTTTCAGATACTAGAGCAACGCTTAATAATGATAATACTTGGCGTATTGCGACTTTTGAAGCATCCACTCCTTTTTCAGGACAAAGTATTAGTACGTATTTTGCTACAGTATCTGCTGCAGACGGCTCTACTCAAACTGCAGCAAAATTAGAAATTAATGAAGTTACTATTGAATGGAGACCCCTTAGAGCAAGGGCTGAAGCATCGTAATGCCTTTACTATCACAATCAGAAAAAGAGATAAGACGTATGCGAGGGAGCATGAGTGTTGGAGTTGCCGATTCTCAGCCAGGTAGAAAAGATATGTCTGATGGACAGCAACAGTTAGCTGTGATTGATGGTACGGTTACTGATGTTAAAAAGGTCAATGGTGAGCTGTACCATAATAGGATATTTAAATCCTTTGAAGAAGAGAGTGATGCGGTTCTTAATGAAGAGACAGTAGTTAAGGTTCAGCATAAGTTCACAGGAAACCCCGTATTTGACCCTGGCTTCCAATCTGACACGTTTTCTAGTGGGTTTGCAGGTTCAGGGTATAGAATTAATAAAGATACCGCATCTGACTTTTCTTCTCCTAATACAGCTTATAATATTGAAATAGACAATATGATAGTTAGAGGAACTCTTTCTGTATATGAATTATTAATACAACAGATACGTGCTACTAATGGGGCTATTTTTGTCACTTCAGCTGCGAAGGTTGCTAGTGCTAGTGGACTAAGTGCAAGTGATGATGTTGGAACAATTACGTTTGATGATCCAAGTGGTAAGAGTCTTTGCCCTTTTGCTGATGGTGATATTATTATGATGCAGAGGGTAGACCCAGGGTCTACTGTATCGCAGAGTGCTGCTGGAGATGCTAGTGGAGTAGTTAAAAAATTAGTATATCTAATTAATGGCTCTCCTAGCGGCGCAACAGTTACAGTAGAAAACGCAGGGTTTAATAATCTTTCATATCCTGTTGAGGGAGATGAGTTTGTTAGGATAGGAAATGATGGAACTACTGCAAATAGAGATGGTGTTATTTATCTTACTTCAGATGATAGTAACGCTCCCTTTATAGATATTAAAAGTAGTATTAATGCTTATTCTGAATGGTATGGAAATGTACCCAGAGTAAGACTTGGGAATCTTGCTGGAATTACATATGACAGTGCTTCTCTCTCAGGATATGGTCTTTATAGTGAGAATGTTTATTTAACAGGTAAAATGACAGCTACCAGCGGATACATCGGAAATGGTAGTAGTGGATTTACTATTAATAATTCTTACATAGGAAATGGGAAAGCTTCTTTAACAGATAGTAACGCAGGTGTCTACGTTGGAACTGATGGAATATCATTGGGAGCAAGCTCTGTATTTAAAGTGACAAGTGAAGGTGCGTTGACTGCAACTAGTGCTAATATTACAGGGCATATTACTTTAACAAATAGCATATCATCTTCTAATATTTCTGATGTAAGTGCTTATACAACGAATCAAGATAAACAGAAACTTAGTACACTGGTAGGTGATTCACCTACTGGCTCTGGGTTATTTATGACATCATCTTATCTTGGATATTATCAAAATAGCGAATGGACAAGTTATCTTGGTAGTAATGGTGACTTTTTCTTAGCTAAAGATAATGGGGCTGGTGGTACAGGAGGTCTTTCTTGGGACTCTAGCGCAGGTAACCTCACAATATCTGGCTCTATAACTGTTTTAGGTGGCAACGCAGAGACTACAACAGGCTCGCAGACTAAGGCAACTGCCGCTCAAGTGGCGGCAATATCCGCAGCGGCTGGTGATGCCACTACAAAAGCTGACGCAGCTGAAGCTTCTGCTGAGGCCGCTTCTCTTAGTAAGGCTACATATCTTTCAAGTGGAGTAACTACTATTGATGGTGGAAACATTACAGCTGACACTGTCACAGCGGGTGCAATTCTTGTTAATGCCGCCTTAATTGGTAATTTGTTTGCTGAAGAAGCTACAATAGGAGCAAGTGGATTTATTCAGTCCAGTAACTTTAGTGCTGGTAGTGCTGGATTTAAAATACACGGGAACGGCACAGCAGAGTTTGATAGTGTAACAGTTAGGTCAGGTTCAGCAGGATGGAATTTACAAACTGACGGAACAGCATTTCTTGGTAACAATCGTGTTAAGGCACATACTGATGGGAATCTTAGTATACATGGAGATGAAGATGGAACAACAGCCCTAGTCTTTTATCCTGGCACAGATGATCCACCAGATCACACTGGCACTAGCTGGAATATATTTCGTGATGATACCAATGACTTTGGGATCAGTTATTCGGGAACTACTAAGATGTTATTTAGCACTGACAAGGTAGAGATAGGTTCTGGTAACAAGTTATTTTTGGGAGTAGGTGCTGACGCAGATACAGGATTTAGGAGAAATAGTGGTAGTTTAGACTTTTATGCAAATGATTCTATAAATACGAAAATGACACTAGATACAAGTGGCAATATTTCTCTAGCAGGTGGAAGTATAAGTGGAGTAGAAGGAATTACATTTTCAAGTGCTGTTAATAATGGAAAGGGTATAACAAATGTGACAGATACGGGACCTTGTCATAGTAACGTAGTCTATTCTGTGGCAAGTGCTGATGCTTCTAATGTGTGTGTAATAACATTTAATAATGCTAGTTGGGGTACTGTTGTAGTAGAAATGGTTATAGCTCGTTCCACAGGCTCAACAGGTGGCACAATACTTGATGTTATTAAAGGATATAGTGGTGCCAATCCTACAGTTGCAAGTACCGATACACAAGGAAATGACCAGACTGCTTATCGTGAGTGGGCTTTTAGCACTGGATCAGCAACCTTGAAACTCAAATCTTCGGGTACCACTAATACAACAACAGCTATGATAAAATTAGTATCTTCTAATAGACCAGCTAATAGTGATATAACGGTAGCATGGAGTTAAAGCAGAGGTTGAAGAATTGCAGAGCAATGGTTAAATTCCGAGGGAGAACCGTATAATGGCACTAAGTGATTTCCTAATAGCAAGTAAGATGTCTGAGTCCCGTAGGGACATTAATGCTTATAGCAAAAAAGCAGGCAGAGCTATGGGGAAACAAGGTCGTTGGGCGGGATTTGGTCGTATGCTAGGAAGCATTGGTGCTCCATTAGCAGCAGCTGCCATGCTTGGTGGCCCTATTGGATGGGCTGGAGCAGCTCTCGCAACTGGTGTTGGTAGTTATCTTGGTGGTAAATGGGGAAGAGAAGGAGCCGCTAAGACAAAGGAAGGAAAAGTAGGTAAAATGAAGGGTGGGCCCAGTGCTTGGATGCAAGGGTCTAGGGAAACGATAAAATCAGATGTCGCAGATATGCGTCAGTATCTAAAAGACTCTAATATAACTGAATCCGTGAAAGCTGGTGCTATGGCAGGTATTAAAGTCGCAGGATCAGACCTTACAGATGCATTAAAAGTTAAGTTAGGGGGGCCAGCACTCTCTGGTACTACAACTGCTGTACCAGACGTAGACCCGTCTCAGCATTCTGGAACTCTAAGAAGCGGAGGTTCTTTATCTGGGGCCACCGCACAAACTGCTAGCGGTACTGTTACGCCTCAAAGTATTGCCAACGTATCTGCCCCAGCTACGTCAGCCCCAGTAAAACCAAGTATTTTTAGTAAAGAAGCTATGTGGGGGAAGGGTATACAAGAAGGCTCTCCAATGGCATCTCTTCAGGCTGGTTTTGGCAAAGGGACAAATATGTTAGATGATTGGAAAGGACAATTTAGTGGTTGGGCAAAGCAAGACCTTTCGGGGGGCTCAGTTAGGGATATGTTTGGAAGCGCAAAGGGAACATTAGAGGATGTGTGGAAGGGGGGAACAAGGGACGATTCTTGGTGGCATACTAGAAACCCGTGGCAGCAGGATGTGTTCCGACAAAAGGCAGCTCAATCTCCTGGGATACTTCCTGGCGGTGGGATGCCAAGCCCGTGGTAATTGAGGTGATAAAATAATGCCCAATAAATACCAAACGCAACGAGATGCTGCCGCAGCTCTAGACCCTTGGGATATTGCGAATCCGAATGATCCATTTGGTGGAACACAGTACGGCAAAGGTTATCTAACATTCGGTGAAGCACAGGGTATGGGATCAGCCGATCTCTTAGCTGGCTTTGGTATAACTGGTGCTGACCCTATGGAAAAAGCTATGGTGCAAGGCTTTGGAGAGCAGTACGGTTGGAAAACTGGTCAAATGAAGCAGAATATGTATCAGGGTGTTGGGTCAGCAATGTCTCAGGCTGGAACATCTCTTGGTCAAATGAGAGAGCAATCAAGAAGCTTGGCATCTCAATCAGGAATTAGAAGAGGAAGGGGAACTGGAGTACAAGAAGAAAATATATATGACCAATATACACAGGGGCTAACTGGTATGCAGACAAAGACACAACAAGGAATCGAAAGCTTGAGACACGAATGGTATGAAGACTTAACAAGTACAATGGCAAGAATCAAAACAGGTCAGGAAGGATAATGCCTAAAGGATACGGTGGATATGGCGGTGGATACACCACTGGTACGGGGCAGGGTATTCGTAGACCTTATAGTTATATGCAGCAATATGACCCGTGGGCTGATGCGGCTGGTGAAATAGCGAAAGCTCTTAACACTATAGCAGAAGATTCTGCAACCCAAGATCAGCGTGACCGAGTTTTTAATAGGCAGATCATTACCTCACTTGCAAATATAGATGCTGACATGGGTGCAGGTCAGATTGATGATAGGATTGCAACTCTTACTAAGATGGTAGAGAAGGAAGACGATCCAATGTTGAAGGACTACGGACAGTCATTGATTGGTGAGATGGGAGGAGTGAAAGATATAGTTATTAATAGGGAAGCATTTGAACTGAGCTTCGATCAGACAGAAGCTGCTTTAGATGCTCTCCGTGAGCAAGTTTTGGATAAGGGAGATTACAGTGGAGCTTCTGGAGCTAAGGATATATTTGGACAGCTCTATGATAGCTATTCAAAAAACATTTCAGATTTCTCAGCAGCTCAGAGACAGCTATACAATAAAGCATTAAAGCAGATGGACAACGAATCTGCTATCTTGACAGCATTGGAGATGTTGGACACAGATAAAGATAAAAGAGGTGTACAGCTTGATCCTAATAAGTATACCGCATCCTCTCAGGCATTGGTTGACCAAGCGGAGTTCCTTACTAGTACTGGTCAGCATGCTGAAGCCAAGAGAACCATGTATCAGATGGGTGGAGTTGAAGCAAGAGCTGCTAAACAAATGGATTCAATATTCCGCAATAATGTAACAGGTGTGCAGAGACTTAATGTGGATACATACAGGACAGCACCGAGTGAAGCTCACAAGCAAATGCTTACCAACGTACATGGGATTTCTACTAGCAGATTGCCAGTTAACGTCAGCCCAGATGTTATCGGTAAACAGAGAGAAGAAGTAGCGGAAGCGATGATGAACATAATTGACCATGAATATCCAGTGAACTATCCTGAGACAGTGACTACGATGGATCAACATGGCGATAAAACAGAACACAATATGGGTGATATTATGAGAGCGTGGAAAGGTGGGAATTTAGATTCTAATTCTGCGATGGAACAAATGATGGCTGCTTTTAATATTAGATTTGAAGATGGTCGCGTGGTAATGCCTGGGGAGAGAGGAGCAATACCTGTTGGAGGAAGAAGTGGTGATAGGAAGTTTACTGGTAGCGAATGGTCACGTGAAGTGAGTGAAGACCCATGGAGAATGAAGGCAATACAAGATATGTTCGAGCTTTACATCAGGCTTAATCAATACGAAGAATCATTAAGAGTCCCACGATCTTCAGCTGGTGGGCAGGCAGCATTAAGCGGTGCTTTAAAATCCTCTGTCACGCAGTGGTAAGCAAGTCTTATGGCTGTTCGTGACTTAGCTCCGTACTCCCAAGATATAGGGTGGCTGATTAGCCTCATTCAAGATAATGATGCTGATGGATGGCTTAGAACAAAGGGGATGCTTGGCAACTACTTTGAGGAAGAGGGAAGAGAGGGTGATGCTCTCATTCCACAAGACCACGAGGTTGCTTATACATACCTAGATCAATTAGAACCTCAAGAGCAGAATTTTCTTAAAGGGAAGATGATTGAGTTTGAGGAGCCTTCCTTTGGAGATGTTCTTAAAGAAGGTGGGTGGGAATCTATAAGATATATACCAAAAGCTGTTGGTGGGATGACGGCTCAATGGGCTGAGGGAGTATGGGGAGCCAAGATAGACAGGCGAAGAGAGAATGATCGTAGATCAGCTCAAAGGGAAGCAACTAGAGAAGGACGGGGAGAAGAGTTCGCAGATATGTATCGAGAACCAGAGCTTCCCGAGAACTATCAAAGATTTAAGAACTTTTCAGATGGTATGATTGCAGAGCTTAGGGAAGAGAGGGAGCGTGCCTATGATAATGATCCTCATCTAAGAGGATATATGAGATGGGCGCAAGAGACTCCTGTTGCTATTAATCCATTTAAAGAGGGTTTTATTGGAAGACCAAAAATTATTGCAAGGGCAATATCTCAGATGATACCAAGCGCAGCTGCCATGCTTGCAGGAGTAGGAACTGCTGTCGCAACAAAAAGTCCATTCGCAGGTACTGCTGTGGCTTCTACTCTTATGGGTTTCTTAGAAGGAACTGATGAGTTTCAGCAGGCTGTTGCCTACAATCTTGACCAAGGATTAGATATGGATGAAGCTACAAGCATAGCTTCTAAGTCTTCTGCTTTGTATGCTGTGGGTAGTACCTTCCTTGAGAGCTTACCAATGGGTAGGTTTTTCAGGCTAATGAATCCAGCACGTAGAGAAGCTCTAAGGTCTGGACTATGGAGGCGTATACATGGTCTTACTGCTGACAAATATAGAGCTTGGAGACTTAATAATCCTAAGAGTGCGTACAAGCTTGATATGTTTGGAACACAATCTATGTACGAGGGACTGCAGGAGTTCTCTCAGTATCTTACTCAAGTAGCAATACAAGAAGGGTACAAAGACGAAACCTTTTCCGAGATATTTGACGTACATGAAGCTGGTGAGAGTGCCTATTCTGGCGCCCTCATGGGTGGGATTTTTGGAGGAGGAGCATACCTTGCTAATCAGTATCTAGGAAATCTTCCAAGTGATAAGGAATTGGAGATTAGAGAAGAGAGTTCAAATGATGAGGTTGAGGTTTATAAGGGCCCTCTAGGAGTAGCTGGTACGCTTTCAAACTATCTTAAACAGGTACTTGCACCTCAAGTTGGAAAGAGGAGATTAGAGCTTGTAGATGTAGAGCAAGATTCACCCGTTGAAGAACTCCAAGCTCGTCACCAAGCTATTGGAGGTGAGATAGGGCAGAAGGTTGGAGATATTATAAGCGAAGGAGGGATGGAAGTATATGAAAGCCTCACAGCTAAGGAGCAAGTCTTTGTTGAGAACATATTAAAAGGTATGATTATGAGGAGAAGCCCTGAGCTGGCTAAGGCTGTTGGCGATCCTGTTAAAGCTGTTGCTGAAGGTAAGATTCGCATTTCTAGGCTCAAGCCAACCGCTGCTCTCCTGGCTGGTCAACAGAAAACTGGCTCTATGGTAAGAGTTATGGAAGATCAGATAACTCAAGACTGGCTCAGTCAATATCCTGCGTCACTTATACAACAAGAATTACAGTCGAGTCTAAAGAGAGGATTGACAGCATCATCTCTTAGCCAGTGGGCAGAAGGACAGGGCGTTGATATTAAAGGGACAATGGAAAAAGAGTTTATCAAGTCCATGAGAGAACAGGCAAGGATAGAAAACTTAGAGCCTGGCTCTATGGAACAATATTTATTAAGTGAGCTAGATAAGAACATACAAATTGAGTATGAGGTAGAAGCATTAAAGTCTTTCTTTGGCGCCCCTCTTGGTGTAGACCAATCTACTGGTCAATTAATTGCTCTAGCAGATGACGCAGCTTCCGACTCAGATGTTCAAGCTCAAGATGCCCCTGGCAATAAAGCTCATGTTGTTGATGGCCCATATAAAGGACAAGAGATTACTTTTGCTGTCCAGCCACCAGAGATAGCAAATGATGAGGTTGCTGTAGAGCTTCCTGATGGAGAAGTTATACATCTGAAGAAGAATCAGATTGGTTTTATCATGCCCTCAATGGTTGATCCTGAAGCAGCTCCTCAGCCTCCCTCTATGACAGATGAAGAGGTTGAAGCTGCTGTTGGAGTGCCAGTTACTCCTGCTGGTATTAAGACGAAAGATTTTCGT
>Ga0208920_1000442_pt1 | contig 10820 bp, 10 predicted proteins | sample 19_taG_FD_184094 | JGI IMG/M metagenome (GOLD analysis project Ga0208920, IMG submission 184094) | Marine viral communities from the Subarctic Pacific Ocean - 19_ETSP_OMZ_AT15317 metaG (SPAdes) (version 2) | ecosystem: Environmental > Aquatic > Marine > Oceanic | place: Pacific Ocean | collected...
TTACATAAACACCATTCTCCGAAGCATCCGATTGGTCTTTTACAAGAACCCTTGAAGTGGAAGTCACAACACCGTCTATTGTTTGTTCCCCAGATAATGTAATATTTGCTGTAGTCGCAACCGCACATGAACTTTTAACATTCAACCCTTGGGCGACTGAATCAACGTATGCTTTTATTGATTCCGATGTAGATAACTTAGTATTAGAGGCGGTTGCCATTGTATCATCATCTATTATACTTCCAGCAGGTGAACCTGATATATCGCTCTCCATAACAGCACCCGCACTATTTACATTAGTTGAGTCTGTTACATCGGCACTTGCTTCTATCCCAGAAAGTTTTGTATCTTTAGTATCAGTATAAGCATTTGCTTCTGCTTCATAGGCAGTTTTTATCTCAGCACCACTTTGATCGGCAGTTGCCCCATCTTCGACATTAAGCATTGTAAGAACATTGGCTTTAGTGAGTTCTTCCACCACACCATCAGCACCAGAAACTCTTCCAAGTATACGTTCATCTGCTGATACATTTTGCATTTTTGCATAAGTAACAGCATCATCTGCAATAGTTGTCGCCCCATCATTCACAGAGGTAACATCGCCAGAATGATTTGGGTGCGTGTAATTTATTGTTCCTGAAGCATCTACACCTAAATTAGTTCTTGCTGTAGAAGCATCACTTGCTCCTGTCCCACCATGTAGTACAGCTACATCTGTTGCTTCCCATGAACCAGTTCCTATTGTTCCTACGGTTACTATTGCTGTATCACCAGTCCACGCTGTTAATCCAGCTGGCGTGACTACTCGTCCAGTATCGGTTCCTGTATTTGTTTCGGCAGTTGTTGCTAATTCAACCATACCAGAGTTTGTTGTTGATGCAACTTCAACACTAATCGTCACATCACCAGTTGCCCCACTAACATCAATACCATCTCCAGCTACTGCAGTTGATACATAATCCCCAGTAGTATCTGTTGCAAGGGCTACTGAATTAGCTTGGATACTGGCTACCCCTGCTTCAGTAATCAATACATCTCCGCTTACCGAACTAAATATAGCATCTTCTAAGTTCTCAAAGGTAATTTTACCCGAACCACTATCTGTAGCATCTACCATAGCAATAAAATCTGCATCCGCAATAGTTGTTTCGGTGGTCAATTCATTAAGATCAACCGCAAAGGTTCTATTTGCAGAAATGTCGCCACCACCACTCAACCCATCCCCAGCAGTTAGAGTAACTGCGGTATGGTCTATATGCTCATTGGCTACAAATCCAGTTGTACTATCATGTACAACATCTGAACTTGCCAATGTAATTGTTCTATTAGAAGCTATCGTTCCACCGCCAGATAAAATACCTCCAGCAGATACACTTACCGCTGAATGATCAATGTGTTCATTTGCTACGAAATTAGTTAATGAATCGTGATCTCCGCTAATAGTTATTTGGTTCAAACTCCCCGCTGTAGTAATACCAGCACCATCGCCAGCAATATCTAAAACTTCTGTATCTAAATCTATATTTAATGCCCCGCCTGAATCTCCTTGGAAATCTAAGTCTTGAGCGTTTAATGAAGTGGTGACTGCATCTACGTATGCTTTAATTGATTGTTGTGTGGAAAGAGATGTAGCACTATCTGACGACATAGTATCTTCATCTTTAATAGCAGTAATACCATCAAGTAGATTTAGTTCTGTTGCCGTTGAGGAAACAAGTGTGCTTCCAATTTTCAAAGCTGTGGTATCTAAGGTTGCATTTACCACTACTTCACCAGTACCATGTGGGTCTAATTCAATATCTCTATTCCCCGCACCAGTTGTAATATAGTGATAAACTTCAAGATTCCCAGAAGTCAAGGCAAGATTCTGGGATGAGTCTATTGTTAGAGCGTTTGATGATGCGTTGTCATCAATCCCAGTAGAGGTAAATACGGATATAGTCCCACCGTCAATCTTATCACCACTAATTTGGTCATCTGCAAGAGTAAATGTTCCTCCAGAAACATCTAATGTTTTCCCACTGCCAACTGTAATATTTGTACCATCAACCGCACCGCTATCAATATCGACATTCGTCATGTTCCCATTATTAAAATCAATATTGCCAGAAGCATCTGCTGTTATAGCTTTTGATGCTTCTACAGTACCAAGGGTTGTAATATCAAGGTAATTTAATTCTGCTGTTGTTGCTGTGACCCCATCTAAAATATTCAGATCAGAAGTCGATAAAGTAGCACCATCCAATATTTCTAATTCAGCTTCACTCAATGATGCACTGCCAACAGTGATAGTACCTGTAAATGTTGGACTCGCTAACGGTGATTTTAAATCCATTTGTGTCTGTATGGCAGAAGTCACTCCATCGACATAATTTAATTCAGCTGTCGATAAAGTTGCCCCATCGAGTATATTTAATTCACTTGCTGTGGATGTTACAAGTGTAGCACCAAGTTTTAGACCTTTGGATGACCCATCATGTGAATTTATCCGTACAGTCTCACCAGACGTATCAATCGTGAATACATCACCACCGTCACTTGATTTCCTTATTAGGAGAGCTTCGGTGTCTGTAGTGTCTATTACAAGCCCGCCTTGTACTAATTCATCGTATGTATAAGTTGAGGAACCCTCAACAGTCAAATCCCCTTCTATTACTAAATCACCTGTTATTGTACCGCCAGCCTCAACCGTGCCGACCTTTTCAATCAAACCTCCCGATAACATCTTATGCCAACGTCATTCTGACGGTTGAATCTGTCCCGCCTTTTCGTTGTAACTGAAGGTACACTGTAGCACCTATTCCTTGGGGGATTCTTAAAATATAAATATCTGACCCACCGAGTATAAAGTGATTATTTGATGTGTTTATGGCATCTGAATCAGATGTAGCCCATGTGAAATAAACACTATTATCGGGCTGTAGGTATACATGAGAATAGTCTTTACCGACTAATGTTGTTACTGTTGTTGTTGAAACTGTTAATGCTGATTGGTTGTCGTACTGTGCCGACGTTTCTGTATTCAGAGCTTCTACTACTGAATGTGAATTTTCTCTTTTAGCCATCTTGTTACTCCCAGTAGCTTACCGAGCAGGGCTTTCTCATAGCTACCTCGTTCTAATTTTTAATAAAAATCGTCGGACAAACTTTCCCTTAATTTTGAATCCGATATTGTATTTATGATTGTTGGTGCAGAAATTAATCTTTTAACCCTTTCGTCTTTGCACTTTGGGCATCTGGCAATCATATCTGAGGTAATAATTTCCTCGAATTTATGATTACAGAAATCACACCAGTAATCAAATCTTTTCACTTCTTTTTAGCCTTCTTGGCTTTCTTAACTTTGCCATCCTCATCACACTCTTTATAACCATCCTTTAAATATTTCTTCTTTTGTTCTGGTGTTGGGGCGACTTTTCCTATCACGTTCCCATCTTTATCTGTAAAATATATCATTTTATCTCCAAGTAATGGGCGGTCAGTTCCCCAACCGCCCTATTAACTATCTACTACGGATTAGTGAAATTAACAATTCCCAATGAAGCTGAACTTGCACTTTTGGACAAAGCAGTCCCGAAAAGTACGTCAGCAACTACGGAAGTTGCCAAGTAATCAATATCATAAGAACTTTGAACCCGTGGGGCAATTTGCATTGCGAAATAAACAGATTCACGATTAAAAATCGAAGCTGTTTCATCACCAGTTCCACCATCATCGTCCCAATCTACACTGACATGGACTGGCATTCCATATACAGCACCTACTTTTCCAGAAACCTGACCAGCTTCGTCACCACGTTTATCGAAGTGAACAAACTCATCAAGACCGAGTAAGTAGGAATATACTTCAGGTGAAGCATAAAGGAAAGTATCGCCATCAGAGTAATCGAAATTAGCACTCATCAGCTTTACCAAGCCACTTCGCAATAAAGCAGAAGTTAGTTGGTTATCTGTCCCAAGTGCGGTATCGTTACCAGTTGCGGATTGTATTGTATCTACTGCAATGTAGTTTTCAACTTTCTTTGCAATAGCATAACCCATTGAACGGGCATACATTGAAAATAAATCGGCACTTTCTTGGACTTTCACGATGTCTTCGATGCGTTTAGCTTCGTAGTGGTGTTGGTCTACAGTAAGGTCGATTTTGCCGTCTGTGTTAGCAGAATAAGTCACTGCTGTATCTGCTGATTTAGCGGCGGCAGTTTCTTCTGTTACTTTTGGGATATGTAAAATGTCTCCACCTCCAGCAAGCATACTCGAAAAGTCTGATACACGATTTCTTAGGCTGAATTTTGCTTCAGCGTAATCTAAAATTGCGTTAGACCACATTTCGGGGATAAAATTTGCTCCAGTGGTTACGGTTACGTTAGCCATTTAATGACTCCTATCTTTTATAAGAATCCAATATTGCAGACCAATTACTACGTCTTTCTTTCATATCCATGTCTTTCCAAACATCTTTCGATATTTTAGTATCAACCGTACCAGCACCGTCAGGTGGGTTTGGTTTTATAGATAATTCATCAACTACGTTTAGCAAATCAGCCGTACTAAGATTCTTGAATTTTTCTTGTTTAGATTCAGAAAGTTTGCTCAAGGCTTCTCCTCGTATTTTACCATCCAAGTCATCATATTTATCCTTGAAAGGTTTATAAGAATCAACTTCTTTTTGAAGTTCAGCATTTAATTCCTGCCATTTCTCCTGTTTAGCGAGTTCTTCCTTCTTAGCACCTTCTTCTTTTAGTTCATAAGCTTTTAATTGTTCTCGTAAGCTATTACGATCTTCAATTACCTCATTAAGCCTTGAACGGGGTATACCATTTTCTTCGGGTTTTGTCCCTTCGTCCATTTTTACGTCTGTATCGACGGATTCTGCTACTTTTTCTTCTGACATTTTGACCTCTTTAGTGAGTTTTTAAGATTGGCAAGTAAAGTCTTGCATTAAATAGATACTATAATGTACATTAGTTTTAAGTATAATGCAAGAAAAAAATTACGACTTTAAAAGAAAGTGGTTTGAATATCTTGGATACACCCCGCATAATGGGCAATTATCCCTACATTATCCAGAAAAGATTGATTCCAGATTCCATGTTATGGTCTGTGGGAGAAGATTTGGGAAAACTTGGGCGAGTGCTATGGAAGCCACCTATACAGCATCTCAGCCGAACAAGAGGATTTGGGTTGTTGGGATGTCCTATAAGAAAGCAAGGCTAATTTTTAGGGAAATCTGGCAGAGAATGGTTATTGGACACCCTGAAGATATTGTACGTTCCTCTGAGAAAGATATGTTCATCAAGTTTAAGTGGGGGACTACCGTAGAAGGAATGTCTGCCGATAATCCAGATTCTCTTGTCGGAGAAGGCTTGGACTTACTCGTTATTGATGAAGTGGCTAAAATGAATAAGAAAATTTGGGATATGTACCTATCACCAACAGTTGCAGGTAGAAAAGGGAAAGTAATATTTATTACAACTCCCGAAGGAAGGAATTGGATTTACGATTTATACAAGCTCGGAGAGAAAGACAATGAATGGGAAAGTCATTCTGCCCCATCATGGGTGAATCAGCATGAGTTCCCTCTCGGACTTAAAGACCCTGCTATCCTTGAACGTAAGAGAAATATGTCAAAAGAATTATTTGGACAGGAATTTGGTGCTGAATTTTCGATATTTCAGGGCAAAGTCTGGGATTTCGATAGGGAATTGGATGTTGGTGACTTCCACTATGATGCCAACCTTCCCACTTACTGTTCTATTGATTTTGGCTACAGAATGCCCGCAGTTTTATTTATTCAGACCGAATGGATGGGGGATACTGAACATATTAGGGTTTTCGATTCTATTTTGCACAAAGAAAATATAAAAACAGAAGATTTAATCAAAATGATTAAGATTAAAGGCTATCCCGTTACTTCGTACTATGGAGACCCTGCTGGTTCAAGCGTTCAGGGACAGTCTGGGGCAGGAGATATGGAAATATTCAGAAGGAGTGGTATAAGGATTTTATGTATGAGAGATAGATTAAGTCGCAATATCACATCAAGTGTGTCTTATGCGAGGGGATTCTTTTCAAGTGCAGATGGGTCAAGAAGAATCCATGTAGATAAAAAATGTACAGATGTTATACAAGATTTTGAAGAATATCGCTATCCAGAGACCGAAGATGGCAAACCAATAAAAGAAGAACCAATTAAAGATGGTTATCACGATCACGGGAATGATGCTTTTAGATATTTTATTACTAATCGCTTTCCGATGAAAAACAAAACAATGAAAAGGATTCAAAGATGATTGAGCAATTAATTAGAGATAAGCTAACAGAGGCGAAACTTATGAACTCTCAGGCTAAAAGAGAGGAAATAAGAAAGTTTCTGGACTATTATTCAGGGACTTCTACCGATTCGTACATCAAATCGTATTTTTCAGGGGAGGCTTTTGGGGAGATTCCACCATCTGTCACAAATTTTACCCGAAAATTTATAAATAAGATAAGCAGAATATACACATTAGGTGCGAAACGAACCGTGGGTAAAGCTACTGAGATGTACAATTCATTAATCCCCACAAAAGATGTAAGGATGAAACATTCCGAAAGAATGACACGACTTTTAGGGACTATTGCTAATAGAGTGTTCTGGAATGATGGAAAATTTGATTATCGACCAATTTATTACTTTGAGACATATTTTGGTGACAACCCATTCAAACCAGAAGCCATTATATACCCACTATTAAATAAAACATCAGATTTATCCAATACGGTAGGGTTGCAATGGGGATATTGGGATGCAGAGAAATATGCCGTGCTTGATGAGGATGGTAAGGTATTAGAAGAATCTGAGAACCCCTATGGTGTTCTACCATTCGTTTTTACCCACAGAGAAGACCAAATCGACTCTTTTTTCGTAGAGGGTGCAAGTGACATCATTAATTGTAACGAGCAGGTGAACATTGGTCTTACGGAAATGAATCTTGGTATGAGATTCAATATGTTTGGACAGCCTTGGGTTAGAGGGATGCGGAGTGACCAACAATCTATGAGAACAGGTTCTAATGAAATTCTCGATATGGGTGATGAGGGTGAATATCACATCACCTCACCAAGTGGGAATGTTGCCGAAGCTATAAACAATATTAAATTTCAAATCGAACTCGTCGCATCTAATAATCATTTATGGATTCAATGGGCAGAATCAGGCGGTGAAGTACCATCAGGTATTTCATTGATGATTAAAGACCTTGAGCGTAAGGAAGATTATTTTGATGATATAGCACTATGGAGATTATATGAAAAAGATTTCTATGATGTTGAACGAGTTATTGCAGAATATAACGGATTTATGTTACCTGAAGATTTCGGAATTGATTTTGAAGAAGTGGAATACCCGACGACAGTTCAAGATCAAATCACGAAAGACCAATTCAGCTTAGAACAGAATTTAATTACCCGTGCCAAGATCATGGTTAGAGATAATAAAGATTTAAGCGAAGAACAAGCACAAGGAATAATAGATGCCAATAGAAAAACAAACGAAAGCGAATCAAAACAGTCAATCTTTGCTCAATTCCGTCAGGAAGCTGGACAAAATCAATGATATTGAGGTAATTTTAGAAGGAAATATCAAAGAAATCATTGAGAACCCAGTCGCTTGGGGGGAAAGACAGGTCGAGAAGATTATTCTTCAATACCAAGATAAATATTTTGAAGCGAAAAAATTAGGGGAGGATTTCTGGAATGAAGTTAGAGATAAAAGTCGGGGTTGATTTCGGCAAACTTGCCAGTGATATGCCTAAGTTAATTGATAAATTTGTATCCGATAGTTTTGTCGGGACATCTGTAGAGTTATCCAAAGAATTTATAAAAAGCGGTAAGGTAAAGCCAAAGCTTAAACAGTCTACAATAGATAGGCGTAAAAGAGGTAAATATGGTGGGAGTACGCCACTCTATGAATCGGGGGCTTTACACGACAGTCTAAAGAAGACAAAAGATGGGATGGAGATGGTTGGTTATGCCCCTGCTCACCATAGTGGGCATGAAACTGGGCATTTCCCACCCAGACCATTTATAGTCATCCCGAAACTGGAAGATATACAAAAAACCTTCACAGATTCTATCAGGGAGTCTCTCTACAGAAAATCACCACTTGTATTAAAAACATAAGGGTAGTATATTATGGCAGACAAAGAGAGATTAGATGACAAAGATAGAGAAATACTTTTATGGATTGCTCTCGGATTATCTTACGATGTGCGAATCTTCACAGAACGACTTAGACAAGAAATTGAACGACTTACACGAAGTGGCGTTAGCGAACAATCAATTATTGGGGTTCTTGGTACGGATTTTAGGGAAAGAGGAAGAATCTTTGGAGAGTTCGGCAACTCCATTAAGCGAGGAGTTGTTGGAGGAATTAACCAAGCATTCCGCAGAAGCGGAGAAATGGGGCGAAAGTTGAGATGGGTTACTGTCTCAAAGAATGTATGCCCTGATTGTGAAAGCAGAGCTGGAGAACTTGACACATGGGAAGGCTGGGAATCAAGAGGAATGCCCGCTTCTGGATGGAGTGTCTGTAAAGAGTATTGCTACTGCCAGCTAATGCCAGAAGACATTGAGATTAATGATACAATAAAAATATGAAAAATTATAACATAAAACGATGGGTTTGTGATGATTGTGCATGGGATTGGAATACTCTTGCTGTTGGTAATACCAATGAAGAGTGTCCAGCTTGCAATTCATTCAATGTGAGAGAATCTATCGTTTCGGCAGAAGCTGACTTCCTCGAAGAAATTGAAGAAGAGTTTGCCGAAGAATTAAAAACTGATTATTAAATAGTTTTTTAAGCATCGCTCATTGTGAGGATGCCAACTTGCATAACAATAGGAGTTAATAATGAAAATAGCAAGAGTACCAATTCATTTCAATCGAGATGAATTTCTAACACCCTTTGACACAATGTTTGATAAGATTGTGCAAAGCCAATTCCCGAACTTCCAAAAAGAATTTGGAATTTCATTCAAACACGGTTCTTTCCCGAAGGTAGATGTGGTTGATTACGACGAATGCGTTGTAATCGTCGCTGAAATGCCTTCAATGAAGAAGGAACGACTCAACATCGACGTAGAAGACAGAGTCCTCACGATCAGTGGTGATAAGCACCAGTTAGAAGATGAAGATGCCCGTTATATTATGAGAGAACTAAAGCACTCCTCATTTAAGCGTTCATTTCAATTAGGTGATAACTTATCTACTGAAATCACTGCCAAATTTGAGGATGGTGTACTTAGAATCGAGATTCCGAAGAAAGAACATTTGGAATCAGACAAGAAGCAAATAGATATTAACTAAATGCCAATATCGATATATTAGATTCTACCTAAAGGTATTATATATTATATCTATATATATACGTTAGTATATATGGTTCGAAAAAATCAGACATGGTTTTCAGTGTCTCACCGAGGGTGGGGATAGGCAAAAAAGGGCTTACCCCACCCAATTAATTGGTATAGGGGGGTCAAAGGGGGTATACCGAAAAATCGGTACTGGTTTTTTACCTGTAAGTTTAGTAATATTGAGAGATATGGCAGAATTAGCTATTTTCGGCTTTTATTACCTTTTCTTGCCATTCTTTCGTTTGATTTGGGGTTTTCCGACCCCTTGGTAGGATTTCTACGCCTACATTCTTTGCTCTTGTACGCCATTTGGCAGATTCCCTACGTTTCTCCATAATATTCTCCAATTTACGTAGCTCTGCTTTCTCTTGAGCCTTTGTTTTGGGTTTTATTTTTTTCTCGTAGACTGGTCTTTCTGGCATAACCGTAAATTCTGCTTCTTGGACACTCTCATAGTGTTTAGGAGATGCGTTATCGAGAAACTTCTCAAATGGGCTTTGTGTATTATTAACTTCGACCCTTTTTATAAGTTTGCCTGAATGTTCAAGAATAAGCCTACCCGCTTGAACATTACCTGCTTCAGCTTCTCGTATCATAGCATTTAAAATAGATGGCAGTTTAGACCCGAAAGAAATCATATACTTCTGATAGAACACCTCTACAAACTCAGGGTCTCTCATCCATAGATGTACAGTTGCTTTGCTAACTCCCGCCTCTTCCGCTACTTCTTCCATCTTGGCATTAGGGTATGCTGTCATAAATTCCAAAGCACGAGCCTTTGAAGGCTTCCATTTATCTGGTAAATTAACGCTCATATAGGACTTCCCCTTTATATTTGCTATAATATATACGACTTTACGACTTTAATACAAGAAATATTATATTATATGTATCATCAACTACTTATTTTGCCTGAATCCAGAGAAGGCACAAATACTACTATAGCAGTAAACACTAAAACTACCCCTTCTTTTCTTCTTAGGACTTTCTTCTAAATCCTTTTATAATTGGACTTAGAGCAAACAATGCTATATTTCATTTTGAGAGGTGCATGGAAACCCCCACCTTCAGAAATGACCATCACCCCCACCCCCCGCACCTAAAAATTTAAGGTTTAATTTGATCTGACCTAATAATTTAAGGCTTGGGTGGGGTTTAGGTTTGCATCCCATAACCAATAAAATCCAGCATATTTTACCATATATATAAAAAAGATTAAAATAAAAAAAGACTTGCATATTTAAAGTGTTGTAAGTAGATTCTAAACGAAATGAGAATCAATAATCAAAAAAAGGAAATGAAAATGCAGAATAACAAAAAAACAATCGACTTAACCCCTAATGATGATCAATATAAATATCTATTAAATTACATTATTGATAGATCGACAAATAAAAATGATATTGTTTGGGCGAAAAATGAA
>Ga0208920_1000443_pt1 | contig 10796 bp, 14 predicted proteins | sample 19_taG_FD_184094 | JGI IMG/M metagenome (GOLD analysis project Ga0208920, IMG submission 184094) | Marine viral communities from the Subarctic Pacific Ocean - 19_ETSP_OMZ_AT15317 metaG (SPAdes) (version 2) | ecosystem: Environmental > Aquatic > Marine > Oceanic | place: Pacific Ocean | collected...
TTGACAGGAATATTAGTAAAATTAATTGACCAACAAAAACTGATGCAGTTGAATTTAAAAGAATGGTCATCCAATACTGAAACTCTTGTTGATTTCTTGAAAGATGAGAGAGACAAAGAACAACAACGATTAATAGAGAAGGCTAAAAACAAAGGCCTGTAGGAGAATAGTTATGAGAAAGTTTATACTTGGTTTCATAATAACATCAATGATGTTTGGTGGATATTTCGTAGATAATTTTATGAGATATTCAACAGCATATGGTAGTTTTAGTTTTAATACACCTCGGTATCAAGGTGATAGATTTTATATCGATGGTGGTTTAAGTACCGGTCAACTTGAAATAGGTAGGGAGGAAAGAGAATTACTTCCTGATATACAAACTTCATTTGGTTTGAGGAAAATAGGTAGATTTAAATACGAAGCCAAAAGAGGTGTAAAAGCTGCCGGTAATGGTGGTGAATGGTATGATGGTTCTGAACATAGCCCAAATGAAAAAGCTACAATTGGTCCAGTTAGAGGGTGGGAATATCTTCTTAAATGGACAAAGGGTAGACAATGGGGTGATGAATATCTTAATCAAGAGTATTGGTTAAAATATAATGCTAATCTATTTGTAGGTAAGATAGGATATACTCAATTAGATTTGGAAGATGTAGAATATTCTCACTATGATGTGAGAGTAAAGAAAGACATATGGGATTTTACTTTTAGTGTAGGTTTAAAACATAGACAACATCCAGCATATGGTTTTGATGCTATGGTATTAGATACAACTTGGTATAGAGGCTCATGGTGGGATTTTGCTGAAGATGCTTTTGGTTGGGATGATAATCCCTGGTTTATTGAAAATCCAAATGATGAAGTTTGGCAAATTTATGAAACTCACCCAGAAACAGGAGAATTAATGGAGATTCGTGGTGATGGTCCTTTTTGGAATGAAGGTGGTGAATTTTTAGGGTATGATTGGTCGTGGGCAGATGAAAATGGAGTAATACACGCATATACGGATAGAGAGTTTTTCTTATATCACTTTCCAGAACTATTAGAAGATTACATTGATGGTGTTGTAAAAGATTTAGGACAACAAAAAGAAACATCACTTGCAATTGGTGTAGATTTATATCACCATTCAGAAAATTGGTGGTTGCATGCATGGGGTAATTGGTTACCTTATCATTATGGTCACGATAAATATTCATATCATAATGGAGCTGCTTATAAACAACATAAAGAAGATAAAAAACCACCACACGAATTTATGTTTATGAATCCAATGTGGATGTCTTGGGATGATTACGATTTCGGTGCAATCATAGGTGTGAAACTTAAAGAAAATGTGGGTGTATTTGCAGAAGGTAATTATCTTAATTATTGGGAAAGACCAGCTTATAGTTTCAAGGTTGGTTTAAACTATCAATTTGCGAAGTTCTTCTAATGGATCAATTAGGACAAATATTAGTATCTAAAGGATACATTACTCAACAACAATTAGATGCGGCAATTGCTGTACAAGGTGACCAACAAATAGGTCAAGTATTAATTGGGTGGGGATGGATAACACAAGAACAACTTAATGAGGCGTTAGGTATTCAAATACCACCAACACCTCCACCACCACCACCACAATCTTTTTTACAACAGCAACAGCCGGTGTATCAACAACCAGTTGCTCCACTACAAGTTCAACAACCAGTTGGTGGTCCAGATTTAACAATGGATACATTACAAAAATCAAAGTTTAATATTGATTTAAAAACTTTAATTTATGTAGGTTCATTATTGGTAACAGCTATTACTGGATATTTTACATTTATGGCAGAATTAGACAGTAGATTTGCAGCACTTGAGGGTAATGATAAAGATTTGATGGTAGAGATTGATAAAAGACTTACAGCATTAGAAAATACATTCACACCAATTGGTGATGGGGTTTATTCAGTAGATCCATCAGGAACTTGGCCACCTTCTCGTGGTGAATATAAAATGAAAGATGAAATGTCAAGAAATAAACTTATTGTTCTTGAAGAAAAGATTGAAGATTTGGAAGAAGAAATAGAAAAATTAGAACAAGAATTGAAGGATAAATAGTTATGTTTAAAAAATTACTTATATTAGGAATATTAGTTACATCACTATTTGGTGGTGTGAGAGAATTAGACGATGAAAATTTTGACAAAGCTACAAGAAGAGGTTTAGTAGTAGTAGAGTTTTGGGCTAGTTGGAATGAAGCTAATAAAGTAACGGTATTAGATGATTGGGATAACTTTGATGCTAAAGTGTATAGAGTAAATATAGATTTATATCCAAAGATACAAACAGATAACGAAGTTGTTATACTTCCAACAATTATATTTTATGATGATGGAAAAGAAGTAAAAAGACTTCAAGGAGATATGTCATTTTCTTTGGAAATAACAACAAAACAATTAGATAAAGTAATTGATGAGATATTGATGAGTAAATTTTAGTATGCCCAATAGAAAAGCAAAAGATAAAAAGATGTTTAAGAAAAGACTTAACAAATGGCTGAATAGATATGGAAGAACTAAAAAACAACTTGAGAACTATAAAAAGAAACATGGTGCTGATAGCATTCCACCCATGCCTACATATTAATGATTAAACTAAAATCATTATTAACAGAAGGAACAATAGCTTGTGGGGAGTGTCTTACATATGCTTGGAAAACTGCAGCTAAAAACTATAATAATCCAAAGATGAAAATAGTATATGGTGAAGTTGGTAATAAATGGTTAAGTGGTGGTAAGAGATTTAAACACGCTTGGGTAGAAGATAAAGGAAAAGTAATGGACTGGCAAACAATGGAATTGGGAATGAGTAAGTATGCAAAGAAGGGATGGCCTAAAAGTCAATTTTATAAATTCTATTCACCAAAAGATTTGAATATTTATACACCAAAAGAGGCAATAGATAATTTTAGAAAAACAAAATCAATAATGGGATGGGATTGGAAATGATTAAACTAAAAAAGATGTTAATCAAAGAAGAAGTTGATAGAAACAAATTGAAAAATGCTCTCAAAGATGTCATTGACGCAACTGATAAATTATCTAAAGCCGTAAATGAACTACTGAATATATTTGTAAGACATCATAAGAATGTAAGAGATGCTATAGGTGACCCACTGTTTAAGGTGATAAATAAAACTATCAATTTAAAAGGTAAGGTAAACAAATTGTTGGCTTGGAAAAAACATTTAGCTAAATTGGAGAAGAAACTATGATAAAATTAAAAAAATTATTAAAAGAAAGTAAATACGCATGGGATAGAAAGTTTGGTGATCCACTTCCCACGTTTAAAGATATAGCGGAAATTCATCAAAATACATCGTTAAAAAATGAAGGTTCGTTCAAAAGGGCCCCTTTAAAAAGGGGATACTGGGTGATATTATCTGGTCGTGGTGGTGAACTCACCAGAGACTTTACAGAAAGAAAAAGTGGAATTAAAAAGCTTATTATCGATTTGGCAAGAGAGGGACAGATTGATGCCGGAGATACAATTTCAATAGAAAAAGTATAATGAGAAAATGAATGAAATTTATAACAAATATTATAAATCGTTTATTTGGAAAAAGATTTGAATATTTATACACCAAAAGAGGCAATAGATAATTTTAGAAAAACAAAATCAATAATGGGATGGGATTGGTAGGAGTTAAATTATGACAAGATATAGAATAACAAAACAATTATATAAAGCACCGAAACCAGGTGATCCAGTTTGGGCGATGAGAAATGTATTTGTTGCGATGTTAAATGAAAATGATACAATATTTGAATATGATTCATTAGAAGAAGCAGAAACGAAGAAGTCAGAATTAGAAGAATCAGAATCGGATAGAAGAATTAATATTTTAGAAGTTTAAATTTGGAGAAGATTTATGAAAAAAATTATATTAGCATTATTAACGACAGTATTATTATTTGGACAAGATGATGATGGTGGGAATTACTTTGTAGATAATTTCTTAAAGTATTCAACATTTTATACAAGTTTAAGTTTAGAATCACCTTTTGTACCGCAACAAAAGTTTGCTGTTAATACAGAAGCGGGAACATTTGAAGAAACAACAGAAGAAATTCAAGGTTCATATAATATTTCTTTTGGTTTGAGAAAACTTGCAAGATTTAAGTATCAATCAAAGAAAAGTAATTTTTACGATGGATCAGAAAATGAATTATCAGATGTAGCAACTGTTGGTGCTGTAAGTGGTTGGGAATATTTAGTAAAGTGGTCATCAATTCGTTCATTTGGTGAAGAATATGTAGATTCAGAATCTTGGATGAGATATTTAGGTGATTGGTTTGTTGTAAAGGGTTCTTATGTAAATTTTGGACGACAAGATTTAGAGTTTGGCCAATTAGATATACGATATAGAAAACCAATTGGACATAATTGGAATTTCACAGTAGGTAGTAATTTTAGAGGTCATCCAGCTTATGGATTGTTTCCATTTAATGATTGGTTAGTTGAAGCAAACGGAGCTTGGTGGGAACTTGCATATAATTATGGATATGATGATGAGTTTTGGTTTATTGATCCAAATCAAAATGGTATTCAAGATCCAGGTGAACCAGGCAATTATCATTGGTATGATGAAAATGGTAATTTAGTTTCTGACACCGATAATGAATTTTATAAATATTATTATGGTGATTTAATTTCACAATATAATGATGAACAAGTTGATGCACTTGGATGGCAATATGAAGCTTCATTTGTTATAGGTATAGATTATTACAATTATACAAAGAAATTTTGGTTACATGGTTGGGGTTCTGTAATACCATTTGGTAAAGGACTTACAGATTATTCATTTACATATGGAAAAGGTGATTTAGATTTTGATATTGGTGTAGTAACTGGGTGGAAATTAAATAGAAGTTTTGGATTGTTTGGAGAATGTAGGTATTTATCGTATTGGGGTATAGATGCGTATGAAATTAAAGCTGGATTAAATTATACAATATATTAAGGGGAAACTTGGTGACCAAAATAGGTGATATATTAGTTCAGAAAGGATATATAATACAGCAACAACTGGATGCTGCTCTTTCTGTTTCACAAGATGAACAACAACTTGGTCAAGTTTTAATAGGTTGGAATTTTATAACAGCAGAACAGTTGAAGGAAGCTGTTGATATTCAAAAATCACCACCACCACCACAGATACCACCAGTACCACAGATACCACCAGTACCACAGTTTCCGCAATATCCTCAAACACCACTAATACCAACTGGTGGTCCAGATTTAACGATGGATAATTTACAAAAGTCAAAGTTTAAGATTGACTTAAAGACATTGATTTATATTGGATCTTTATTAGTTACATCAATAACTGGGTACTTTGGATTTATGGCAGAATTAGATTCGAGGTTTGGAGCACTTGAGTCACAAGATAATACTATGGTTGTTGATATGGATAAAAGATTGACATCATTAGAAACAACAATGGATAAAAGGCTTACAGATTTGGAAAATACATTTACGCCAATAGGTGATGGTGTTTATTCAGTAGATCCAAGTGGTACTTGGCCTCCATCTCGTGGGGAATATAAGATGAAAGATGAGATGTCAAGAAATAATATTATTCAAATTAATAAATATTTAGAAGAATTTAAAGAAGATATTGAAAAAATAGAAGAAAAATTAGATAAAAAAGTTGATAAGGATTAGTTATGATTAAGAAGTTATTAATATTAGGTTTGATGATTACATCTCTTTTCAGTCAAGTTAAAGAATTGACTGATGAGAATTTCGAAAAGGCTACTCGTAGAGGTTTAGTGGTAGTAGAATTTTGGGCAACTTGGAATGAGGCGAACAAAGTAGAAATATTAGATGATTGGAGTGAAGATACATTTGATGCTAAAGTGTATAGGGTAAATATTGAATTATATTCAAGTATTCAATCAGATAATGAGGTAGTAATTCTTCCAACTATTATTTTTTATGATAGCGGAGAAGAAGTGGAGAGGTTACAGGGAGATATGAGTTTTACTCTCAAAGTAACACCGGGTAAATTAGATGAAATAGTAGAAGAAATACTTAGCAATAAGTTTTAGGAGAAGAATAATGTTTAAACAAATATTTAGTATGGTAATGTTAATGGTGACAGGTGTAATTGGATTTCAGTCGTGTGAAGATGATTCAAATATAATTGGTGGTGGAACTGAACCTGAATTAGTTGGTTGTGAAGCGGCTAATGTTTATGATTGGGATAGTGTAGAATTTGAAACTTCACTTGATGGTAATGCTGATACTTGGATTGCCTTCTCATTAGAAGAAATGACATTATTTACAGTTGTGATAGATCAACCTGGTTTTCAATGTACTGTATATAGTGGTTGTGATGGTGAAACAGGTTTAGATCCACCATTATTTCAATTTGAAACAATAGGAAATGGATTTGAAATTGGTATAGTTCCTGAAGGAAGTTATTGGGTAAAGATTTTAAATACAAGACCAAACAGAATGGATTTTACTTTTAGAATAGAATTAGATGATATAATTTATGGTTGTATGAATAATGATGCCAGTAATTATAATGGAGATGCAAATGTAGATGATGGTAGTTGTGCGTTTCAAGATTGTAATGTAGATTATTATATTCCAGAACTTGATGATTATGCGTCTAATGTTTATTTTCCAATGGTATTAGATTGTGATGGTAATTGTTCACCTGAATCTTGGGTTGGTGATGGATGGTGTGATGATGGTAGTTATGGTATATATGGATTAGAAGGTGGAGTAGTTCCTATTAATTTATGGTGTTCAGAATTAGAGTGGGATTTAGGAGATTGTGAACAAATTCCAGAAGGATGTACAGAAGGTTTAATTGAAGATTGTAATGGTATATGTGCACCTGAATCGTGGTTGGGTGATGGTTATTGTGATGATGGAAGTTATGTATATAATGGAAATACTATATTCTTTGATTGTGAAGTATTTAATAACGATAATGGTGATTGTGATGGACAAGGTAGAACATCACAAGAAAGAAGATATTTAAATGGAAGAATTAATATTTTAGAGTAAAATTAGGAGGCAAAATATAATGATTAAATTAAAAGAATTATTATCGGAAGGAAAAATAGTATCCGATGTTGAACGGGCTGCTAAAAAAATTGGTATTAAATTTAAGAAAAAAGTAAAAACTAAATTTACAAATGATTTTACTGGTCCAAATGAAAAAGGTGAAAATGTTAAATACGATAGTTGGATGGATATGAATCCAGATAATTATGAATCTATGGGTAGAGCTTTAGTTGATGCGTTGAGTGGTAGATATGTACAAATGAAACGACTTAAATATTCAAATGGTGGTGGTATAGTATTTAGAAAAGATAGAAAAGATAAAAAAACAGAATTTACAATCATATATACGAGAAGTATGTCAGGTCCGTATATAAGTTATGAAGGTGTACATGGTGAATAAACTTGTAGAAGAAATAATAAAACCTATATTAGAAGCCAATCCTAAAATCAAAAAGGTTATTGGTGTATATGGTGGTAGATTTCAACCATTCGGTCCTCATCACTATAAAACTTATAAGTGGTTAGCCAAACAAGTTGATGATGCTTACATCACAACATCTAATATAAAGAAACCACCTCGTCATCCAATGAACTTTAAAGAAAAAGTCAGACATATGACGAAGATGGGAGTTCCTTCATCTAAAATTGTTGAAGAAAAAACACCTTATGTTGCAAACAATGCATTAAAAGGATATGATAAAGATACTACAGCAGTTGTTTATGTTTTTGGAAAGAAAGATGCTGGTAGATTAAAAGGTGGAACTAAAAAGAGTGGTGGAAAAACATATTATCAAGATTTTAAACAAAACAAAAAGAATTTAGAAGGATATGAAACTCACGGATATATTTTAACTGCACCACATATTTCAATATCAGTTGGTGGGAAAGAAGTGAGTGGAACTTCAATGAGGGAACTATTAGGTTCACCAAATATTGATGATAGTGAACGAGGTAAATTATTCAAAAAGGTATTTGGTTATTATGATAAAGGTGTATTCAGTATGATAACTAATAAGTTTAAAAAGTTATTTGGTGAGATTACAGAAGAAGTCGTATTGAATGAAGGTGTAAAAGATAAATTAAAAAAGGTATTTAAAAATATCAAAAAAGAAATGAAACAAAATAAAAAATTAGGAAAAATTCTTACAAAATATATAAGACAAGGTGGAAAACTTTCATCATCAGATACAACATTTGCTAAACAACAATTTCTTGAAGCTTTAAAATTAGTTGGATTGACTGGATTAGTTTTAGTTCCATTTGGTAAATTTTCAATTCCAGTATTAGTTAAAGTTGCAGAAATGGTTGGTATGGATTTATTACCAAGTTCGTTTAAAGAAGAAATAAATGAGAGTAAAAAGGAATTTGTAATTTGGGGAATAGCACCAGGTAAGAGTTCAGAAGATATACTTTATACAAAAGCCAAGTCTAATTCAGAAGCTAAAAAAGTAATAAAAGTTTTAACAGATAAACATGGAGTAAAGAAAGCTAGAATACAAGTTTTAGATTTAGAACAAGACCCATCATCGTTTTGGAAATCAGATAAGATATTTGAAGGTGTTGATTTGCCAATAGAAATAGGTGATACAGTTATGATGGGTAAATTTAAAAACAAAAAAGTTGTAATTAAAACAATTGAATGGAATGAAAAAGGTGATTTACTTATCAATGGAAAATCAGCAATGAGAATGAGAATACCGAAGAAATCAAATATATTTGATGAAGAAGTTGTTAAAGAATTTCTATCAACAATTGATATAAATGAAATTATAGAAGAAGCTTCAACAGTAGCTTTAAGTGGATTACAAGCAGTTGATTCTGGTCCAAATGCTCTTATGAAAGGTCTGGGTGGATATGTTGGAAGAAATAAAGAACAAGCAGAACAACTTGGTTGGGAAGTAATTGATTATATATTAGATATTGATATTACTAATATACCACCAAACAAAAAAGAATTTGATAATGATAGAGTAAGTTCAGTAACTTATTTACCAGCTGGAATAGGAACAGGAAAAACACCGAATAACCAAGACAATTTAATTGGTGTAAAAGGTTACAACAAATGGGTTAAAAATATGAAAAAAATAGCTCAAGAAGTTGGTTTTAAGTTAATAAAATTCAAAAAAGATGAAAAGGAAATGAAGAAACAAATTTCAAAAGATACAACACAAACACTTAAACAACAAAAGAGTGATGAGAAAGAACAAGCAAAAGATATTAAAGATGTTAAAGTAGAAGAATCAACATTTTCAAAAGATTGGTGGGGTGAAGTATTAACAGATATAGAATGTTCAGATAATCCATTAGATACCAGAATTTTATTACAATGCGGTGGTGCATACGGCCATATGGCTCACCCATTCGATGATAAAGATTTAACATTTGGTGATTTAAAGAAAATTATTGAATTGGGTTTAGGTGGACACCTTAATCGTGAAGATAATGTTACAGAAAAACTTGATGGACAGAATCTTATGATTTCTTGGAAGAATAACAAACTTATTGTGGCGAGAAATAAAGGTCATATTAAAGATTTTGGTAAAACAGCATTATCTGTAAGTGGTATTAAATCAAAATTTGAAGGTAGGGGTGATATAGCAGATGCATTTGGTTTTGCAGTAACTGATTTACAAAAAGCGATTAAAGGATTATCACAAAAACAGAAAGATAAAATATTCAATGAAGGACAACATTGGATGAATTTAGAAGTGATGTGGCCAGCATCTGCGAATGTTATTGATTATGATGTAGCTGAGATTGTTTTTCATGGAACATTGAAATATGATGAAAAGGGAAATGTAATAGGTGAAGTAAAAGGTAGTGGTAGAGTATTAGCTGGAATGATTAAACAAACTAATCAACATATACAAAAGAAATATACTATTGGAAAACCTAATTTTTTAACAGTTTCAAAACATCAAGATTTTGGTAAGATGAAAAAGAAATATTCATCAAAGTTAGATAAATTAAGAAATCAATATGGATTAAAAGATTCAGATACATTATCTTTATATCATCAATCATATTGGCAAGAATACATTTATAATGCAGCTAAACAGATGAAATATAATATATCAGATAAAGTATTAAAGGGATTAACTAAACGATGGGCATTTTTTGATAAATCGTATAAAATATCATCAATTAAAAAAGACATTGATAATGAACAGTTTTTAAATTGGTTTTTATCGACAGATAAGAAAGACCATAAAAAGATGGTTAAAGAAAATATGAAACCATTTGAAGTATTATTCTTTGAAGTTGGTGCTGAAATTATGAAAAATATGAGTGGATTTATTGCAGCAAATCCAGATAAAGCAGTTCAAGGGATAAAGAAAAGAATTGAAAAATCAATATCAGATGTTCGTAGTGGAAAAGATTTGAAAAAACTTAATACATTAAAATTACAATTAGATAAGTTAGATGCAATAGGTGGATTAAATGCTATAGTTCCAAGTGAGGGGATAGTGTTTAAATATAAAGGAAATACTTATAAGTTTACTGGAGCATTTGCTCCAATCAATCAGCTAACTGGATTGATGAATTTTTAGTGAAAAGTAATATTATTTAATAATTATATATATATAAGAGGTAGAAATGGCAAAATATTCAAAAAATTTACAGCATGTTCAAGATATGTTGGATGGGAAGTATCAAAGGAAAGTACAAACTGGATATACTCCTAGTGACGATAAACATGAGGTAGGTGATATTTGGACAGATAGTGATGATAA
>Ga0208920_1000445_pt1 | contig 10773 bp, 15 predicted proteins | sample 19_taG_FD_184094 | JGI IMG/M metagenome (GOLD analysis project Ga0208920, IMG submission 184094) | Marine viral communities from the Subarctic Pacific Ocean - 19_ETSP_OMZ_AT15317 metaG (SPAdes) (version 2) | ecosystem: Environmental > Aquatic > Marine > Oceanic | place: Pacific Ocean | collected...
TCTCCAAGTTAAAAGTTGTTCTCCAATACCTGTTAGAAGTAGAGGCATCGCCTATCCCCCTGATTACAGACCATGAAGGTGGTTTTGTAAATCGTACTGTAACTGTTTCTCCATCAACAGGGTCTGGTATTGTAAATGAATCTGTCCCCTCATTTATAGTTGTAATATAAAAAGTATCAAAGGTCGCTCTTTGTGTTCCAGTTAAAGTGGTAGACCATTGCCAATTCCTTATTGCTGCTGTAAAAACTTTCCTCTTCTTTGGAGCACCTGAATCCATTTGTGACTTAATAAAAGCCTGTTGTCTTTCATCTTTAAAACCTCCATCTATCGGATATTGTGGTAATGATGCTGGGTACGCTGGCATTAATTTATCTCCTTATCGTGCTTTGTTGCATATCACGAAATTGACTGAGCATTTGATTATTAAATTTACTCCCTGGCTTTACCTGTTGTGACATTTTCTCATCAAGAATTACATCTATACTTCTCCCTCCCTGTTCGCTTTCTGATTCTTCAACTCTTGTTCCTTCTGGAGCACCGATAATGTTTATTTCTACATTACTCCCACCCCCTCCTATGCTTCCCATAACCTGACTCATTCTATCAAGTGGTATTAATGCCTCTGGCCCCGCTTCACCGAATATCCCTGCTGTTGGTTTAGTGGCTATCCCTCCTTCTGCTTTGTATACATTTGTACCTGAAGGGAGTCCCCCCCATCCTAAATCTAGTCCAGACAAAGCTGGACTATTAGCTATCTCTAATTGTGTACCTACTGCACTAGAACTAATTTCTGCATTTAATGAATTAAAACTCGCTCCTCCACCAATCCACCCTCCAACTGCTGTTCCAAGTGCTCCAGCAATTTGTCCAACCCACCCTGAACCTGACCCTCCTGCTGCTTGTCCAAATAACGCTTGCATCATCGGTTGAATGATTGTGATTTTAACAGCCATATCAGCAATCATTCTGGTGAAAGAGTTAAGGATATCTGAAAAACTTACTTCCGCTCCCATAACCATATCAGTCAGAGTATTACCAAACTCATCTCCCCAAGACATGATACTGGATTGCATAGTTTGATAAGCTCTATTATGTTGTAATTTTATTTTACTTATAGAATCAATTTTAAAGTCTCTCAATTCCTCCGCACCAATTTTACCCTCAGCAACTAATATATTATATGCTTCGGCTTCTTTTTCAAATTGTGCTATCGCAACTCTTGAGGCTGACTTAGTTAATGCCATCTTTTCCAGATTAAAGGACTTAAATGTTTCCTCTAATTCTTTTGCGGTCTCATCAGCAGCATTAAATAAATCTTCAATATTCTTTTTTATTTGTTTGGCTTCCTCACTCATACCTCCCAGTCCTGTACCTCTCTCCGCTATCAATTTGTTTATAAGAGGTATACTGCTAATCTGATTAGGACGTCCCTCTTCTCCCCCAAACTTTTCCCTATCACCTAATGCTTTAGGGTCAAACTTTAACCCTCTATTACCAAGACTTCTCCCTACCTTGCCAATCGTGTTCTTTACCACTCTTGCTATTGTTGTCAAATCAGCTGCTAGTTGAAGGAAGATATTAGCAATCTCTTTCAAAACCTTTGTAAATATTTCTAAATCCCCTCCTGTCTTAAAAGATTTTAAGAAGCCTATCACTAACCTAGTTGCTTTCGTTATTGCTGGTGCAAAGAATCCTCCAATATCAATCCCCATATTCACAAAGGCTTGTTTTGCCCTCCCTAACTGTTTCCCTAACGACTTCAATCTAACTTCTACTTCTTTATCAATAGAGCCTACGTCCTTCAAAGCTACACCATGAACATTTAATACTTTAGTCAAACCATTAAATACTTCTACTGCCCTCCCAGCCTGTCTTATACCTGTCAACTGTTGAGCTACAAATATCTTTTGGTTGTCATCAAGTAACTGGTACGCTTTCATAACCTCAAACAATATATCTCTACCACTCTTAAAAGTACCATCGAGATTCTTTTGGTCTATCAATAATGCTTTTAAAGTATCTCTGGTTCTAGTTTGTGTGCTAGTTAATCTCAACATAGATGTTCTCATAGCCACAGCTGCTTCACTCCCTGACCCGAACACTTCTATAATTGGAGTAAGTACGGCTGCTGTTTCTTCCATTGTGAAACCCATCAGTTTTGCAATAGGAGAAAATTGAGCCATACCTGTTGCCAATTCACCGAAACTCGTTGCAAATTTATTTGATACAGCATTAATAAGATTGAAAGCCCTCTGTGCTTCTGATGCTGGGGCTTTAAAACCTTTCAATATTCTTGTCAATTTTTGAGAAGCATCTACTACTGATAATTGACTGGCTGTTGCTCCCTTCATTGCTACCTCTTGTAGTTTGAATGCTTCCTGAACTGTGAAACCTGCTTGTTTAAAATTGGCTGCCCCCTGAAGAACCTCTGAAGCTGCCTCACCAAAGGTGTTTGATATCTCTTTAGTAATTCCTATAAATTGTTTAGCACTCCCCTCACTATCCAACATCACCTTCTGTAAATCGAGCAGAGCATCTTCAAACTTTACAAACTGCCTTGTAGCCAATCCTATAGTGACTCCTACAGCTGCCCCAAATATAGCCACAATTCCCCTTACTTTCCGAACCACTGCTCCAACAGCAGTAAAACTTTTGGTAGCTCTCCCAGAAAACCTTTTCAGCTGCCTTTCGGCTTTCTTTAACTCTCTTTGGAGTTTATAGGTATTACCATCTATTGTCACCATCAAAGTCCCAACATTAGCCACTTTGGTTATCCTCCTTTTTAACAAATTTAGTAGTCATTGCTGTCATCTGTTTTTTCATATATGCTACCTTATCTTTTTTAGTTTCCTTCTCAAATTTAGGCATAAAATCTTCAACCTTAAATGGTTGTGGTTGTTTCTTTGAATCTCTATTAACATTTGCTAATATACAACATATCTGTGCTGTCTGATAATATTGTTGTATTTCTCCAAACGGTTCTACACTGTAATACATTTCCCACTCCTTCACCTGTCTGGGAGATAATCCTGCTAATAAATAATCAGGATGCCATACTCCTAACGCCAGAGCCAATCTAAAATAGAATCTTCGCTCTGGCGACTTTAGTTTTTTGACATATCGTCAACATCATCTTTTGTTATCCCTGACAACCTTTGCCCTACTTCAAATATCTTATCCAAAGCGTGAGCTGATTTCTTACCAAGAGCTGATATATCCTTCTCAGTAAATAATTGATTTCCTTCCTCATCAACACAAACAGCCACTACTAATTTCGCTCTGAGATTTTCAAAAGTCCTTTTGTTTGTATCAATATTAAAGATAGACTTCTCAAACTTGTCTCTCTCTGCTCCTGTTAAAGTTCTTACAAATACATCTCCACCCCATTCTGGAATGCTTACTTTTTCTGTTTTTAAATCTTTTACTTCAAATATTTGTTCTTTGGTTAAGAACATAAGTCACCTCTTTCTTAATTAAATTGTTCGGGAGGGTTCCTCCTTTGGAGGGTTCCTCCATTGTTATAGTCCTCCATTATGATGTCTGAGTTATCTGACCATCAATTGATATTGTCACTGTCATAGTTACTTTGTCATCAAGTGGAACGTCCAATGTGATGTTAGTAACCCAACCTCCAAATGAATACTCTGTTGCAGCAGTATCTGAAAGTACTATAACATAAGTCTGATTAGCTGAGTTTTTTTCAAAATCAAAGTTGAATAAATCATACCCAGCCCTAGTGAAGTTCATATTCAAAGTAATTTCTCCACCATCTCTAAATCCACTTATCTTCTCTCGATACCCACCAGTAGAATCTAAAGTCGTAACATCTATAATATCTCTTGTCTTATTAAAACCACTGATAGAATTTATTTCTGCTACTGCTACAGAATTCCTCTTGAAAGTCGAACCTACTCCTGAAAAACCTGAACTTGCCATTCCTTCTCACCTCCCTTACCTGTTAAAAAATTATGCCGTTCTGTGAATCCTAAAATTCAAAGTCAGCGTTGGTCTATCGTTCTTATCGTATCCTAAAGAGATTATGTCTGAAGAAGCCCATATCCCTTGATACAATGTGCTATTAATAGTTGTATTCTTAAATTTATGTAACACTCCCTTGATTGTCTCCATTGTAGAATACGCTAAAGTATAAGTTGTACTCCTGACTCTCACCTGTATAGTTGGAAAATCGTTCCTCTCTGTACTTGATGCTGGTTCAAATCCTCCTGTGTCAAATATAGAAACTACAGCATCAGGTCTTGTTGGCTCTCTACTTACAAATAAATCTGTACCCTCTGTCAAACTCGTTGCTGAGGAAGAGAGTGCAAGTATTGCTGATATATCTACTGCTGGGCTATTCATATTATACTCGCCCTCCTTTGTATAATTTTAAATATATTTCTTGAATTATTCCTTAATGCTTGTTCTAAAAACTTAGACTGACCAACTTTGAAAGTTCTCCCAGCAGGAGCTTCATGTACATCTACAGCATAATAAGCTGTGTACCCAACTTCTGCAAAAGGTTCTGCCCAGCCTGTTCCTCCCTTTCTTTCTTCTACTATTTGTTTATGTTTGCTTGTAAGCCTATCAACAACAGCTTGCCCCCCTGCTTTCTTTTTCTTTACTTTAAATGAGCTAGCAGCCCTTGCTTTTGGAGTTTTATCCCCTCCCCCATAAACAATATACGCACTAGCCCTAAGATTGCCTGTGTCTACAGGAGTTATTCTTTGTGATTCTCCCCTTACTAATATTGCTGCCTCTAGCAGTCCTGCTACTGTCTTATTCTCTATCTTCTTTAAAGACTCATTTAATCCACGAACTACTCTATCTAATCCTGTTACTTTAATAGCTTTTCTTCTAGCCATTACAATATAGCCTTTCGTTCAAAGTCTGTCGCTTTCATATTAGGTGTCTTAATAAACTGTCTTATCTCAAAAGCATCTGTTACTGTCTTTGGGTCTGAAGTAATATCTGTTCCTAAAAATAGCCAGCCCTCTGAATCTAAATCTTGACTCACGAATACAAAAGCCTTTGATACATTCTCCCTGCCTGATGAGTCTATAAATGTTTCTGTCCTATCCTCCCACCTCCCTGTTATCTGTACAGGGTCTGCGAAAGTCTTTGTCCCGAACTGGTCTTTAGTAGGACTCCCCCAATACGTTATTGTCTGATTGTGATTTCTTGTTAAAAAACTCATGTCATATCTATGGCATCAACCGTATCCACCCTCGCTTTACGTCCACCCAAACTTGCTAATCTTCCTGTCGTATCTAACATTATCGCCTGTTGACCATAGGAAGTTAAATTCAAATTTCTTGCCTCCCTATCAGCATTACCAACATACTTAACCGTTGTTCCTCCTATCTTCTCCTCCACTCCTTGCCTCTCAATAGAACATGCCACTAAATGGGCTGCTACCCACCTCTCTAATTCTTTTAAGTGGTCAGTAGTTATTGTGGTCTCACTCCCTAATACTTCTGTTATCAGGACATTCGCAGCATTTATCTGTGCTGTGATTGTTTCAGTCGTTGCAATTAATTCTTTTACCTCATCACTATCTACTCTTGCCATTATATTGTCTCCTTATTCCAAAGGTCAGGACTAATAAAATCTTTTACCGTTTGTTCTTTCCACTCCAATCCCAACCATTCTATAATTGATTCTATATCTATATAATTTCCATCTATCATTTCTTGTGGGAAGACTTCTCTAATATTTAATTTGTTCTCATACATTTCTTTAAACCTCTTGACATGCTCCCTGACCCAACCTAACCAACCGTTCCTATCTTTATATTTAGACATAAATCCTGTCTTCATGCAAGAACTAATTATATCTTCGCTTCTCCTTCGTACTATAATCCACTTAGCATCTGGGAAAGCCCTATCCCATAAAGTCCACATCAGACACATCTTTGCTCCCTTATACATTATCTTTCCCTCCTTATACCCTTGTGTCCTCATTATCTTTTCAAATCTTTCATGCCAAAGCTTTCCGCTCTGTTCTTCAAAGTCCCTTATGTTAGGGAGGGGTTTCTGTCCCATAGGGTCTGCTCCCAATTCTACAAACAAAGGCTTAACCATCTCATTCACTACCGTTCTGTTCTCATACATACCTTTTTTGTTGTATGGAGTAGCCTGTGCTAGTTCTCCACCCCATGCGCCACATTTATGTATTACGCCTGCAGTCATCGAAGTACCAGACCTCGCACACCCTGTTATAAGAATAGGACTCTTTATCATTTCTTACACTCCTTATTTATCCAATCATATGTTTTTGTAAGTCCTTCATCTAAAGGTAAAGAAGGATACCAATCCAATACTTCTTGAATTAAACTATTCTCTGAATTTCTTCCTCGTACTCCCTCTGGGCCAGCTATGTGTTTTATGTCTAATTCTTTTCCTGCAATTCTCATTACCTTCTTTGCTAGTTCGTTAATCGTCACCATTTCTTCAGAACCTATATTAACTGGATCACTATAATCAGAACCCATAAGTCTGATAGTTCCTTCAACACATTCATCAATATATAAAAAAGACCTTGTTTGCTTTCCATCTCCCCACATTTCTATTTCAGAATTAGCTTCAGCTACTTTACGACACATAGCGGCAGGAGCTTTCTCTCTACCACCTGCCCAAGTTCCTTCTTCACCAAAAATATTATGATATCTTGCAATACGAACTTCCAACCCATAATTTCTTTCGTAAGCTTTGTATAGTCTTTCACTAAATAGTTTCTCCCATCCATATTCACTATCAGGATTAGCAGGATAAGCTGAGTCTTCGGCACAATTAGGATTATCGGGATCAAGTTGATTATGCTCTGGATACATACAAGCTGATGAAGAGTAGAAAATCTTTAGACTAGGGACATAATCTTTACAGAGTTCTAGCACATTTAAATTTATCATAGCCGAATTATGCATTATGTGAGCATCATTATCACCTGTGAAAACAAAACCTGCTCCTCCCATATCTGCTGCTAGTTGATATACTTCATCAAAAGATTTATCTATAACTTGTTTACAAAATATAATATCTCTTAAATCTCCAACAATAAAATCATCCGCTTCAGTTTCAGAAAATTCTGGAAGTTTTAAATCAACTCCTCGTACCCAATAACCATCTTTTTTTAATCTTCTTACTAAATGACTTCCTATGAAACCTCCTGCTCCAAGAACAAGTGCCGTTTTTATTGACATATATAAATTCCTTTATTATTTAATATCCGTTTTAATCCTTTATTCCATGTTTCTCTCTGTTTCTTGTTATCCAACCATCGTGAGTATCTGCTTAAATGTATAAAATTTTGATATAGGGTTGGTAGTTCGTTCATTTAGTCTCCTTTTCTTTATTTATGAATTCGTACATGCATTCAGTATTACAAAAATGTTGCTCACCAGAATAATCTGGATTATGTAAATGTATAAAAGGATTTTCTGTTTCTTTTGGCAATTGTATGGGAGATGTTTTAAAAATCTGTTCCTTATTACAATTATCACAAACATAAACACTTTTTATTGACATATATAAATTCCTTTATTATTTAATATCCGTTTCAATCCTTTATTCCATGTTGTTTTAACAGGATTCCAACCATTCTTATTCCCTCCATTAGGTCTGGTGGCAGATAGCCTCCCAGACCCTCATATATTTCTTTTCCATATATTAATGCACTAGGCATATGTTTCTCCCTAATCCAGTAAATGTTACAGTGTATTCTGGGTTGATAGCTTCTATCAATCTATGAAATTCTACTAATGTGGGATAACCTCTAACTTTTCCTATATCTACCGCATCATCTACTATAATGACTGATTCGTTATTAAAATATTTCTTTATTATTTTTAACTCTTGTACTAGGCAAGAAGAGTTACTTGTATGTGCATCAAGAAAGAACACACATCTTTCATCTTTTATCTTATGTCTCAAATCTGCTAAAACTTTTGGTGAGTCTCCATACAACCAAGACACATTATCATTTGCAGGGTCAGTCTCAAATGCGTGTTGTCGTTTTGACACAAAGAAACTTTTTTCAATGGTGTAAACCTTATCAAAGTGTTTAGCCATAATATCTGTAGTGCCTCCTTCTTCTGTGCCTGTCTCTATAAGTATCTCAATATCTTTTAATCCTTTAATACAATATTGATATCTAAACAATATTTCTAAATAGACATTGGGTACTGATAAAACAACAAAGGGGTCAAACCATTCTGATTGGTCACTATCATACCATTCCTTCACTCTTTTCTGAACCCATGAATCGTGAACTTGTTTATATATGTTTTCTAATAGCATTAAATGAATTCGTCATTGAGTTCTGGATTCTTTACTCTTTCTAAATATCTGTTCATTACATCCTGTCGGCATCTATACTCTTCACATAGAGAATGTTCTAATGCAGTAATCTTTTCTATTACATCTTTCTTTTGTTGACTCTTCCAGATGGTATGCAGAGTATTATCATATATATTGCCGAATATGTACTCTGGTTTTCCGTAGAAAATGTTGCAAGGAGTCACATTCCCACATGCATCAATAAGACAATAGAAATGAAACGCATGACATTCTTTATAAGTTCTTGCTTGATCTAATCGTTCTAGACTCTTCACCCTCACTACTGTGGTGAAATTTTCATCATCTAATTTCTCAAGTCTTTCTTGTAAGTTATCTCTTAGATATTGATAGTTATTTATCTGATAAGAACTACTAGGGTGACAATGAGCGGGTTTCACTTGAAAGTTGTGAACACCAATCTCTTTTGTAATCTCACCAAGTCCTTCTATCTCATTTATATTTTCAGGCATTAGAAGAGTTTGGACACCTATCTGTACATTATGTCCAGATAATTTAACTTCATGTGTGCAAAACTTTATGTTGGAAAGAACCTTATCAAATTCATCTCTATGTACTCCATGAATACTAGAGAATGTTTCTGGAGTTCCTGCATCAACACTAAATCGTAACCAAGATAGGTAAGGCAATGTTTTTTTTAATGTATTTAAGCGTGATCCATTAGTAGAAAGTGCTACCTTAATTCCTAAGTCATGTGCTGTCTTTACAAATAAGGGTAAATCTTCATGTAGGGCAGGTTCTCCCTCTCCTGCAAAATAGATTGACCTTACACCAATTTCAGAAGCAACTCTCAATGTCTTAACAAACACTTCTGCATCAAGAGAATCATTTTTATGGTTTATCCAATCAAGAGTACACTGTACACAGCGATGATTGCATTTATTTGTTATTCCAACTTCAATATGTATAGGATAACAAAAACCTGTAGTTTTCCAAAGAGCAATCCTTGTAGGATGCAAACTTAATTTGTGTGTGTCAATTTCCTTAATTCCCAATTTTGTTCTCCCAATAAGCTAATAAATCTTTGAGTGTTCTTTCAGTAGAAATAACTGGAGACCATCCTGTAAGCTCTCTCATTTTATCACTGTTTAGTATCTGTATAGGTATATCTATTTTACGGACAAGACTTTCATCAACTACCTTCTCAGCTTCAATTCCTGCTAACTGCAACATCATATCAATGTAGAATTCTATTGTGTTTACTTTGTGACCGCTTACATGATATATCTCACCATTGGGTATTTTACCATCCATGTATTTTATCATCAATTCATAGTAAGCTATTACTACATCTCGAACATCCATCACAGCCCTCTGAGAATTAATATTCCCTACTTTAAGTATGGGTTCTTGTAATCCTTTTTTCATCTTTGCTATTTGTTCAGCATCAGATGAAATTGAATAACAAGATGGTCTACCTGCTCCTGTATGTGATCCTGCTCTCACAATAAAAGCATTCAACTTGTCCTTTTTTGTTTCTTTAAGTATATATCTGTCTGCTTCAGCTTTTGATACTCCATAAGGATTGTTTGGGAGCATAGCAAATGTCTCAAATATTTCCTCTTCTGAACATTCTCCATAAACTTCTGGAGTAGAGCATTGCATTATCACACTACCTGTTCGAAACACCTCACACAAATTCATAGTTCCTGTAGCATTAGTCTTATAATATAACTCAGGTTCTTTAAAGGATGTTGGAGGGTGTGTTAATCCTGCTAAGTGAAAAACACCATCAAAATTATATTCTCTTAAATATTTGAATGTTCTTATATCGCATAAATCACCCATTACATATTGAATACCATCAACTGCACCAAGAGAAGAATTGTGCAACATTCCATATACTTCGTGATCATTAGCTAATAAATGCTTTGCTAAGTAGGGAGCTACAAATCCTGATATGCCTGTGACTAGAAAACGCATATTAGTTCTTTCCCATTTTTCTACAAAATTCCACTCTTTTTTCCAAATAGGTTTTGTCTTCACTTGTCCTTCATGACTCCTAGCATACATATGAATATTATCTGTTGTTTTAAGTATCTCTACAAGATATGGAAAGCTAGAATCAGGTATTCGTATTTCAGAAGCCTTTTGTATAATTCCACACCAATCAAAAAGATGTGTATTTGGCAACTTAGTAATCTCAACTATAGGATATTGTGCTTTAGTAATAGCTTTCCCTGCACCCCTATGTGCTAACAATTGATAATCAGTAGCAAAATGATTGCACACAAGAGAGAACTTTTCTGGAACACCTTCTAAAACCTTATTTTCAAGTATTCTTTCTCTCTTATAGTTTCTGTTTATTTTGAAATAGTCTTGCCAATCTTCCCATCCACCAGTTTTAAATTGATCATCAGCATATCTATATTTTGTCTGCATGACATTGAAACCAAGTTCTTTTCCATGTGCAAACTTAAAA
>Ga0208920_1000451_pt1 | contig 10746 bp, 10 predicted proteins | sample 19_taG_FD_184094 | JGI IMG/M metagenome (GOLD analysis project Ga0208920, IMG submission 184094) | Marine viral communities from the Subarctic Pacific Ocean - 19_ETSP_OMZ_AT15317 metaG (SPAdes) (version 2) | ecosystem: Environmental > Aquatic > Marine > Oceanic | place: Pacific Ocean | collected...
GTTTTCTCCCTTACCTTTTCTGGCACGGAGATTATCAATGATTTGGGATTCTAATTGGGATTGAATGCTTTTAGCTCGTTCGGAGGAACCTTCTTCGCCATTTAACTCCCGACTCTTACTCAAAAGAGTCTGGATGCGGGGGTTCTCTTCCATAGCTCTACCAACGGTTTCGTTGAGTCGAGAACGTAAAAAGTCAACTCCAACCTTACTTTGCTTCTGTTCCAGGTTTTGCATCCTGGATTCCATTTGGTTTTGATAACTTCTAAACTGGTCAGATTGGTTCATTTCCTCTCCTTGAGGCTTTTCTTCTTGTTGACCATTTAATCCCGCCACGTAGTCCTCAATCTGATCGGGGTTGTAACCTTCTTGGTGCATTAGATATCTAACCGCTTCTTCTTTTTGTTCGTTTGAAGAGTCTGGACGCATAAGAGTTGAAGCAAAAGAGCTGTACTCTTCCGCCTGAGCACCTCTTTTAGCCATATCAACAAGGTCATTTACACTATAACTTTCGCCCCCCACTTGTACAGTGGAATCCAGATTCAGGGAAGGGGGCTCTGCTGGTGCTGCTGGCGCTGCTGGGGTGGGGGTCTCCGTTGGTGCGGGGGCATTAGGGGACAGAGGATCCATGGGGGTTTCTTCAGACATCACTTAACTCCTTGGTTTAACTAGAGGGTGTAGAACCTTGTTCTTGCATCATAAGCTCTTCTTCCTGCTGTGCCAACTCGGCTTCCCTTTGCATGGCGGCTCTTTCAGTTTGAATGAGCATAGCCATGTCATCTGGGTTGGGGACTGACTCAGGAAGGGTCATACCCATAGCATGGAATAAGAACTGACGATACTTCATAAACTCGTCTTGTACAGCCGGGGCTGCAAATTGCATGCTGGGAGATGCCAGGAAAGAAGTCAGGACCCTGAGTTGAAACTCGGGTTTTGCCGTATGGGGGGTAAGAACAATCTCCCCCGATTCTTTTCCGTTTCCGTAGAGGATAAGACAGTTACGAACTACAGATTGGTAAGCAGCAACTTCTTCATCCATCCATAGGGCAAAGTCGATACCTTCCTTTAAAGCATAGAGCTTGAAGGTATCGGGGTCCGCAAGACCCATTTGGAGGAGTTCAACCGCCTCCTGCTTTCTAGCCGATACGGATTTGGGGTTTACTTCTTTGATCCCCAACCGGAGATTGGTTAGAGAAGGAATGGGGTTCTGCTCGAATGAGATTGTCCCACTCTCGGGGTCTATGATCGCCCCCGCCAGGTCTAGTGAGAGTTTACTCACGGGAATGGTCTTGGGTGAGAACGTTACTGCTCTTGAGAGAGCAGAAAGGGTAGCCCGGTAACACTGCCCAAAAGCACGTTCCATCCCTCGAGTGGGGGTGGACATCGACTTGTTGATCTCTTCGTCCAGGAAGTTAAGACCGGCTGCGCTGTCGATTCTACCCTTCTCCTCGATAAGATCGCGGATTGGGTTGATCCCATCCATGAGTTGTTTTGCAAGACTTGCGACCTTGCCGGGGATGTCCCCAGTATTGTGGGGTTGAATGGAGAAGGGACGGAAACCTTCCGAGACAGGGTCAGGATCGTAGGGGAGAACACGAAGACCCTTACCCACATCACGGAGTAGGGCTCGTTCGTTGAATTGTCCCTGAGGGAGTACAAGAACCCCATATCTGTCAATGTCACGGATGTTGTTGAAGAGGGACTTGAGGAGTCGTTCCATTTCTCTGGAGATGGAGAAGAGAAGATCAAAGAGACCTGCCCCATGGAAGGTTCCGTTTTCCATGAAGCGAGCAAACCCGATGGGACAATAGACTTCGAGTCCCTCGTATGATTCGTCAAGTAAGACGTAGTCCCCTGAAGTTACGATGTAACGTTCTACTAATTCACCCGCACCGTAAATCCAAACCTCCCGGATCTTAGCAACCCCCATTGATTCAGGTTCTCCGCTTTCGGAACCAGAACCAGGCATGCTGGTGTCGTCTTGATACTCGACATGCCCTGCCCCAAATTCCAAGTCTCCTTCTTCCCTGAGACCCTCGCCAACTCTTTGTTCCCAATACTCGAGTTTATCGAGATTGCTTGAGACCTTCTTACCAAAGGTTTCCTTTAGGAAGGAGAGGGGGACAGATCGTTGCCTCATAAGACCACGAGCTTTTGTGTAGTCAGTACCGAGGGAAGGGAAGGGGAATAACTCCCTGGGGTGGATGACTTCAAGATCGGAGACTAAGCCCACACTTGGGTGATCTTCGATATGGCCTGCAATACCACAAGAACCCAAAGAGGTAAAGATGTGGGCAAACTGGGTGGCAATCCTGTCAACGTGGTCTTTGTTCACCACAGAGTCCAAAAGGATCTGAGCTACGCTTCTTTCCTTCATACCCTCAAGACTTGAACCCTCACGACGGACGAGTGGGGTGACATCCATTGCAGCAAGTCGGGCGGAAACTTTGTCAATAGCAGAAAGAAGTTCCTGAGACTGGAATTCCATGTTTCCATCTTCGTCGAGATAGTGGGGGCGGATAGTCCCCATTTCAGGATCAAAGACATCAAACCTTCGAGCCCCATTCAGGTAATACCAGCATAGCAACCAGGTAGTCCGTCTGTATTGGAGACGGGCCTCTTCCCTTTCGGCATGTTGATCTATAACCCTAGCTAAGGCAATCTTGTTCTTAGGCAGGTTGATTTTTTCAGGCATTAGGAGTCATCCGATTCTTTTTTTTCTCCACCCTTCTTACTCTTTAATCTTCTAGCCGCAGCTCCCTTGGGAAAATATCCCTCGGGAAGAGAGCTTTTTACAAAGGTCTCTCTAAAATCCACCTTATCTTGCTCTACAGGGGATTGAATCTCTACTGCAGGGGAAGAAGGAGTAAAAGTATCCGGGGTGTTTTCACCATCCCGAGGACCCACCCCATAGTAACACCTTAATAGTTTATCTAAATATGCAAGGGGCACAACCGCAGAATGCTTAGGATCAAATCCTTGGTCTTCAAATCTTGGACTTTCCACCACCATCTCCTCTGGCTTGTAACTCAATCAATTCAAGAATATCTTCAGCGGGTATCTTAGATAAGTCTAGCATGTGTGCGTAAGGGGTTCCATTATCATCTTCGAAGGAACCGTTTTGGATTCTTTCCAAAGGTGTTTTCTGGTCCTCTTGTCTATTAAGATGTGATTGAAGACGGCCCTTTAAAACGAATTGGGACATACAGACGCAATCTATCTCATCATCATGTTGAAGACCGCCATCAGCAGCATCAGGGTTGAATTGCTCAATTTGGTCGAATAATCGTCTCCACTCCCCCTTCCTACGATTCCAAAGAGGCAGCTTTATCTTCCCGTGTTCAAATCGTAAAGATAGGGAAGCGATCTTTGCAGCCTTATCTAATTGTCCTGGGTGCATCTTCTTGATCCCTGGAAGATGGGAAGTCCCGATCATTTCGGAGGCTCTAGTTTTGACAATGGAATCGAGATTGTAATACAGACTGAGACCTTGTTTAATAACCTCAGGATGTATTGTTGGACACTTCCACTTATCAGCCATGGCGAAACATTCTTTAACAAGATCTTGTTCTTGGCATTGTTTACTCCACAAGTCTAAAACGAAGAGTTCATTCTGGGAGTTACAACCCATTAAACAAACCACTTTAAAGTCTGAATCCTTACTTGCGGTATACGAAGTATCTACAGTCATAAAGAGTCGAACAGTTTTAAGGAAGCTTTTCATTTCCTCTTGTCTTAGTTCTTTATCTTCGTACCAACAAATAAGTGTTGTGGATTCCCGGGGATTTGTGTCTAGAAGATCATCAACTTTTTCAAACCACCACCCATGCTTGTCTTCTTCTAGGTTTGGGAAGAAGATATCCTCACCCTCACCAGGACGTGCCATGTACTCCGCGAGGAAGTTAGGAGTACCAATGATTTCACGAATCTCTTCTAGTGAAACACGGTCACCTGCATCAGGAAGTTTATCTTTCTCTTCTTTGGTTGCAGGCCACATATCAGGCCAGCAAGAGATAACAGAGCCATCCTCTTCCTCATATGCAGCCCGAACAATCATTCTAGACCAAAGATTAAACCTGGGATCTTGTGCTACTTTGGTTCCCGAATTATCTTGTTTCGTTTGTAATGCGTGCCACGCATAGTGTCTTCTAGACACAAAAGTCGCAAGCCAATCTACGCCGCAACCTGAACGCATAACCATGGGAAGAACAACCTTGAAAAGGAGGTTGTCCATGTACTGACGAATCAGGGACATCGAGGTGGATGCACGTGGATCGTATTCAGGGTCATCTAAAACATAACGACGAGGGCGACCACCACGTTGTCGAGACTCGGCTGAGATACACCTTAACCATGACCCATTCTTAAGGTGCATAAGTTCGGTTCCGAAAGGAGCCTCGCCACGTTTAGGAACAATCCTTTTACTAGGAAACTCCTCTGCCCAATCATCCCAGATACGACGATTGTTTTGGAACTGATCCTTTAAAGCTTGCCCGGTACCTTTCGCGTTATCGTTTGTTGAAGTTGCGTAAAGGATGGAGAACATAGGACGAGAAAGCATCCGGAAGAGACAAGACTTACGGACAAGGAAACTCTTCGCAGAACCACGGGGAGCAATAACTATGTTTCGTTGGGAAGTGGCCCACATCCTCTGAATGTCATAATGAAAAGTTGGAGTTTCCAACGGATCATCATCATAGAAGAGGGGGTCAAAATCCATCGAGTGGTCTGGGCATAAATACCACAGATCAAAAAACTGCATCCCCGCAACAAAGGCTTCCCCTATCTCTGCAGGGGTTCTTCCTTTAGTAGACCAGAGTTTACAAGCATTTACCCTCGCTTGTCTTTGTCCCTCTACCGTAAGTTCTTCATAATCTTTTGGTAGGGGATAAAGATGGTTTCCTTCCTTCTCTATCCACACCTTATTGGTTCCAACGCCGTCTTCTTGCCTCATCAAGAAAATCGGAAAAGGAATTACCATCGTCGTGTGGCAGCGGCCAATTTCTGTTTCTGTACCAATCATTCCACCCTGGGGGAAGGTTCCACTGATTTCCAGGTTGTTGGGGTTGTTGGGAAGAACCACTTCGCGCCGCTCGTTCTCTTTCACGAATAGCGCTTAGACTGTCATCCCTTTCAGGTCTCTCAGTTCCTTCGGTTCCTTCTCTGGAGAAGGATTCTCTTCTAAGGAAATTGGCTGCGTGGAAACGACGAAGCATCTCAGGGTTTATGGGAAACCTGTTAGACCAGTTGGATCCATTCGGAGAGTTATTGGGTGGGGTGTAAACAGCCATGATAAGTCCTAATGTTCGAATCGTGATGACCAAGAAGTAGGATTAGTCCACATAAGACCCCCACCAGGAAGCTGGCTCCAGTTCTTACTGTGTAGACGTGATCCCGCATAAGTACCTTTTCTGGCCCAAATGTTCCATCCAGCAGGGTCTTGACCATAGTAGCTAAGTTTACCCCACTTGGGGGTTCCTGGAACAGGAGTTGCAATCCCTGATCTATTATGGGAAGACTGAGGTCCCCTCTGTGTAGAAGAGTTAGTACTCCCCCCCCGGGATCCCGAGGGGTCTCGTCTTTGGTGTTGACTCCCACCCGACGTTAATTCTTTAAGAAAACCCTGTGTTTTTTCAAATGCCATGGTCTATCCCCATCCAGCGGGGTGAGAGTTACCAAGAAATTCATAAGTCATATCAGAGGCCCTTAAAGAAAACTTTAATCGTAGCTACTTGGATCAAGGTGTCCGCCAGAGTACTCACAAGTTTATGGGCTAGACCAATAGATTGCAAGGAATTAGCAATCCTGATGTACTCTTGGTTTAACTTGGGAAGTCCCAACTCCTCCCTAATCAAAGAAGCTGCTTTACTGTAATTTCCTTGGGTCCATGCCTCAACGGGGTTGTCAATACCCAAATCAACCAAGGCGGCTGCTCCCGTACGGATAAACGTAAAGTCCTCAGTTTTACCAAGCATCATGATAGCCAACTTGGTTATCTCTAAGGGCTGAATTGCCTTAATTGCCTTAGTCGTCGTTTTTGACTGCACCTGGACTGAGGGCTTGGTGGACTTCGTGGCGTTCTTCCCCGAGGTCGTTTTCTCTGCTTTCATTTTCTTTCCTTAGGTTTGTTAACAAGGAATTAGCTGTAAGAGAGGTCCTTGTAACTACCTCTCCCCCACTTTCGTGTTGGGTTCTGCTCATATTACCAACCATCCCAGTTGTTGTTGTAACGTCTTTTAGTATGGATCTGAAATGTTTTAGGGCTGCTAAAGAAACTTTGGGGTCCTCATCCCTAATGTGGGATATGACCGTGTCGATCTCTTCTTGTAGATCGAACTGAGATTTGTTGATCGAAGCACCCAATCCCGAAGAGTCGTAGAAGCCGAGGATTGTCTCCTCATTCTTCTTCGCTACTTCGATACTCCCAAGGGTTCGATTTCTTTTTTGCAAGCTTGATTGCTTTTTGGTCATGCTTTAATTGTTCCTGAGAAGGCATGAATTGGAGACCTGTCTTCGCTAAACGCTCTGCGGCTTCACGGGCAGCCTTCTTGACTTCTCCTGTCGCTGGCATCTTACCAAGAAGTCTAGCAGCCATCAATTCCGCAAGCACCGCTTCCATGTTTTCAGCGAATCGTTCCGTACTTAGTTCTCTTGCCTCATTCTTCGCTTTGTTCTTCTTCAAGGTAATGCATCCTGGGACCAGAAAATCAGGTTCTCCTACCCGAAGGATACTCCTCATTGCTAAAAGGAATGTTGACATCTCCACGTATCTTGTGTCTCCAATCTCAATGAGTGGAACGTGAAGACATCTACATAGGGAACGAAACCCTTTCTTTGTCATCCCCTTTATCTCGTTGATATAGGTGTCCTCCGCCATTAACCGGACACCTCCCCCGAAGGAGATATATAACTGCTTAGTCTCGCTCAAAAGTCACCTTGCTCATTTTCCTCTTCTTGGAGGTTTCCGAGTTCGTCGTCCATGGTTGGTTCTGGTTGAGTTCTTGCCTGCGCTTGATATCGCTCGTAAAACTTCTCGTCGTACTTAGTTCCTATTTGGATGATTTCTTCCATACCCAACTTTCCTGAGGATAGGGCGGTTAGGTCCTTCATGATGTCAAGAGTCTGCTCTCTATATTGAATATCCATTTTAAGGGAGTCGTCATCGTAATCCCCTTCGATACTCATTCCTTTTTGCATTCTTTCAACAGCAGCTCTTCTATTGTCCAATTCTTCTTGTCTTCTTCCCCTGTTTCTTTTAGATAGTTCTAATGTGTAGTCTACTTGGGGGCTACGACTACCTGGAGGCATGGCCTCAATCTCCTTAATTGTTTTAGTAAGAGACTCCGAACGTCTAGCAAGAATTTGTAGGTAGGGAGTTTCTAAAAGATCGTCTGGACTTTGAGGAAGTGAGCCAGTCCCAACTAGACTTTGAGAAGGAATGTTGTTAGTTTGAGAGAGGACATCGAGTTCATTTTCGTACGCAGAACCCGCTCCTACCGAATTATCAGGACTTACTTGCAGAGCCTCCGAGAGTCGATCTTGCTCTGGGTTGTCATTCATTTCTAATGGTGACTTCATGGTTAAAACCTTTTATATGTTTTGTTAGGAGAACAAAATGAGTTCTGAAACTCCTGGGTTAGTTGTCGGTACACAAAGCCGACCAATGGACTCTCCCGAACCTATGAAGGTTGCCGGTGATTTAATTCGGTACTCCTTCAGTACTCCCTCTCGCAAGAGAGGTTTATGGTACCACAATGGATCATACTACCAATGGTATGGAAATCAATGGCATATCCGTGATGATGTGTGGTTGGAGGATATGTTGTGGATGTTGTTAGAGGATGCTTACTGTAGGGTGACAACCCAAAACGGTGAACAAATCCTCCGGTTCCAACCGAATAAGCAAAAAGTAGAAAACGTATCGAGGGCTCTTTCAGCTAAAGTGAAAGTCCCCCACTCAGAGGTCCCATTGTGGTTGGGTCACGACGAACCGTTCCCTTCGAATAGGGGGATTGGGTTTTCTGATGTGGTTGTAGATCCAAAGACAGGGTCTGTAGTGACGAGGACCGAGGACTGGTTTGACCCGGTGACGCTCCCCATAGCCTACAACCCAGAGGCTGAGTGTCCCCTGTGGACCAAGAGCCTCAGGGAGTGGGGGAATGGTGACCCCGCATGGACAGAGTTGCTCCAAAGGTGGATGGGGTACTGTTTGATGAGCCACAGGAAATACGCGAAGTGGTTACTGATGTATGGAAAGGTGAGGAGTGGTAAAGGGACAATTGGGAAGGTGCTCCAGGCCCTCATTGGTAGAGATTGTTATATGAGTACTTCTCTGGATGATCTGGCAGGGGACTTTGGACTGGATGGGTTGGAACAGTCGAAGGTCATCTGTATCTCCGAGGTTTCCGAGTTGGATGGAAAGCAGGGAGAAAGGGCAACAAGAGTCCTGAAGAACATTCTAGGACAAGACCCAATCACAGTTAATATCAAGTTTAAGAGGCAGATTAGAAATGTGATGGTGAATGCTGCCCCCATCGTGCAGGCTAATGAGATCCCCATGCTCCCCAATAAGGGTAGGGGTCTATCCAGCAAGATGTTGGTACTCCCCTTCGATGTTAGTTTTGAGGGGAAAGAGAATCCCTACCTGATTGATGGACTTATGGGTGAGTTGGAGGGGATAGCAGCTTGGGCTGTGGAGGGGGCTAAGAAGGTCGAAATGGAGTCTGACCCGTCTAAGAGATTCCCGATGCCCGATAGGGCATCGGATGCTATCCGTCTTTATCACATTCAGAATAACCCGTTTGACCACTTCCTCGAAGAGCGGTTCATAAGATCACAGAGAGGATTCGTTTCAACAGAGATGGTTTGGTACCAATGGCAGGATTGGCTCCGCAGTAATGGAATAAGAAGCGTACGAGTAGCAAGAAATCAGATCGCAATGAAAATCGAAGCGCAAAGTAGTTGGGGCGTCTACCGGAGTAGACCGTCCGCTGATTCTAAGAGAGGCTTGACAGGGTTGAGCCTCCGTAAAAGCTTTGAGGAGATTTCCTGATGGATAGTGATGAGTATTACAACAGTGACAAATACAACGTTTTGGATGAAGAGACAATCCAAAATGCGGTTGAGGCAATCCTAGACTCCCGTGAGGGCCGTAATGTGTGGGTTGCCGTGGATGATGACTTCAGGGTGTGGGATGCCCTAGTGGTTGGCAACGTCATAAACACCACTTGCTTCGAGCTGGCAGAAGAGGGCAAGGCTGTAACTATCAAAATCCCAGGAACCTGATCTGTGCCGGGTGTGCCGGGTCTACTGCACCCTATATAAGAAACTACTTTCTATATTAGGTTGTAGAACACCTGGCATGTCCGGCACAAAGTGAAAAGCTGTGAAGAGATTGAAGTAAATATGGGGAGGAAATCCTAGACGGGATCGCTCTTTCCTCTTCAATACTCAATCCACCACGGGGGCCGGAGGGGGGTCGAACACACAATGCACACCCTGCGGGTGGCAGCGACCCCAGATCCCTCCGTCCACGACACGACCATGACCACACCACGTCAAGTTGCACCACCATCACTTCAACATCACATCGTTGGTGCAACAGACCGACAAATCTAACCCGTCCGACCAAATAACGGTCAATCTAATCGGTAGTCTCACCGGTCGAACCCCGCTTAGTGGACCGCCCCACGGGCGGACTGGTCTTAGGTGACCGCGAGGCCAACGGTCACTGACGCTCCTTGCTTACAAAGATGCCAAAATCGGCCACCGAGGCCACAGAAACAGCGCACGGATAGCAAGGGAACGGCCTTCGGCCTGACTGTTGTTGCACTCTTTCTGCCGATTTTGTCACTTTGACGCGGGGATCGACTTCCCTCGGCTGCGGGTGACCTCCAGAAGTCGCGCTCAGGGCAGCGCTTTGTTCTTCCGGTCATCCTCGCCTCGGCTGCAGCTGCCGCCTGGAGGGCGTACTTCGTACAGGCGGCAGCACGGAGAACATAGAACAAACACAAGCCGCAAGAGCAAACACAAAGGACACGTTTATCATGTGCATAGTTAGAAACGCTCGCAAAGTGGGCAAGGACGATTGCGGTGTATACGTAGGCAGACCAAGCAAATACGGCAATCCGTTTCATATCGGGGTTGACGGCACGCGCGATGAGGTCATTGTTAAGTACAGGCAGTGGATATTGACGCAACCGGAGTTAGTAGCTGCTGCAAAGCAAGAACTTAAGGGCAAGGACCTGATTTGTTGGTGCGCACCGTTGGCATGTCACGCAGACGTGCTATTGGAAATTGCCAACTCATGAACATAGAACAGAGCACAAACACAAAGGACACGCTCACCATGACCACTGCCATACTCATCATCACCGTAATCCTCTTTGTCGCAACACTTGCGGCAACCCTCTACGTCTGGGGGTACATAGCGTGGATCTACCACCGGTACTTCGTACCCCCACCAAGTTACTTCAGAGCCCTAAGGGCAGAACTCGACAGTAATGCCTGGGAGCAGATCTACAGAAAAGCCTGGATGTGGTGGGATCGTGACCTAGACCCAGTCGAGGACCTCGACTGGGCTCCATATAGATCCCAAGAAGACTTCACGATCAAATCGCTCATCAACCTAAGGAGAACACGATGACCCGCGAACGACAACTCATGTCCATCCTAGCCCGCTTCATGGAGGACAATAACTGTCCTACCTACCAGGACATCCCGAACGTAAGAGAGGACGAGTACCCACTC
>Ga0208920_1000456_pt1 | contig 10703 bp, 10 predicted proteins | sample 19_taG_FD_184094 | JGI IMG/M metagenome (GOLD analysis project Ga0208920, IMG submission 184094) | Marine viral communities from the Subarctic Pacific Ocean - 19_ETSP_OMZ_AT15317 metaG (SPAdes) (version 2) | ecosystem: Environmental > Aquatic > Marine > Oceanic | place: Pacific Ocean | collected...
CCAGATGGTAAGAATTTTCTGGGTGAAGCAAAAATTATGGACACTCCTATGGGCAAAATTGTAAAAAATCTCATGGATGAGGGGTGTAAATTGGGAGTTTCTTCCAGAGGAATGGGTAGTTTAACCAAACAAAATGGTGCAAATTATGTTCGTGATGACTTTTATCTCGCAACAGCGGCAGATATTGTTGCTGATCCTTCCGCACCAAACGCCTTTGTAGAAGGTATTATGGAAGGAAAAGAATGGGTTTGGGATAACGGAGCCCTTCTGGAAGCGGAAATGGTAGAAATGAAGAATGAATTTAACACAAAACAACGCAATAGAAACGCAAACAAAGCGGCTTTAGCGTTTGCAAAGTTTCTTAAAAGACTTTAATCTTATAAATATATAATACGAATTACTTAGGTAAGGAGACACCCTATGTCAGAATTAGAACAAACAATTGAAGAGTTGGAAGCGGAAGTACTTGCTGAGCTCGAAGAAGCAAGCGATGCCCAGACAAAGGGTGCCGCAACTGCCGAACCTATAAAGAAGGTTGGTAAAGAAACTCCAAAAGGCGAAACAGAAGATCTTGGCGGTGCAAAACCCGAAGCAAAAGTAGAAAAGGGTGCTGATGAAGATCGGAAAGAGAAAGCAATCGGTAAAAAAGCAGCTGATTCTGCTGATGAAGTTTCTGGTGATGATCAACAGAAGGGTGCTGGTAAAGCAGATGCCCCTCAAAAGTTGGCTGCTGGGGATGATGTAGAACCAGAAGATGACCAAGAAGTTGTTTCTGAGGCCAAAAAGTTAACTAAGGCACAGACACTTGAACAGATTGGTAAAATGAAAAAATCTGAAATCGATGAAATGCTTGCAGCACATCAGTCTAAATTGGCTGAAGCAGAAAATGCAAAGTCTGAAGAAGAGTTGAAGAAACTTGAAGACGCAAAGGCAGACATCGAAGAAAAAATTAAATCGATTAGTGTCAAGGAAGATGTTGATGCTCTTACAGAAGGTGAAGAACTTTCTGAAGAGTTTAAAGAAAAGGCTGCAATAATTTTTGAAGCTGCAGTTAAATCAAAGACCCGTGAAGAGATTACTCGTATTCATGACAGTCTGACTTCTGAGTTTGATGTAAAATTATCAGAACAGGTTGAAGGTCTTACAGAAAAAGTAGATACATATCTTAACTATGTCGTTGATGAATGGATGAAAGAGAACGAGTTGGCTATCGAGCGTGGACTTAAAGGCGAGATCGCAGAAGACTTCATCTCTGGGCTGAAACAATTATTTGAAGATCATTATATTGATGTGCCGAATGAGAAGTACGATGTACTTGAAGCACAATCTGAAAAAATTGACGAACTTGAATCAAAGATTAATCAGGTTATGGAGCGTAACGTTGCTCTTAAAACAGATAAATCTGGTCTAGTTCGTGAACAGGTTATTTCCGAGGCTTCCGAAGATTTAACCGACACTGAAATTGAAAAGTTCAAAAGCCTTGTAGAAGATGTCGATTTTGTTGATGAAGAGTCCTTTAGAGCAAAACTCGACACCTTAAAGGATAATTATTTCCCTAAGACGGCAGTTGAACAATCCTTTGATGATGAAGATGGTGGCACCGCACAGGACATTGATACGACTGAAGCAATGGGCGCTTATATGTCGGCTATCAGTCGTAATCAGCAACGTGCCAGTTAATATTATAACAAAGATGTAAAAATAAAGGAGAAACAAATGTTTCAAACAGAACATCTACAGGAAAAGTGGCAACCAGTCCTTGAACATCCCGATCTTCCCCCGATTGAGGATTCTTATAAGCGGGCCGTAACCACTCTCATCCTAGAAAACCAAGAAGCTGCTTTAAGAGAGGATCGAGGATTCCTTTCAGAAGTCGCTCCTGTAAACGCAATGTCTGGTGGACAGATGGATACATGGGATCCAATCATGATTTCTCTCGTTCGCCGTGCAATGCCTAACCTGATTGCTTATGACGTATGTGGCGTTCAACCAATGACAGGACCAACTGGTCTTATCTTTGCAATGCGCTCCTCGTTTACCTCTCAGGACGGTGCTGAAGCTCTCGTTGACGAGTCGATGCCCGATATCTCTAACCAGAACGCTGCTGGTTCTATTGGTGGTGGTGACGTTGGTGCATCAGAAACCAATCCTGCGGTTCTAAATGATGGTTCGCCAGGTACTTATGTAAGTGCAACTGGTATGACTACGGCGCAGGCCGAAGCTTTAGGCGATAGTGGTAGTAATGCTTTCGCTGAAATGGCGTTCTCAATCGAAAAGTCCACAGTTACGGCAGTTTCCCGTGCTCTCAAAGCCGAGTACACGATGGAACTTGCTCAGGACTTAAAAGCAATCCACGGTTTGGATGCTGAGACAGAACTTGCTAATATTCTGTCCACAGAAATCCTTGCAGAAATCAACCGTGAAGTTGTTCGTTCACTTTATGTAACCGCTGTTGCTGGTGCTCAGGTAAACACGACTAATGCTGGTATCTTCGACCTTGATACAGACTCTAACGGACGTTGGAGTGTTGAAAAGTTCAAAGGTTTGATGTTCCAGATTGAACGTGATGCCAATGCAATTGGACAACAGACTCGCCGGGGTAAAGGTAATATAATCATCTGTTCTGCTGATGTTGCTTCTGCACTTCAGATGGCAGGTGTTTTGGATTATACTCCTGCTCTTAACTCCAACAATCTAAATGTTGATGACACATCTGCTACATTTGCTGGTGTGATGAATGGCCGGTTCAAAGTTTATGTTGATCCGTATTCTGCTAATGTTGCTGCAAAACAGTATTATGTTTTGGGTTACAAAGGCACATCTCCATATGACGCTGGATTCTTTTATTGTCCTTACGTTCCGCTACAGATGGTTCGTGCGGTTGGTGAAAATTCCTTCCAGCCCAAGATTGGTTTCAAGACACGTTATGGTCTTGCTGCTAACCCGTTTGCCGCATCTGGTGCGGTTGCTGCTGGTGACACAGTTAATACCGATGCGTCCTTGGATGCAAATACCAATGCTTGGTATCGTAGGGTTCAGGTTGTAAACCTTATGTAATAATAAAAAGAACTTTCTACAACTAAACTTAGGGAGTGTTTCGGCACTCCCTTTTTTTGTTTATAGTTGCTCTAAACTTATAAATATAAATATGAAATTAAAAAAGCTGATTATTGTAACAGGCTTTATGGTACTTTTTCCTTCTTTATTATTTGCAGCAGATACAAATACTACATCTACAGTAGTAACGGACAAAACGCCCCCAACTGCATCTGCTCCCTCAATTGTTATTAACAACAGTGATGTGTGTAAAAGTGCCGCAAGTGCTGCTATACAAACGCAAATTTTAGGATTTGCTTCAGGTATAACTGTAACTGATGAAAACTGTGAAAGACTAAAACTTGCTCGTTCCATATACGGTATGGGCATGAAAGTTGCTGCTGTATCTCTATTATGTCAAGATGCTCGAGCATTTGATGCAATGTGGATGGCCGGAACACCTTGTCCATATAAGGGCAAGATTGGTGATGATGCAAAAAATGCTTGGGAAGAAAATCCCGAAGACGCACCAACTGATAGTAAAGTATTCAAAAAAAAAGAATTGACGGAGACAACAGAGGAAATAGAGGACTAGATTATGAAATGCCCGATGATTATTCCACAGAAGAAAGAGTTACCGAAGCTCCAAACACATTTGCGTATGTCGGCGGCGCTGCGGTTGTTCTCAGCGTTATTGGTATATTCTTTGGTATTCCTCCCTTCCTCATTTTCTAGAGCCGGTGATGGCGTAGATTCCAACACAATTACATCAGGCACTACTACTTCAGAATCAAGTGGTACTTCTACTTCAACAACTGTCAATAATGATGATGGTTCACAAACTATTACAGAAACAACCCCTATTACAACTACTACAACCACAACAACTGTTACACAGACAGCGGTTCCTAATATTGTCGATAACCCAACTTTTACAAATAATCAAGGTGGTGGTTCATCTACCGATTGGAATATTGCAGCCTGTGGCGGTTCTGGGTGTGCATTTAGCCCTTCCACTGGGTTTAAAACCTCTTACGGTACAGGAGCAATAACACAGAGTGAAACTATAGAAAATATTGAAAATTTTAATATAAGTCAAACAGAATCTGGGCAAGGTATGACTTTTTCATTTGGTGCAGATGTTAACAATACTCGTAATAATCAAATAGGTGGTAATTATTCTCAAGGAGGCACTACAGATACATGGTCAATTAAACTTGAAATATTTAATGAGGGCGGTACTTTATTAGGTGATGAAGCTATAGGTGTAACTGGTGGTGCTAATATGGGCACTACGTATCAAACTAATCAAACAGAAACAGGAACTCTGAACATAAATGCTGGTAATAATATCTATAGTGGAACATTAACTTTATCTGGTATTGATAACGGATATTGGAGTGGTTTCTATGGGCCAAGTTTTAATAATGTATTTACTACTTTTCTGTATAATGAAATAGAAACAGAAATAACAACATCCACCACATATTCAGATTTAGTCAGTACAGTTAGTTGTGAAATTTTAAATACCTGTCCACCACCACCTTCAAACGAATTGCCGCCAGGCGTAAATATTATGGAGCCAACTAATTCAAACAATGATGCTGTAATATTAGCACCGCCGCCGGTTGAAGCGATTCAAGAGATGCCAAGCGGCGGGCCCAGTGAACAACAAACTGTTCAAATGGCACCAGTAGAATTAACACCGCCTCCAATTGAGGTAGTAAGTATTGAGGCTCCTTCTATGGAAATGGGCCCACCAGTACAAATGGAAACACAAGTAGCAAATATAGAAATGGAATTGAATAATGATTTATCAAGTGGAGAACCTATGGAAGCCCCAGCACCGCAAGGTGGAAGAAGTGTCGCAACTCCAGAACCAACTACAACATCAGAACCTAATGTGGAACCAGAGCAGCCAGCAGAAGAACCAAGAACAGAATCAAATGCAGAACCAAAACCAGAGCCCGAAGTTGCCGATGCTAAACCACAAGATGCTGCAAGTTCTGATAATAAACCAGAGTCAAAGCAACCAGATGCAGAACCAGAACCAGAGGCTGAATCAAAAAGTGTTACAGTACAAAAACAATCCACTAAAAAACAAGAAGGGAAAACTAAGTCTGTATCTGTGAAGAAACAAAATAAACCTGTATCTAAGAAACAGGCTAAGAGACAAGCAAAACAAAAATCTGCAAATAAAATAGTTAAAAATATGGGGGATAAAGGTAAGTATGAAGGGGGTAATCAATTAAAAACTTTGATTGTTATGCAAGTTTTAGGTAATTCAAAGTCTTTCTTTAGTAGTCAAAAAATGTTACAAGACACACCCAATTTCTTTCAACCAACGACAATACCAGATAATAGTATTTCGGATAATAATGCAGCTGCCTATTTTATGATAGGTGGAAGTGACGCAGCACACAACGCATTAATAGAATTACAATACAAATAGGAGTTAACAAATGTCAGATGATGGCAAAACAGAAGTTGAGTTTGCCGGTGTTAAGTTTCGGGGTGGAAAAATATTCGTAATTATTACAGCATTATCAACACTGGGAGGCGGACTTTACGCAGGCTTTGAGTTCTATAAAGACTACGTAAATATGAGAACAAAGATAGAGAAATACACAGCACCAGACTTATCGGGGTTTGATAAGAAACTTGCTGTTCTCCGTGAAGAGATGCAAGCCCTAACGGTTGAGGTGAAAGCAAAAGAAGAATTAATTCAAGATGCCAGAGATTATACTAAAGAGATTAAGACTGATCTCAAAGACGAATTGCACATAATGTCAAAACAGGTTGACAGTATAGAGAAACGTGGCAAGGAGGCCTTTCGGTTAGTACGAGACAGTATTGATAAAAATGATACCAAAGTTCGTAAGATGGTAACAGTCAATTCTGATAGATTTGATACTCGTAGAGAACAAATACGAAAAGATATGGATGCTCTGGAAACCAGATTAAAAAAAGAAATGAAGGAATTGAGAGATTCTATCTCTAATCAGATTAAGAAAGCTCTTGAGAACCCTCTTGCTAATATGAGAAAGTAATAAGAAGTTATAAATAGTATTATGGCAACAGCACAATCACCACTCGCAAGACAACCAACTAAACTGGACTATGCAAGCCCAACCCAATTTCGTTTTGGTATTCAACAGTTACCGAAAGTGGAGTTTTTTACTGTCGGTGCAAATTTACCAGGCATTACAGTGGGGGTAGCAACAGTATCAACACCATATAAAGACATTCCAACTATGGGTGATAAAGTAGAATATGATACTCTTGATATTACATTTATCGTAGATGAATACTTAGAAAACTATAAATCTCTTCATGATTGGATGACAGGTATAGGGTTTCCTAGTGACAGAGCAGAATTTAAAACATATAGAGATGAAACATCAAACACTCCGGCCGGTGGTTCAACTCCATCAGTTGACCTTGTTGAACAAGCCGTTCCAGATAAAGCAATGTACTCAGATGCATTTCTTATGATCCTGTCAAATAAAAACAACCCCATTCTAAATGTTGATTTTAAAAATGTGTTTCCCATATCACTTAGTTCGTTGGATTTTACACAGACAGCAACAGATGTTGAGTATCTAACCGCCACAGCATCATTCGAATATCAAATTTACAAGTTTGAAAGTGTCTAAATACCTATGAGCAGATTTGGTAAGCTTTAACATTTATCAAATCTAAAAACACACAACATTGATTGTGGTAATATAAAACAAGGGAGAGAAACCAAACTGCTCACTTTTTAGTATGGAGATATTATGGATTTAGAAGTTTTAAAACAAAGTGCAAACAAAGACCTCCCTATCTCTGATCATGAACGAATTGATCAGGAATCATATAAAAATCAGGCTATCAAACAGAAGTGGTTAAACCATAAAGCAGACTTCGAACTTCTGTTGGTTAAAGCAAAAACAGACCATCAGCTCCTATATCGACAGAAATGGGAGTATTATGGTGGTAAGGCAGAAGCAAAGGTATATGCTGCAAAGCCGTTTGACATTAGAGTTATGAAAACGGATCTTGTCATGTATATACAGTCTGATGAAGATATCCTCAAAATTTCTAATAAAATTGGTTACTACGAAACTTGTGTAGATTATTGCAAGGGCGTAATCAAATCAATTGACAATCGTGGCTGGGATATCAAAAACTCAATAGAGTGGAAAAAATTCGAAGCAGGGATGATGTAGTGGGTGTTATCCAAGATGCATATATCCAAGAAAAATGAAGTCTATTTGCAACTAACTGATGTTGAGCCTTCAATTGCTGCTGAACTTAATTCTTTCTTTACTTTTGAGGTTCCAAACGCAAAGTTTATGCCAGCAGTTCGTAATCGTGTATGGGATGGTAAAATACGATTATTCTCTCCAGCTACAGGTGAGATATATGTGGGATTGTTGGAATATGTTAAAAAATACTGTGATAAACATAATATTTCCTATATACTTGAGAAGGGAGTAGAAGATGAGAGGGTCGTTGCTAGTGAGGTTGTTAACGGGTTCGTCAGAAGCCTCAAACTTAAAAGTAAAGGAAAGTCTCTTAAAGTACGAGATTATCAAATACAAGCTGTGCAACATGCTATCTCTAGAAATCGTGCTCTTCTTCTTTCTCCTACTGCTTCTGGTAAATCTTTAATAATATATTCTCTAATTCGTTATTATCACCTAATGGGCTTGAAAACCTTGATTCTTGTTCCTACCACATCATTGGTTGAACAGATGTATACAGACTTCGAAGACTATGGATGGTCGTCTGGTACATATTGCCAGAAAATATATCAGGGCTATGACCGCAAGGTTACTAAAGATGTTGTGATCTCAACGTGGCAGTCTATCTATAAAATGCCTAAGAAATATTTTGAACAGTTTGGTTGCGTAATTGGCGATGAGGCTCACACATTTAAGGCTAAGTCTCTAACAAGAATAATGACTAAATTACACCAATGTAAATACAGATTTGGTTTTACAGGGACACTTGATGGTACAGAAACACACAAATTAGTATTAGAGGGGTTGTTTGGTGCAGTAGAGAAGGTTGTAACGACTAGAGAGTTAATGGATAAAAAAACTCTGGCGAACTTAAAGATAAAATGTATAGCACTAAAACATCCAGAGATTAAAAAGAGGATGAGTTATGCTGAAGAAATAGATTACCTTGTTTCGTGTGAATCTAGAAATAAGTTTATTTTAAATTTATGTAATACTATTGGCGGTAACACCCTCTGCTTGTTCCAATTAGTAGAAAAACATGGTAAAATATTATATGACGGTATGAAAGGAAGTGAAAATGTATATTTCGTATATGGCGGCACAGACACAGATCAAAGGGAGAAAATTCGTGGACTTGTTGAGAAACATAAAAACTCAACAACTATTGCGAGCTACGGTACTTTTAGCACTGGTATTAATATTCGTAACATTAACAACATCGTGCTCGCAAGTCCAAGTAAATCCAAAATCAGAGTGCTTCAATCCATCGGCCGAGGCTTGCGTACATCATCAACTAAGGATTCCATTTTAGTATTTGATATTGCAGATGATATAAGTTATAAGGAAAGGCGTAATTTTACTCTTAACCATTTCTTTGCCCGTATAAATATATATGCTGAAGAACAGTTTAATTATGAAATAGATAGGATAAAACTAAAATGAATACAAATACATATAAAGTTGTAAAGCTAATAAGCGGAGAAAATATTATATGTGATCTTACATTAAAAGCTGATGATGTGTATGAAGTTATAAATCCTCTATTAATATATGTTCGGCCATCAATGGGACATAGAGGAGAAATGACTGAATCTCTAATGCTCACCCGTTGGGTTCAACCATTTACAGATGATGAGCGTTTTGATATTGATAAATCTCATATTATTGTGATATTAAACGCCTCGCCTGCTCTAGCCCTTTATTATGAGGGAATACTTGACAAATATGGGAATAGCGAAGAAATTGGACATTTAGACTTGTATAATGACTCAACTTATAATGACCCAACAGAAGATGAAATATATGACGAATTACTTGAAGAACTTGAAACAAGTAATAAGTTAATACATTAATATGTTTCTGAAACTTACAACATAGTAAATATACCAGAAAATTTTTCTTGAGTCAATACCCATTTGTGTATTGACTTTTTGTTCTAGATGTGGTAATGTTAATAAAGTTTAAGTTAAGGAGAACCCACATGGCAAAAGCAAAGGGCAAACATTACGTTGATAATAAGGTTTTTCTAGAAGCAATGATTGAGTGGAAAGAAAAATGCAAGCTTGCAGAAGATTCTGGTGAGGAACGGCCTCCCGTTACAAACTATATAGGGGAATGTTTTCTTAAAATTGCACAACACCTGTCTTATCGGCCCAATTTTATTAATTATACGTATAAAGAAGATATGATATCAGATGGTATCGAAAATTGTCTACAATATGCTTCAAACTTCAATCCAGAGAAATCGAAGAACCCTTTCGCATATTTTACACAAATTATATACTATGCTTTTATTAGAAGAATTCAAAAAGAAAAAAAACAAACCCATGTTAAGAATAAAATCATAGAAAGTACAAATTATCAATCTTATGAAACCATGCCGTATGATGATTCTACATCATATAATATATCGAATCAGTTTGCTATAGGGACTCTCCCCGCAGAAGATGTATATAAACCAAAAAAGACCACAAATGGTTCTAATAAGAAAGGCTTAGAAGAATTTATGGATGAAGGTGATAATGAATGAAGATAGCATTGATATCGGATTCTCACGTTGGAGCTAGAAACGACAACCAAAATATTAACGAATATTTTTATAAATTTTATGACAATATATTTTTCCCCACCCTAAAAAAAAGAAATATAACCACATGTATTCATTTAGGCGATGTGGTTGATAGACGTAAGTTTATCAGCTTTAAAACTGCCAGTGATTTTCGTAAAAGGTTTGTTAATCGCTTTCAAGAGTTGAATGTTGACTTACATGTTATTATAGGCAATCACGACACTTATTATAAGAATACAAGTGAAGTAAATTCAATGGAAGAATTGATGGATTCTGATCGCTATAATATTTACACTAGGCCTGAGGTTGTAGATTTTGACGGATGTCTTGTTCAATTTATGCCGTGGATTAATACAAACAATTACGATGAATCTATGTCGGCCCTTTCTAACTCCCCAGCACAAATTCTTATGGGACATCTAGAGATAAACGGCTTTGAGATGCATAAGGGTTATAAAACTGAGGGTAAGTATAGTAAGGAGCTCTTTCAGCGGTTTGATTTATGTTTCAGTGGACACTTTCATCACAAATCAGATGACGGCCAAATATATTATCTTGGAACACCATACGAGATTTATTGGAATGACCATAGTGACTTGAAGGGTTTTCATATTTTTGACACAGAGACAAGAGAGCTTGAACGTGTGGTTAATCCTTATACACTATTCGAAAAAATATATTATGATGATACAGTTAATGATTATAGTCATATGGTTGGGCCAACCAGCACCTCTTATGATTTTGAAAAGTATGAGGAAAAATATGTTAAGTTGATTGTAGTCAATAAAAAAGACTTATATCAGTTTGACTTGTTTGTTGACCGACTTCTGAAGGTAGACACCTATGAGGTTAAAATCATAGAGGATTTT
>Ga0208920_1000458_pt1 | contig 10669 bp, 9 predicted proteins | sample 19_taG_FD_184094 | JGI IMG/M metagenome (GOLD analysis project Ga0208920, IMG submission 184094) | Marine viral communities from the Subarctic Pacific Ocean - 19_ETSP_OMZ_AT15317 metaG (SPAdes) (version 2) | ecosystem: Environmental > Aquatic > Marine > Oceanic | place: Pacific Ocean | collected...
CTTTCATGTATGCTTCAGCTTTAGGTTTGGGGAGATTACCAACGTCGATATAAAAGATACGTCTTTCTGGAGCACGAGCAATACGATAGATAACTACCGCATCTTCAATCATTCTTAATTGATTAGTAGGCTTGATTGCCTTCTGCAATAAAGAATAAACCTGATTCGTTGTGGGGTTGTATAACCCAGACGGAACATACGCAATAGCATCAGGAGAAATTCTTAAACCCTGTGCTTGACTATTTGAAGAACCACCAATTGCAGGTAGAGAAGGATAAACACCAGCTTCATTGTAGATGTACCACTCCTTCACATCCTTAATTATTTCTACACCACCTTGACCCCTTTCTTTTTCAACTTCTCTAATCTTCTTAATAAATTTAGGATCGACATAACGAACTTCCGATATACCTTTTCGAGGAGATTTTTCATCAATCAATTTATGATAGAAAATTCTACCATCAATATACCACCGCCTAAAGATATCGTGGCCTTTCTTTTTCCACTGTAGGAGTGTAAGAACTTCTTTAAATTCTTGGTCTATCTTTTTCTTGATAGACATAGAAAGAGGAACCCAATCGAGATTGACTGCAACAGAGATATCAGTTTCATCAGCCGTAATGGCTTCGTTGATAATATCTTCTATCGCTTGGTCGCACTCAGGGTTTTCTGAGGTTTGTCGGTACTTGCGTACCAAATCATAATCATTTCGAGCAGCCTTATCATAAGATAAGTACTGCCCAAAAAAACCAGCACCACCAGCAATATCTAGTGTGCCTTCTTCGTCCGAAGGAGCGACAAAGCTTTTGGCCTTGTCGCTCTCCTTCTTCTTTACTTCCCATCCAAATAATTCTGCCATAGTATAACTATTTATACTGATTGAAAACCAGCATAATCAAAAACTACCTAACACCATCCAATGATCCTGAAACCTGAAAGTTGATATTTAAACCACCACTTGAAGCACCAGCACCACCAGCAATAGTCATCCAGTTAAATCTAAAGGTTGCACCAAACTCCTCAATTGCATCATTAGCATCAAACGCTAAATCAATTGCATCTAGAGTGGTCGGCCATACACCTTCTAAATTATATGTCCGAATTGTTGCATCATTTCGATCCATCTGTTTTACTATAGCTGTTGCATAGTACGAGTTTGCATTTAATGATGGTGAGGTTGTCGCAGCACCAATATCTTGCATATTATTCATCCAAGATTCTAGTTGACCACGAATACCCATACTCCTATCATTCATAATGGTTACAGTCCATGCATCATAAGTACGATCACCAGCAAGAAAAACTTGACGCCCACGATATGGGACGGCTATCTCACCAATGGTCAATGCAGGAATCTGAGCACCACGGCATAAAAATGAAAAGCCTCGGCTTTGAATACCCGTTGCACCGCCACCAGACATGGTGACTTGAAATTGGTTAGCACGGGCACCTCCACCTTGCAGAGCATTTGTAAAACTACTAATATTTGCCATCTTGTTTTATCTCCTGTTTTTTATTAAGCCCGACCAACTACTTCACTAAACGCAACATCTGTTCGTGTAGCAATAAAGGTTAAGGTAATGAAATTGATAGAACGTGCAGGCTTGACATAGATATCAGCACGGAATTCATTGTTGTCTATAACTTGACCAGTGTTATTGGTTTCGTCACAAACAGCTAAGAAGTCTGTGATACCACGGCGAGCCATTACATCTCTCAAATACGGATTTACCATACCTAAAAAGTTCTCTCTCGTAAATGTATCATTGAATTCAAAGAGTACAGTACGAGAAGCCTTCGCAATTGCTTCTTCGATTGTGATAAACAATCTACGAACATTAATACGATCAAAAGCACTAGATTGTGCCAGTGCAGTCTTGTCACCCCATAGTACTGTGCCTTCACCCGGGAAGGTTACTACAGGATTAATACGAGCACGATAGAGCGTATCACGTTCAACTTGTGATGGATTAAGTGCAAGTTCAATAGCACCCCGAATCTGACCACGGTTCAAGCCACCAGGACTCCACCATGGATCTTCAACGGCATCTGTTCTTGCACAAGCACCAGCGATATCAGCGTTGAGTGGTACCCAACGGAAGGTATCGTTATACTTGTCATATATCTTTTTATAACCACTATCAAATACTGCATAAGACGAACTTGGTAATGAATCAAAATAAGACGTTACATTATTAATCTTTTGATATGAGTTTGCCGGACTAGAGCCAGCAGACCCAGGCACGACAGCTTGCGAATACGGAGATAAGAATACAACAGAATCTTTACGTTTTTCAACAAGGTCAATAAGATCAATAGCATGAGCAGTACCAGTAGCACCATTTACTGTAGCAGGACCTGAAATTAGTAAATTAAAATCAACACTATCAGCATCTGCAAAATAATCAAAAGCTAAAGCTCTCTCACCCTCTGTAGGCGTTACACCTCCAACACCACCACTATAACTGTTCGTCTGTCCTACTGTTGACAATAGAGCAGCAGTTGAAGTAGACGCTGTAGATGTATCAGGTTCTGTACCCCAGTTAGTAGCACCAGTAGGATGATCTACCCAATAAATGTAGTTAGAACCAAGATATAGAGCATCTACATAATAGTTATTATCACCACTATCAGTTACAGCACCGGCCATCTTGGAAAGATTAGCGTGCTTTTCTAGAATGGTTCCAGGCGCACCTGTAATACCACCATCATTATCAATAACGATAATGTGCATTTCATCTTTACCAGTTGTCAAGCCACCCTGTTTATTCTTCATCCAAGTAGAAGTGCCAGGAGGACCGTCAAACTGATCCCAATACTGCCAATATCTATTGATCTGGACAGGAGTAGTTGACCCATCAATCGCAGTTTTCAAACCTTTTGCATTGACTTTAGGATATCTTTCTAACGTAAGGCTAGTACTAGCATAAGATACTACTTTATACTTCTGTCCCTGTTCAGCTAATGCTGTAGCATCAGGCGTACTATAAGGACCTTCAACACCAAACGATATGATATCATTAACTGCTAATGCCATACTTGCAGTTACAGTAATTGCAGTACCCGGAGACTCACCAGCACCAATAGCATTAGCGGAAGTGGTATCACCAATATCCTGTGTGTAATATTCACTCGCTTCATATGTAGCAGGTACAGCTTGTCCAGTCCAACAAGTAGAAACTTTTAAACTATTTCCTTTTGTTCCCGGAAAACGAGCAGTAAATTCACCGATACCGGTAGCTTGTCCACCACTATATGGTCCATTCGTACCATCACCAGTTAACCATGATGTAGTATTTGGAATTAAAACCGCAGTACCAGTTTGACAAGCATTCTTGGCACCAGTTGTTTCCATATTTACAACTTTTAAAGTGTTAGAGTAAGCTAGAAAGTTTGCAGCAGAAAACCAATACAGATAGTTAGTACCATTGGGCTTACCAAAAATACTTACTAGTTCGGTTTCATCTGAAACAGTAACAACTTCATTCATCGGACCCCAATTAGATATGATAGCCGTAGCACCAATACTTGTGGGTTCACTCCGTACAGAAGCTGTTAAATCTTTTTCTTTTACTTGTACACCAGGCGAAACTAAATCAGCCATTTTATTTCTCCCCTAAAGGTTTTTAATGCTCCCGGGCCAGTCGCCCTTCACATTAACTTTATTCAGTATAATATAAATTCTTTTCAATCTTCATTAGTTATTTATAAAATACACGTTCTTCAACTAACATAGGTGTGCATTACACATAAATAAATATAAAAAAGAGATGCACAATCATGTTAGTTGAACCCAAAAAAGATGGTAGAAACGGTAGGAGAAATTCTCTCCTTCATAGATTCGTTAATAAGAGTTGTCAATACTGTGGAGAAAGCGAACAAGTAGCTCTAATGTTTTACCCACATCACAGAAAGATTAGAAGTTTAAATCTTCGGCATGGTAAGAAACACAAGGCTCAAACTGAAATCCAAAGACTTATAAGTGAATGTGATATCAGATGTTGGAACTGTGCAATTAAAGCCAGTTATGATTTGTCTTTAGGTGTAGAGTTTTAATATCGTTCTTCATCAAAGAAATCTGGTGCATCTGTAGGCACCCAAAAATCTCCATCCTGATCTGTAAAGGCTGATTTTTCTGTATGGTTAACCCCATCTACTATAAATCCAAAAGGTGACATATCTTGTTCTATAGATTTCTTTTGACTATCAAATAAACGATGTCGTATATCTTCATCAGTTAATTCTTTAAAATATGGTTGATTAACGAGCCATGCAAAGAATACCAAACACATCACCAAGTCATCTGAAGCTCCATCATCAGCTTCATACGATGCACCCTTTTGGATAAAATTAGAAAGTTCAACAATAATATCAAAATCTTCTACCATTAATTTATCTGATTCTATAAGTTGTTTAAGGTTAGAACACCCCACCTTCTTTACTGCCTTAGTTGTTCTAATTCCCAAATCACTTTTACCTTCACCAAACCCACTACCTATTACCTGACCAGCTCTACCTCGCATCTGGCTCATAATGATGTTTTCATATTCCAAATCATAGTGCAATGCATCTGCAATCTGAGCACCAATATCATTAATCTCTATCAAAAGATAAGCCTCATTATAGGCTTTAGCGATATTGAAAATAATTTCTGGAAACAATAATGGCTTTATTTCGTTGTCTTTATACTTTGCCACCAATCTATAAGGCACAGTTGTAATATCAATAACAGTAAATGCAGAATAATCATTTTGTCCACCCCTAGCAACATCTACAGCTATACAGTACATGGCATCTTTTTGTGGCTTTTCATGTACATCAAAGCCAGCATTAGATTCTATTGGGTCTTTATATGGTATAGTTTGAATTTTTGTAGGTGATATAAGAGTATTGATAGACCCAAGAAACGAACACTCAAACTCTTGTAAAAACTGTTGTTCACTTGTATTTTTTACTGTCTGTTCTTTCCATGCCTCATCTCTACCTGGTACCTCTGTCCAATGGACTTCAATAGGAACAAACTCACTCTTTTCATTTACTGCATCCATCCACATCTTATAAAACATATTCATGCCGTGTGGTGTAGATACGATAATCACCTTCGATGTCTGACCAGCAGTAATCGTCGGATAGACAGAACTAAAGAATTGTTCGGCTATGTTGGAGGGAATAAAAGCGAACTCATCAAGAAATATAATATTATAAGAACCACCACGAACCGCAGATGCGGACGTACTCGCCGCAATAATTTTAGACCCATTCTCTAACTCCAGTGAACCCTTGTTCCAATTCATTACCCCCTGTTGCATCCACTCTGGTAGATGCTCGTATGCAAGTTGAAATCTTCCCAACAAGTCTCTCGCTGTTGCGGCCTTGTTAGCAAGAATAGCTACATTCACCGCCTCATTAAAAATGACGTAGTGAATAAGATATGATATAATCGTAGTTGATTTGCCCGACTGTCTAGGCAGTTTACAGATAGTAAACCGATTACTATGAAAAGTACCTACCATTTCCTTTTGAAAATCGTAGAGTTTAAATGGGATTAAGCCTTCGTCAATACTGACAATGTTTACATAATTCTCTATAAAGTATGCAGGATTTTTCTGACACTTTATAAACTCTGCAACTTCTTTCTCAGTATAGGCGTGCTCAATGGCAGCCGGCTTTAGATTTGGATTACCCTTGTAGTTTGTCCGTTCCATTACTCTTGTCTTTTAAAAGGTTTTGTAATTCTTTTGTAGAACCAATAAACAAAGCATTAGTAACATTCTTAGGCGCATGGTCAGGAACTTCTTTAAGACGTTTCATCTTTTCCTGTAAGTCTGTTAATTTCTCTGCGACTTCTGCAACAGTTTTAATTAACTGACCTGCCACCTCATACGTTCTGGGGTGCTCACTCTCTCTAGCTAGTTCAAGTATACCATCCACCGCATCCTGGCCCCGCTCAACGAGGCTGTAGAAGTTTTCACGACTATACTTGTAATCTGCATCAGCCTCATCTAAAGTATCGTTAGGCCTTGGTACAAGAGGTTTGGGGTCAAGTATCTCTTGTTTTATATCAGATGTTATTCCCAGTACGTCATCAATTCTAGCATCAATATTTCTAACCATCTACCCACTCACTAATTGTTTCATTAAAACCAAAGTTATCATCTGCATCAGGAGTACCAATTGCCTGTTCTGTAACTCTTGCAACTCTAGGTGGTGCCTTGTCTTGCAAGTCTGCATATATAGTAGCTTCTGCCTTTGTGATAGGCTTGGCTGTGGTAACAGGACCATAAACATAAGCCTTAGCTGTAAAATTTAACGTATAGATTATAGCTCGACGTTCTGTAAAACCACCCGTATAAGTATCTTCGTAACCAATATTGTTCAATACAATGGGTACATCTCGTATAATAGACATCTCTGGAACTTCATTAATAGTCACCGTATATTCCGGTTGAAAAAATGGAAGTATCTGTTCAACAATCTGAATACCATCATCAGAATTTTTAGTCATTACAAACAATTCAAAATTTAAATTATAAGGTACAGGCGAATACTGAGTACTCATCTGCTTCAAAGCTTTATCAGCAGTGTTAGCTACCTTTTTACGTTTAATAATACGATTCAATTTCCTAGATGGATCATAGTCAAACCCTGCAATTTCAAACCCAATTCTAGGTAATGTAATAGCCACCTTCTGATCTAAATTAGGATCAGCATCTAATCTCACCATAAACTTTTGTTTCGGACCATAGGCTAACGGCACTTTCATAGACTGCGAATCTGTGCCTGAAGCATTTTTCCGTGTAATATAGATATCATTAAACAAACTACCAAATGCAATAATACATTTTCTTAATGACTCGTTATAAAAATATTGTCCTAACATTATATACTCTCCGTAGGATCACCAAATGGATTTGATTCTGTAAAGTCTAGGACAGGATCACCAACGATACCTGTTACCCTATCTTCAAACCATTCGTTCTCCGATTGTGTGTCTTGTGTAGCCAAACTGTAAGCCTCTTGTATAACGACGAATGTATAGTAGTCGTCGGAATCTTCCAACATAACTGCGGCAAATCCTTCTTCGTTTTCACCAAGAAGATTATCTCCTACAGTATTCGGATTAGTCGTACCATCTTCTTGCATAACATCACCGTCGCCAGTTGCATATATTGTACCCCATTCAAGTCCGATATTTTCATTGAATATAACACCAGAAGCCTGTTCTCCAGATATTTCAAATCCAAGAAAGTCTGTACTTCTCTGAGTTTCTATATCATCAATCGCCGCAATACCTGTATCAAGTACTTCACTAGAGTACTCAAAGGTACGGCAATACAATTTGTATACAGGCAGATTATCTACCTGATAAAAAGGATCATCGTGATCTACAAAGCTGATTTCAAACAGCTTCTTTACTGTAGGCATATATACCAGATCACCTTCATCTGGCCTTGATGATACAATTAAGTTTGCATCATTACTTACAGTATTATCCCACCGTCTACGAGAAACAACAAAAGTTGTTTCATCTCTAATCTCTAAACCAAATCTAGAAACTAATTCTTTCTCTCCTTCATAACCCTCTTGGGTTTCCATCCACATTTCTATACCATAAGCATCATCAAATCGGGACAATGCAGATTCACCAAACAGCTCGTCTTTATTTACGAGAGTCCGTGGGATATAGAACACATCATGCCCATATATCTGGATGGCTTCAATGGCTAAATCTTCGTAAAGGTGTTGCTCATTAGGCGTACCTTTAGAAAAATATACATTAGTTGTCATTTAGTTTTATCCAATATCAAAATCAACAGGAGTTTCATAGGTTAATCTACCCTCTGATTCCAATGTTGCAATTTCTTCTTTAGCTTCGTTGTAGATAGTTTCACCATTCATCGTAACCCCACCTAACATAGTTACCCCTTGAAACTTAATCAAGTTCTCTCCCCACTGTTTTTTAATCAATGAAGTAGCATAGCGTTTCAACCAAATATCATTATACATTTGAGTAAATTCTACGGGACTAATCTTACGATAACATTCAAAAATAACATAATTACCTACAGCTATATCAATATCCCAATCCATACTTATATAAATTCTATCTTGATTTACATTAAACTCTATAGGCTTTTCACCCACTAAAATCATATCAAGTAAATCTAATTGCCATAATACCTGTTGATAGTATATAATAGAAACATCTGAAAAGTCATAGAGATCATTTAGTCTTAATTGATAACGAATATCAAACATATTCAAAGTACCACGATTATCAAAAGGCAGTATTCTTAAAACTGATTCTATACCATCAGGCATTATAAAATAGTTTTGAGCCATTTCCCATTTACTATCTACACTTAATGCTACAGTAGCACCAGCACTATGAGTATTACTGAGTGCGGCTATAGTTAAATCATTACCAGACTTTGCAGTATATGCTTTAGTCTCTGCATTACCCAACCCACCAGAAAGTAATACTGAACCACTTGCCGGAAACTGTGATGCATCTGCCAAAGTTATAGTAGTAGCTGAAGATGCAGCACCACCAGGCAATGTACTGGCCGGTGTATTTGTAGTTTCTGTTATAGTTTCTGTAGAATTAGTTTTACCTCTATCTTTATCGGCCTGTGTAATTTTATGTTTTAAATACATTCTTCGGCTACCGCCACCCATAAACATCTGGTAATATTGAATAGCCTCATCTACACGATCATCTACCTGATCTGCATCCACATTGATGTCTATAACTGGATAGCCCAGTTTTCTTTTGCACCAATCTCCAAATTGTGCTTTTGTTGCTGGTATTGCCATATCTTTATCCTAATGCGATTGCCATAGCGGTAACAGTAGCCGTACCCGCTTTACTATCTATTTGTGTTTGTGCATTACTAGTTAAACTATTAATGTATTGTAATTCTGTATTTGTTACTGTACCATCTGCTAATTTATTAGCATCAATTCCTGTACCTAAATAACCCTCTGCTATGGCTGTACCTTGCCATGTTCCTGTTCCTATTGTTCCTATTGATGTTATTTGAGTTTGTGACGCCTCTACATTTAAAGTTACATCTCCCGATGTTCCTCCCCCACTCAATCCGGTTCCAGCTGTGACACCTGTAATGTCACCAATAGTACCAAAAAGATTAGATATTAAAACTTTCTTTGTAGTACTAGTATCTGCATCATACATAACAACATAGTCAGTTAAGGCAGCTTGTGTGCCTAATGCAGGAAGATTAGATGCATCTACAGTTAAAGTAACTGTGCCTGAGTTTGCGCCACCAGCTAAACCAGAATTCGCAGCTGTAACAATGTCGTGTATATCTCCGGCGGGCGGAGTGTCTGCGGCTTGCCATTTATAAGGTAAATCTGTAGGTGCTGTATTTGGTCTATAAGCCAATACCATACCATCTTGTATGACACCACTAGGATAAGCTGTTTCATTATCTACATCATCTAACTTATTAAACTCAACTATACCAGACCCAGGGCCTGTAGCCATCATCTTGCGTAGTATACCAGTAACAGCTACCGCAAATTCACCAGAAGTAACTAACGGAGCATTTGCCCCTGTAAGAGGCATTGAATTTCTGTCACTTACTTCACCAAGATTTAACTTTTTAATATATGCTGCAGTTTTGTCTGCTGCATCCGTTTTAAGAATCTTATATTCTGTCTCTGGTAAAATCTCTTTATGCTTTTCTAATAGATCATCTACATCTTGAATTACTTGTGTATGTTTATAATTAGTTGGATCGTATAGAGTAGTATCTAATACTTCAGCGTTATGACCCCCAAATATCCGATGTGTAACGGATGATACTTCAGAGATATCAAAAGTTTCTGGAGGAGTAACAGGTATTTCTATTACTTCTTCCTCTTCAAATTTTCGTTCACCAAACAACTCTATGCCTGACATATCAGCAAACAACGATTGCAATTCATTCGTTGCTTCTTCTATGACTCTAGGATCTATATAAGGAACAATAGGTTCAGGATCGACTACCGGCATAGGTTCAAGGGTTTTTGGTTCTTCTGGTTCCGGCTCTTGACCAGTGATCCCTTGAAACAATGTAGCCAGTTCACTTAATGCACCATCCATTTTGGGAGATTTTTTCTTCTCTACTTCTTGATTAAGAAGTCCTTTCTCCATTTTCTTTTGTCGTCTTTTATATGTTCCCATATCGGCAAGTTTATCTTGCTGGGAAGTTTTAATATCCGACGGTGCCAGAGCCTTTGCGGCCTTCTTTGTACCTATAACTGCTGGAGAAACAGCGGCTTCTAACTGATCTATAAAAGATTCTGTAGCAGTACTCATCTAGTTACTCCAGGACTAACAACTGCAATCCCTTCCTGTACTCTTGTTTTGTCACCACCAGAATCAGTCACTATTACATCATACACATGGCGACCACGCTCTAACGTGCCTTCGGCAGTCTGAACATCAGTTAAAGCCAAAGTAAATGTCCCAGCTGTAGCCGACACTGTAGTACAAGTAAATGTTGCAGCAACAGTAGATGTACCATATGATTTACGGACTTGAGATGTTACCGTAGAACCAGTAAGGTCTATCACCGTACCAGTATCATCTTTAGCGATAAATTGTTTTAGATAGTCAGAGGACTGATCTATTTCTATATTCTGAGCGATGGCCATAAAAAAA
>Ga0208920_1000461_pt1 | contig 10640 bp, 15 predicted proteins | sample 19_taG_FD_184094 | JGI IMG/M metagenome (GOLD analysis project Ga0208920, IMG submission 184094) | Marine viral communities from the Subarctic Pacific Ocean - 19_ETSP_OMZ_AT15317 metaG (SPAdes) (version 2) | ecosystem: Environmental > Aquatic > Marine > Oceanic | place: Pacific Ocean | collected...
GGAAGCGGTGGGGGCCGCGTTGTCAAACCGATCATCCGCTTGTCCCCCAGTGAGAGACGTATTGGTGATGACCGTCGTAGCGAGGCATTCCACAACAAAGTTGACCACCCGCTGGTATTCGTCGCGGTACCGCTCTTCCCAACCGTAACGGACACCTTCAGCAAGAGCGTCGAAGGAGGCCGAGAGTTGTTCGTTGCGATGTGCGGCGAAACGCAGGTCATCGACGTTGATCTCGGGAGACCAGACAGTAGCACGCTTGAGGCTATACGGCTCAAGACGCTTCTGCCAGTCGATACGAGACGGCGAAGTAGCCGCTTCGGTCCCAACCGCGTCGTTAGCGAGAGGACCATGGAAGTCGCTCACACTGTCGTTAAGGAGACCAGCAGTTCCCGTAACGGAAGACGAGTGATCCTGACCGGACTTGAAGCCGGAAGGACCCGCGAAATCACCCCAAGCAAGACCGATTTCGTCCTGCGCGGCGTTGGTGGGAAGAGCACGCTCGTAAATGAGCGACTGGAGGCGATACCCCATTCCCTCAGGGAAAGTTCCCTTGGGGATAAGGTCCAACCACGGAGACGTATGTACGTTCTCCGCGTGAATATCAGCACCGATACGGTTAGCCTCTTGAACGAGGACCGAATCGATATCACTAAGTCCGTCAGTGCGGACACCTGAAAAAGTAGACATGATGGTTCAGAAGTAAGAGGTTAAACGGCAGGAACGGGCATTCCCAGAGAGATCCAATCACCAGCAGTGCTGCTGGTATAAGACGTTACGCAAACATACATACGACCTGTAGTTTGCCCGATCTTTGTAGTATCCGCAGCATTGAGCGTTCCGGCGTTGATTTTGTCCCCAGTGAAGGGCCAAACTTCGATATCGGAACCAGCATCGCTATTTTTTACAATCACAATAGCCCCTTGGACGGCCTGAGGTAAAGAAACAGCATCGTCGTCCGCTACGGAGACGGTTACATTATTAACGCCCGCAATGAGCGGGACAGTGAGCCCCCCGGCTTGGGTGGCGGTAGTACTTGCGGTGATCCCCGTTTGAACTGCGGCTGATCCACCGCCTCGTCCTACCGTATTGGTATTAAGAGACATGAGGAAAAAAATTGAGGTTAAAATTAAAGGCCACAAGGCCAGAAACAAAAAACAAAAGGCGCATAGGCCGGGGAACCGTAGAACTAGATGAGCCTCTAGAGCGGGGCATTCGGTTTATATGGGAATAATATCACAGTTTTGTTAATAGTGGCAAGTGTTAAAACACGAAAACCCCACCAAAATGGTGGGGTCTCATGTTTGGTGGTTTAGTAAGAAAGTTATCCGATACCGCCCAAGGCACTACCAATACGGTCTACTGCGGAAGAAATCCCGGTGCTCGGGCCCTTGTCATCAGAAGAGGCTCCCTCCGAAGAAGTCAGAGTTCCCCCTCCCCCGCCACTGTCGCCCGGGGTGGACCCCCGCAACTTGATGATGTCATCGTTCGCGTCCTGAAGCTCCGATTCTAGCGTCTTTACCTGCTTGGCCAAGGGGATGACCGCATTGAACGCAAACCGAGCAAAGGCTTGATCCGCGTCACTAAGGGCTTCGATGGGGTAGTCCGCGTGGTCTTTCTGGAAAGAATCCACCGTTTCCTCCCCCACAATATCGAGAATGAAATTTGCTTTGGATTTAATCCGGTCCACCGCCGCCTTGCCGTGCTCCTCGCGGTTGGTGCGTTGTGCCAAGGCATCCTTCTCCCGGGCTTGGTCCGCTAAATCCTCGGCTTCCTTTAACGCCTGCTCGGCATTTTCAGAAAGATCTTTTCTCTTGGAAAAAGTAGATTCCGCCTTCCGGCTCAAATCGTACAACTCGAACTTATCCGCATCCAGAACATCATCGCCAAGGATCGAAGTCAGGTTGTCAGACAACTCCCGGCGGTTGGAATTACCCAGAACATTAGCCAGCGTGTCCCGGTCAACCCCATATCGGTCAGCAATCGCATCGCTGGAGGATAAGATTTCCTGTTGGGGCTTAGTTACGGCATCACGGTACGCTTGGGTATCCTCCAGACGCAGAACTGAGTTGGCCTCTTCATTGGCTTTTACTTGGGCTTCGAGTTCGGCGACCCGATCCGTAGCCGCTTTAAGGGCCTCTGGTTCTGCGGTTCTAGTTTCCAGTTCCCGGATCGTCTGCTCCAGCCCCCGGTTCTCAGATTTGATTCTTTTGAACGCACCCCCCGCTGATTCCGTCAGCTTCAATTCTTCCGTGACCCGGTCGTCCAGATACTTCTGGATCTTGACTTTGTCCGCGTCGTCAAACTCATCCAGAATATTACCGCTGGGCTCTCCGCTGCTCTCTACCTCGGGCGACGAAGCCCCCGAATCGTCCGATGATTCAATCTCGTCGAGCGGATCATCCGATGTTTTCTTTTCAGGTGAACGGCTAGAAACGTCGAGAGAATCAAGATCATCGGTGCCCGACCCTGCTCGACTTTCTTTAGTATCCTTTGCTTCGTCATCTACCGTAGGATGGATTTCGTTTAATTGCTCTTCCACTCGGTCAAGAATGGTAGAGATACCGTCACTGGATGTATCTTCTTCTGGCATGGTTATTTAATGGATGTTTCTTCCTCTTCCAAGTGGGACCACTCCCCAAGGTTAGAGGGGCTGTTCTCGGGTCCGGATTCAACTGCCGGGCTCGAAAGAGTAGACAACCTGCGGACAAGATCATTCATCCCCGCTAGTTGATTGGCTACCGCCGCTTGTTGCTCCGGGGGCAACTTGCACATAACAAACGTATCGGGCTGCGCCTCCCGGATCGCTATGTCAATGGCGGATACCAGAAGGGGATCACGGAGTAGCTGGTTCAGCTTTTCCCGATCCGCTTCTTGTAAGAAACTGGAATTGGGGCGTAAGATCACCATCCGCCCCCGCGCTTTTTGGCACGTTTGGTGGTTTTCGTAGCCGCCTTAGCCTTGGCCTTGGCCGATCTCTTAATACCACTGGCGGCACCCCCGGTGGCGACATCTAAGATGACTTTCTTAACCGTCTTAGCCACCTTGCGCGGCGTTAGGGGTTTACTGCGCTTTGACTTGGGATCACTCGCTCTGCCGTACGATTTTCCTTTGGGCATGGGGGTGTGTAGCAACGGGTTAACTTGGGGTCAAGGATTACTTACCCTAAACTAGGTCATTAACCGTCTGGGTGTTGGACTCCCGAAGCGCCTTCTGGGCCGCTTCAAAATCCTTCAGCCTCTGGTTTTGTTCGGCTTCCGCTTTCTTGATTTCCTGACGAGTAGACGACTCCTGCCGCATGATCTCCTGCTTAACTTGGGAAAGTTGCTGAAGCTCGTCCTCCGGTCCCCCGGGGGCTTGCCCTTCTTCTCCCCCCTCGGATTGGATAGACCGTTCGGTATTCTCGACGATCTGCTGCAATTTGTTGGTCACATCCAATGCCTGACCAACAAGATTCTGTTGGTTGGGGTCCGCCGCAATCCCTTGGGCGTGCCCGTTGATGTGAGCCGCCAACGCCTGCATGATCCCCAAGGACTCGCGGGGGTCTGTTTGCTGGGACACCACCGCATCGATAAACTGGGAGGCCACCGGAAGATGTAATTCCAAGTGGGTCCCGTGAAGCTGCCCGGGCAAAACAGGAACCTGCTGGCCAAGACGAATGAGAGAGTTCTCAAGAACTGCATCAGTCTGTGCCGTAGTCCCCCGGGGCTGCTCGTCTCTCTGGATATACCTAGTCGCAACATCATGCCCGATGCGGGCCGCTATCCGGTCAAAGGTCAGGTTACGGTTACCCACTTCGTCCATATAGGGCCGCTCTTGGTTAAGCTGATCGAGCACTGCAATACGAGCAGCAGGGTTACCCGCGCCTACGGCGCGTGCCGCCTTGGTGCGGCTGTGGTCGAGATTTTTAATCTGCCCCGGGGTAAGCCCCCGCTCTTGGCACCGCTCGTAAAACTTCTTAATAGCGGGGTCACTCTTGGGACCATCGACCATACGCCGCACCATCTCTTGGGCCAGACGATCCATGGAAGTATAGAACAACGCCAAGTTAGCCGCCGACAAACGGGTGGAAGTCTCCAACTCGGCTTGAACCTGAAGGGTATTCCGGTAAGGTGAACCCTGTGTCGCTCGGGCTGTGGTGTAAAAATCGCTCGTGTCCTCCAGTTGCTGGCGTATGTCGCGGACAACCGGGATCATGCTCTTGGTAAGATCCGCGTTGATCTTCTTGTCCACGACCTCAATGTTGGGACGGAGAACATTAAAGGGACCGTAGAACTGAACCGCCAAGTCCCGGAGATCCTCCATCGAGTTGGGCTGCACCATGATCCCCCCGGAAATAGCCGCCGCATCCGCCGCTTGGCACTGGAGGCGATTCAAATACTGAACAAGAGGAAAGATCCGGTGCCCGTAACCACGAATGGAATGATAAGTCCCACTGTTACCAACACCATACGTGAATAAAGTAAATGCCTGCTCGCTGCGTTCGTGAATAAACTCTTTCTTGAATAAGAACCTCTGATCCTTCCCCGAAAACTTTTTACCCTTGGTCATGAGATTAGACTTCAGGTTGGAGTGCCTCTCTTCCCAGAGGTAGTGGGATACCTTACCATTGGCTTCCTTCACCCATGTGTGGACTAAACGAACCGACTTAACCTCCATTGCGGAGTTCCCGTCGCCGTTCTTGATCAATTGTTGAAAATGCTCCCAGTCGTAATTCCGGTCGTCCTTGTTAGTGCGGGTAGCATCCAAAATGGCCTTCTTAACTTCCTTTACATCCCAACCTTGGGAGGCGGCGGCGGATTCGTTGGAAATGAATTTAAACAATTCATGAACACTATAATCCCGGCGGGAAAAACAAATGTCGATGGCCTCTTCATTAGACCGGGTATTACGAGGTAACTTGAAATCCCGTAAACCACACACTTGGGGTCGCCAGTCGATGTGGTTGTCGAAGTAAGAAACCCCAACGCCGTGCTTCAGATACTCGGTAGCCAGAATCAGGAACCGAGGATTCCACTCAGGCCAGTTGCGAATCGCCAAGGTGAGTTCCTCGTTGCGGATCGCGTTGGCTTCCCGGTCCCCCACTTCCGCCCCTTCGCTTGTCCCCCGCTTCGCCTTGGTATCTACCAAAAACTCAGTAGAGGTAATCAGGTCAATGTACCCCGCAAGAGCTGCGTCCAGATGCCTTTGCCCTTCGCCAAAATTAAGATTACACCGACCCCCTTGCCCCGCCGATTTCAACTTGTCCGTGGAATACGGGGGCCTCCCGTCAAACATGGCATCCACCTTGGCCCGCTTCCGGGAACTCTCCCCGTCGTCAGACAGAGTAGTGTTATACAAATTAAGAGCCGCATTCAGGGTCTTGAGACGGGGCTCCGCAGGCTTGGTATCGCCGTCCTCAAAATCCCGGAGGTCACGTACTTCTGAATCGAGGAGATCAATCTGATCAGGCACAGTAGCGGAATACTACCCGAAGGGGTCTATAATGTCAAATCGAATAAGGGGGTCCCCCGTATGCTTGCGCCCGGTTTGCAATAGGTTAGGCGGTCTTTCCAATAACCGTGCAAGTGACAATGTCGTCTGCGGCATCAGAATGATCCTCAAAAGTAAAGGCAACGGTCCCAACATACGCGCCCCCATCCTGAAGAGCAGTCAGAGAGACAGAATTTGGCTGCATTTCAGGAATGTCAGGCAAGGCAGCATCTGAGCAGGCAATAGCCACATACTTATCGTTGGCACTGTTGGTTTCCACCAAAATTCCATAAAGGACAGCCATCGTTGGAATAGTGACCCCTTCAAAGTCATTTCCAGTCACATCGTTCGTCTGGGTTCCCCAACGAGTCACGGACATCCCCGCATCAGTTTTCGCAACACCACCTGTCTCAAGAGTCAAGGTAGCCACATCTGCGGCAGCATTGGCCTTAATCTCAAATCCATAAATAATGTTAGCATCAGCCCATTCCTTTTTAGTAAGAGCCGTTCCAATCGTAGTCGTTCCCGAGCCCAGCTTCGCAGTAGAAGTTACCTTGGCCGAAAGAGACCACTTTGCTATTTGATTTTCTAGGGTCATCAGAATCCTCCGCGATTAGTAGAATACTACCCGAAGGGTCCTTTAATGTCAAATCGAATAATGGAGCTGGGCCATGGTCCACCCCTGCTCAATCGCAGTCTTGCGACGATGACAATTCGCACACCTAACATCGCATTTAGCAACTTCCGCCGTCAACCCGGGAATCCCGTAGTTGTTGACCGCCTTGGATATGATCAGGCGCTTGTCCTCCCGATGGTCAAACTCCAAAACCACCGGGTCGCTCTCCCCGCAATCCACGCAGGGGTTCTCAAGAAGATACTGGTATAACCACAGCCTCCTCTCGTGTCTCCTTTTCGGGCGGTTTGATGTTTTGTCCAACTACCCAATAGTTAGATTCTCCATACCCGTATGATCGCGGGGGCCGCTAAGGTCTCCACCGCCGTAACCACTTGTTCTTCTTTCCTCTCTGTTAACGCCCCACTCGTATTAAATGAAAGCCCCGCCAAATCAAAGGCGCAGTGGATCACCTCGTGGACCAGTGTGTCCCGAAACAGTTGGCGGGATTCCAAAATGTCCGAAGACAGATTTATACACCTTAACCCCGGGTCATACTCCCCATACCGACCCGGAAGTTTTTCCGGAGGGAGAATGTTAATGGTTATGCGCTTGCCCCCAACATTTATAAAAGAAGGAGGCGTAACAGGCATATCACAAAAATAGATCGTCCTCGTGTAGAGTAATATACTCCCCGTCTAAATTGTAAAGTCGATACTGTGAACACTTGTTCGGCTTCAATACCACAACCTCAACACGGGGGGACTTGAACCCAACTCGTAATACTTTTTTACGCTTAGAGTGGAACAAGTACGCGGGCCACCCCGGCCTCGCCTCATACCCGCGAGGAAACTTCTGTACAATATACAAATCCCCCACCTTCACCACACGGCCAGATACCAACGAAGACGATACCCGAACCCTGACCCCGTCATTGCGAGTCAATCGGTAAAACCAGTAGTCGTGACCACTCTGGTTCTCGCGATGCTGGGACTTAATAGGGCCCAACCCGCCCTTACGGTAGACCTTGCCTTTACTAAATACATACCTGTCCGAAAACTCCCGAGGACTAAACTCAACTACCAAACCACTCATCACGTAGATAAAGAATGCAGCATGATAAATCCCTCCCCGTTAGGCTGAACCCCCATGATGTTGTGCCCCACCCACTCTTCCGCCTCCTCAGGGGACATCCGATCCCGATCCTCAAATATCTTGAGGACTTTCTCGTAACTGTAAATCAAACGACCACAATCCGAAACCCCCAAAATGGCGTCGTCCAACCCATGAAGAACCAAGGCCCCCTCACATAGCTGATCCTCAAAATCTACTCCGGACATGACGCATCAAAGGCATTCGTGATCTTGTCCAAAATACGAAGTAGACCAGTAACGCGGTCCTCCAAATTAACCACTCGTCCGCGTAACTCCCGGTTGTCACGAGATAACACGTCCACCTCCTTCAGTAAACTGTCATTGCGCTCCTCCAAATATACCTTCGCCTCCAATAATGTCTTCGGCTCAACACGCTCCAATCCCTCAAGTGTGCCCTGTTCCCTGTCCCCAGAACCAACCCCAGACGCAGACCCAGACTCAGGGGTCAGGGCAAAGGGGTCAGGGAGCCCCGGGAACTCAGGTAGCCCCTGCTCCGACCGCAGGTTCTCTGCTTCCTCCCGGAGGGTCTTCCGAAAGCTGGGGTCCCGGAGGAGGGATTGTATGTACTTCTCCCCCTCGTCCAAAATCTCCTCCGATTCGGGAACTAAAGAATGGGCCTCCTCAAAATACGCCCTCGCCCCTTTCTCGGTTTCAACCGGGACACGAACCACCTCCACCCCGTCGTATTCGGAACGTATGGACACAACTAGGGCCTCCGCGTCTACCCCCACCCCGGGGAACTGAAGGACGTGCACCTTCTCGATGCCCGAATCAGACAGCGCGGACTTGGACACCCCCGACAAGTATTCAGCCAGCCCCCGGGGATCTGGGCCTTCCTCCCCCGCGCCAACCGGGGAAGCCCCCACTACCGCGAGGCCCTCATACCGCAAAGCGGCGGTCAACTCAGAAATGTGGTCCGGTTCTCCCAAAAGAAGGGCTAGGTGGGTCACGGGTTTCGGATCTTCGGCATGAGATGCCCCGGCTTGGCTAGTGGTATCTGGCATGGGTCCACTCTAGCACTCCTGTCAAGGGGGCCAAGGGATATACCCAATTTGAAATTGACACCCCCGGGGGTGGGGATACCGTTCCCGGGTATGAAAGCGATTATCGTAAGTATTGCGGCTGCGTCCTGTATCGTGTTTGGGGTTTCCTGTAGCTCCACTGGAGTGCAGGGTAGCCTCCCCATCCCATTCACGAACCCCCCTACCAATGTGACGGGTGAAATCGAGGTAACCCCTCTCCCACCTAAATTGTGTGTAGGCTTGGATGTGATCCCGCGCCCCGCTCCCGAAGAGTAGTTCTACCCGGGGCGATCCACCCCGAGGGCGCAGGAATATCTCCTGTGTCCCTCGGGGTTTTGTTTGGGGCATTACGCAAGTGGACCCACACCAGAGTGGCCCCACAATAGAAACTACTATAGGAAAGAGTTTTCTGTACCCAGAGAGAGTTCCCTATAAGAAAACTCCTTTAGGGGGTATTTTCTGGTGTGGGTCCACTCTAGTGTGGGTCCACTTTATTTGCGTCCCCCAGCTTTAGTAATGTTGCACCGGGACCCCCCTTGGTTTTCAATCAGTTACAACTAATGCAATATAATTTGCGCCCATTATTTGCACGGCGTATTTCACGGAGCATTATTTTCATAACTCGTTGAGTATCAATACCCGCCGGGTGCAACAAAAGTTTTTTGGAGAAATCGTGTATAGGGGACAAATATAGGAGCCCTGCGTCCAGAAAAAGGACCCCACCCCCCAGCAGCCGGGGTCAGGGATCAGGGCTCGCGATGCTCTGCCGTGATAACCCGCGTTATAACCAAAGTGTGTCCGTTTACCTATACCCTATGAGGGAGAAGCTAACCCTCCACTTATTGTGAACAGCAAACAGTCGCTGAGACTCATCTCAGCATATAACAAGGATGCTGCCAGCAGTTTAACGCTGGCTAATACTCTTGTCGCAATCGCCGACGAATTGGTGGATGGCAAGAAAACGTATTCCGAAATACTGGTGGAAATGATCACTACCCTTTGCCAAGGCGCAAAGGATGGGACCGTTACGCTAGATGAACGGACCGAAGGCAAAATCGCCCGTGGTCTTAACTATACCCGTCTTGGAGACGCCTTGAATAACAAGGTCGGCTTTGACTGGGATACCGTGAAGCTCGCCTTACGAACCGCCCACAAGGCCGTGTTCGGGACCGCGTTCAATAACGGTTGGCTTGCCCGGTGCGATGCCGTCGCGACCAAGCCCAAGAAAAACAAGCCTAGGACACAGACGTGGAAGCCCGTGGTCACGGCGACCAAGACCGCCATCACCAAGGCGAAGGGACTCCCGAAACGCGGGAAGCACCTCGCGGAAGCCAGAGCAGAGTGCAAACTGCTTTGCAAGGCCGTTGGACTCAAGTCCCTCTAGCCTGATCCCTGATCCCATCATCCTCCTCCCTCTCCCCGGTATCCGGGGCGGGGGCGGGGGATTTCCTGTTGTCGGCCTTCGATTTATAACCGTGGTTATAACCGTGGTTATAGGTCGAACCTGATAACCAAGAAAAGACATGAGAATAGAATACGCATTGATTGCGATGATTGCGGGAGGCTTGATTGCCTTCTTCGGTGGAGTCTACGGGCTCCACGTTGACAGTGAGTTGGCGAGGCTTGGCCTTGCAGACTCTGGTTCCGGGTCCACCTATCTGGTGTGGCTCAGTGTGAGTGTGATGGTTCCCGCTACCATCCTACTTGAAGTTTTCCACCAGCGGAAATGCCGCAAGTGGCGGCGAGATAACCCGGGGGTTTGATCAGTCATGACATTACAAGAAACACAGATAGTTGTATCCGCCCTGACTCAACAGAATGAGGAACTTCGTAAAGCGTTGCGTCTCCTGCTCAGTCCCCGGACAGAGGAGGAAGGCTTGGAGCTTGCCCGGGATCTCGGGGTATGCTCTCGCCCCTCCCCTGTGAAGCGGAAGATTACCGCGACGAAAGGGGCGACGAAGTGTGCGCTCCCGCGTTGCCGTCTCCCCCATGATCTGATCGTGAAGCGGGACAAGCCTCTCCCTCCCAGCACGATCAAGGACTAATCAATCACCATGAAAATAACAAACAAAAGAAAGAACAAGCGGTTTGCATTCGCCGTGTACCGGGCGGTGCCTGACCCTGCGGAAGGCGTTGCCAAGGATGCCCGTTCCATGGTTTACAAACCAACGGTCTGTTGTGCTTGTGGCCACAAGGAAAACTACCAGCACCGGGGAATCTACATGGGTCTCACCGTGTTCCGGTGCCGCTTGATGAATCCTCCCCGCTGGTTGCAGCGGCAGGGATTCCCCTTCAATCCGATGCCTGAACGTGGCATTCACCTCGTTTAATTGGGGGCGAGGGATAACCGATGTTATCTCCCCGGTGGTAGTGATACTGCCG
>Ga0208920_1000464_pt1 | contig 10630 bp, 12 predicted proteins | sample 19_taG_FD_184094 | JGI IMG/M metagenome (GOLD analysis project Ga0208920, IMG submission 184094) | Marine viral communities from the Subarctic Pacific Ocean - 19_ETSP_OMZ_AT15317 metaG (SPAdes) (version 2) | ecosystem: Environmental > Aquatic > Marine > Oceanic | place: Pacific Ocean | collected...
AAACTATAATACAACAACAATTACTTCTTATGAAGCAATATAATTTTACATATCAAGACTTTAATAGCATTTCAATTAATTCAATAAATGCTTATGTAAAAATAATTAATACAAAACTTAATAAAGATGACTGAATTATTAGATAAATTTAGAGATTTATGTATAACTAGTGTTATACTTCCAGATAGTAAAGAAATAACTTTAAATAGATTAAACGTAGATTTTCAAGCTAAATTACATTCACATTTTATTAATATACCTCGAGAAGTAGCAAATATTGATAATATTTTTATACTTGAATATATTAAATTTGTAAACAAATATATAATTGAACTTCACTCAGAAAGAAAATTTACACATAGAGATAAATTATTTCTTCTCGATTTTTGGAAAAAAGATGTAGAATCTTCTGATACTTCTTCTAATCTTTTAGAAGATTTAAAATGTGTAGATAAGTTAAATGAAATTAAATTAGAACTTCAATTAAGTAACATGCGGCCTATAATTCAATTCAGACAGCCTACTCTTGAAGATGAAAATAAAATATTAACATTTTTATTGAGCGACGATGATAAAGAGAAGACTGATATGGATATAGTGTTTTTTGATATTTTCAGATTCTTACATTCAATAAACATTGATAGTCATGAATATCTTATAGATAATTTATCTATAGAAGAATTACATAAATTATTTTTATTATTTGACGTACAATGCCTGCAAAAAATTTCAAAAACAGTAACTGATACTCTTGACAATATAAATACTATACGTTTATTAGAAGCTGATTACTCATCGTTTTATTAATTTTTAAATTAAATATCTATAGAGATGGCAGATACTATAGGTACAGAATTAATAAACCGAATAGCTGAAGCGTTAAAAAACGTAGCGGCTGGTCTCAATGATGTTAATGTTAATACTAAAGACACAAAAACAGCAATAAATACGCTAAACACCAATTTTCAAGACATATTTGGAATCAAGAGCCCTCTCTCAAAACTTCTTTTAAAAGAACAAATCTATAGCAAATCTTCGAAGACACATCTTTCAAGTATAGATAACAAATTAGGTGGGTTAACAGAATTAATAAAAATTAATAGAGATCAGCTTGATGAATTAAAAAAACTAACACCTGCGGGATTATCAGGAGCGGATAAACCTGGAGGCCCCGGCGGCGGCCCCGGATCGAGTCTCACGAAAAAAGAACTATCAGACCTATTAGCAAAATCTAATAAAGGACTTCTAAGTACGAGGAATCTCTTACTTGGTGGAGGTGCAGCAGCTGCCTCGGCGATAGGTCTTCCTCAAATGATGTGGAAAGTATTAAGTACATTAAAAAGTGCTATTATACCATATCTTTTGCTTCAATCTGGCCGTGCATATGCGGACGAAGGCATCGGGCAAATCGGCCTCCCGGGAATGGGCGGCTGGGAAGGAAGACAAGGAACAGGGGTTTTGGGCACTATAGCACGCGAAGCTGTCGGAGGGCAGGTGCTAGGTGCAATTGGTCCGTTGGAAGCAGGCCTCGGTACTCAAGCTTTTACTAAAGGAGGAAGAAGGCGATTGAGAGCAATGGGCCGTGGTGTAAGTCATATTACCGGTCTCACCGCTGCCCGGAGGGGCGAGGCCATGTTTTCGAAAAGTTTATATAAAAGATTATCAGGCTTTACTGGGGAAAGAATGACCGCTGCTGGAAGGTTAAGATACTTAAACGGTAAGGTTGTAGGAATTAAAAACGCAGCCGGGAACTGGGTCACACGAGGAACTGGTAGAAGAGCAAGTAAAGGATTTATAAAAGCTCTTGCAGTTGGATCCTCGAAATCGATGTCCAAAGGCGGACTTAGAGCAATTGGTGGAAGAATCCCTCTTGTAGGATTACTTATTGAATTAGGATTTACAGTGTGGGATGCGAACCAACTCATGAGCGAAGGTGGTGCTGATGTGCTCGCTGCTTGGAAAGAAGAATTTGCAAACGCAGGGCTATTAGGAAAAGGGTTTGTCATTTATAGCAATCCTGCTTCGGCAATTGAAGCTGCTCAAGATATAGCATGGGCGGCGATGTATGGAACAAAGTCACAACGAGAAAAAGATATAAAGTTCATGGACCCTGCCGCGGATAGAAATTCTCAAGAATATCAAAAATACCAGAAATTGCGTATGAATAATATAAAAGCAATTATGGAAATAGATGATGGTGAAAATTATCCATATGGTTACCCTGGTTTCGCTCCGATGGGATATAAAACTAATAGACCTCGAAAAATGACTATGCGAGAGCTTTTAACACGTAGTCTTACAGAATTAGAAGTCATAAGAAAGGTTCAACAGGAAGTTTCAAGAAAACTAATTAAAGATCCAAACACTGGGAAAATGACGACGTTTGCAGGGATGAAAGCCGCACGAGAAGAACGTAAACAGGCTAAATCTGCCGCGGAGTCCAAAGCGGCAATGTCTTATCGTCCGGGGATGTCGTGGACTGACCTTGACAAAGCACGAGGACAAAGATTACGAGCAATGTACGATAAGGAAATTATTTTGCCACAAGATCTCAGATACATGTCACCAGAAAATCAACGTCTGCTTGATGATGCTGGAATCGACGTCCCGGGCACAATAGCGCATTTCGATGAACAACAAACAGCTATGGAAGCTGCAATGACTATAGGTATGTCTCCGAGCGAGGCTTCGGCAGCAATTTTGAAAATGAAAAGAGATGTCCGTGAACGGAACCAGCTTTTCTTAAAGGAGAATTATAGAATTCTTAATGATTATTTTCGTCGTCAAGAAATACGAGATACTCGATTCCAAACTTCACTACAGCGATTCCTTCCCGCACCGGTTCCGTATGGCGGAACAAGGCAGGATTACGACGCTGAACTTGATGATTGGGGTACCGTTGTACCTTCAAATATACATTAATATTATGATAAAAACAAAACCAAAATATTTTAAATTTACTGACGCAGAAAACCCAACAACTAATGACTTTGCACATGCTACTGGAAGTTCATTTCTTAAAGCGGTACAACACGCGTCAATGAGTCAAAGATATTCAAAAAACATGGCCAAATTACCAGTACCTCTTAATGATGGTATATTTGATATCGTAAAAAAATTTAGATGGACAAAGTCATCCTCAGACTCAGTCACTGTACATAATACTCCAACTATTACTTTAAGAGAAATGGAAGTAATAAATCCAGCATTTTTTAATAATCTAGCTCTTTTATTAGATCAATTAACCTCACCAGAAAAAACAGGATTCTTAGACGTAATCGCCCAAGGACCACAAGATGATAACCCTGTTAGAACCGCTTTAGCTGATGCAGGGTTTTCTGGATATCCGGAACCAGAAGGTGTATGGGAGTCGATTAAAGAAGCAGTTTGGAATTGGACTGGTAAAGGTATTCAGGACTTAGCTACTTCTGGAGCAATTGGAGCCGCTGCATTAAAAGAAGATATAGATGTAATGAAAAAATATCTACTTGGTGCTGATCATACCACTGGAGCTGCTCATCTAAGAAATTATGAAAGAATATATGGTATACATTATACTAACTTTACATATAAAATACCTTACTTAGAAGATTCATATAAACAAATAAATAATTCGTGGGGAGGCGAAACTACAGGAGGATATATATTAAATGCAGCTAATACACTATCAAACCTTACAAACTTAGCTGCTCCATCAGTAGGGGTTGACTTTGCTAAAACTTTCGATTATCCTCAAACCGGGCCAAGTTACGATATAAACTTTTTTTTAGATAACACAGTACACAACAGTACATCTATGGCTCTTGATAATTTTACTTTTATATATTTATTACTATATCAAAACTTACCTAATAGGATTAATAGAACTGCACTAGCACCTCCAGTTATATATCAAGCCTCTTTACCGTCTGTTTTTAGCTATAGATGGAGTTTTTTAAGTAAGATTAATGTAAATTTTGTCGGAGTAAGAAGACCGTTTAATGTAAACATTGGCGGTGAAATGACTAAAGCTATTATCCCTGAAGGATACGAAGTCCAATTAACACTAACTAGTCTTACACCTGAAACAAAAAATTTATTTTTTGATAGTCTTAATAGTGCTGTCAATGTTGAAATTAAAGAATATAGCTCGTCAAAAGAATTAGAAGAAAGAATTCCCGTCGGCATTCCACTTCAACCACACCGCGCAAAACTGGAACCATTTGAAAAACATAGTGTTCATAGTACACCCGTACAAACAGGAGCAGGAGAAACACCAAAAGGCTAATTAATGATAACTAATTTACAAAAAAAGAGAAATAATATCGAAAATTTATCACCGATTAGTGATACTCGGTATGAGAATATATTAAATATGAATTTATATAATAAGAAATATCCATTTTATAATCTCATTAAAAAAGTTAATTTTCCAGATGATATAACTACTGATGCGTATTTTGAAAGATATACATCTGCAAATATTCCATGGACGGCACTAGCACATGAAGTATACGGAGATCAAAATCTTTGGTGGATTATATGCGGTGTAAATAATGTACAAAACCCAACTATTAATCCCGTCATTGGAAAAGTTTATAAATTTATAAAACCGACATATATAAATACAATACTCGCTGAAATAAAACAACAATTACAATAATGACAATAACTGCAAATAGTACAGAGTATATTGTCTCTATTCATTTTATAAATGATAAAGGTCAAACTAAAATTATCGATGACAGAGATTTTAAAAAATTACAATTTGAATCTTCATACCTTACTCCCTTTATGCGTGGAAGATTACAATTAAATAATACAAATCAACAAAATATATTTCAAACAACTGCTTTGTTAGAAAAGCATGATTATAATATGGGAGCAAGCGGTGGTGAATTTATTGTTATTCGCATACAACAAATAAGTAATCCTACTACACAACAAAAAATAACAATTCTCTCTGAAACTTATATAACACAAAATATCACAGTTGGTTTAAATAAAGGTCAAAAAGTTTTAAATTATTATTTTGTAAACATGGACTATGGACCATTAATGTATACAAAATTACCCTGGTCTACTAATAATTATGTAGATAATTCTGCACACAAAACTACAAATGAAAAACAAATTTTAGTTAGTGATGCAATTAAACATTTATTAGTTAAATTATACAACCGTGAATCCCATCCGGAATCAATTATTGATTTTAAAAACTGGGATGAAAGTTCTTCAAAAATAGAGTACACGTTAAAGAATCAACAACCACCAATACTAGGATTAAAACATTTAATATCAAAATATGTTTCTAAAACTCATCATGATATGGGTATATTAACACAAAACAGAGGATTATATCAACTTAATTCTTTAAATAAACTTTTAAAACAATCGGCTAATAAAAATTATGCAGGAGCAATACAAATAGAAACAGGTGATAATAGAAGTTCATATAGTAATAAGCCATCAATAAAAACTACATTTAATTCAGCACATATTTCAAGAGTGAATATTATTCCACAAAACGTATCACTCGGATCTAATACTATAGTAGATCATTCCATATCATCATATAACTTTCTCACTTCAGAATTTAAATTATTAAACGAAGAAGGTACTGTAAGTAAAAATAGTTATACACCTAACCAAGGGATAAATAAACCTAATAAAGTTATATTAAATCATTTTGAACAAACATCAGATACTCTAGAGACATGTCAAAATAGGTATACAAATCGAATAGCCTTACAGCAAAAACTAATAAACTACTCTAAAAAACTAACCATACCAATACTTGGAAATTTATATTTAAAGGGTAGTAACTTTGTAAATATTGAACTGACTGGAATTCCGCTCAATGAAGAAATGAGAGATATTTCAGGCTTATGGTTTATCTTAAGAAATAGAACCTTATTACGACCTGGAAGATTTGAATCAAAAGTAGTTTGCGGTAAATTAAATATTGACACTAGTGTAGGTCCCGCATTTCACAACAATCTAGCAACTTTGTTAAATCAATGAGTACAATACCATTTAAAACAGGAATACCGGCTATAGTAGACAGTAATGTTTTAGATCCAAATTCATTAGACGCACAATATGTAGACTTTTCAAATCTATCAAGACAATATGATACATTAAAATATAAAAATGACCCAATAACAGCTGAAGTTGACTTCTGGGAAAACTTAGCAAATGCAAGTCCAGTTGATATAGCAGCGATAGATAGTAGCGGGGAATTTGTTGCATGGTGGTTAGATAGATATCGCAAAACTCATCCTAAAGTAAAGGAGTTATTAGATCAAAGATTACCCAATATAGAAGATACTATACTTCAAACTATATCAGAAAGTGTTGGATTATTATTTTCTCAATATCTCACTCCTCAACGTAGAAGTATGCACTATGCAGATGAATTTGACCCGACACCTGATTATGAACAAGGCTCTAGTATCACTCCATTTCCTTATAATAATGTAATAGATGATAAATTAGATTTTGATACTCGTAAAAATATTTTAGGATTGAGTAAGCGCTCTGAAGCTATTTTTGGACGTAACATGCAGCAAGTGATTTACGGTGGTGATGGACAGCCAACCCTTGCACATGGAACTAATCTTGTTACTGATTATATCCATTATCAACGTTTAGGAGAAATACATAGTGACATTATGATAGAAATAGGGAGAATATTAGGCGGGACATATAAAGTATTATATTGGTTAACGTGTAATAAAATAGCTAATAAGCAAGAAGCTATTCCTGTTGTACATACTCTTGCAGTCGAAAATACTGAACAAGAAGTAGATGATCTAATGAATGCAATTCAAGATTCATGGCGAACGTTTACTATGGATGATATTAGGTCTTAGTTTCTACTTTATCAACCTCAATAACATTTGCCTTTTTTAATAAACGATCGAGAACTTCTTCTCTACTTAACATTAATGCATGTTGTTGATCTGAATTTTGAAGTTGTTTTTTAGAATCTATATCTAGCTGTTTTGCTTTTATCGTTGTATTAGACTTTTTATCTTGTACTACTAATTTATTCAATGTATCTATAGCTCCGGTAGATGCTTTAATAAGCTCTGCAAGAGAAGAAACATTTTCTGCTTCAGGCATATGATGAACCACTTCCTTCATATTATCTATTAACTCTAAAGAATCTTGAATTAATTTTGAAGACTTTTGTATAATAAAGTCTTCAACTTCATCCTTAGAGATATTAAATCTCTCTGATTGTTGTACTAACTGCTTACTAGCTTTAGGTACAGTTTTTAACTGTGATATTAAATCAGCTGGATCAATGTCATCCATAAAAGTATTTACTTGAAAAATCTAAATTATATACTATATTCATTGTATGGACGATTTTCAACCATTACAATATCAATCATTATCTTCTCTTCGCTCATTCGCCGTCGGTGAAAATGATGATGGTAGCGCGAATGTAACATTTTGTAATAAAGAGATTGAACTCAAAGTAATGAAAACACACCCGAAAGCTAAATTACCTAAACGAGCTCATAGTAGTGATTCTGGATATGACATATATAGTGTAGAGGATGCTGTCGTTCCAGCTCGCGGGTCAGTTGTTGTTCCTGTTGGATTACAGTTGTCATATATTACTCCTGGATATTGGTTTAGAGTAGAACCTAGAAGTGGGTTAGGGTTTAAACGTAACATCCAACCACATCTAGGTATTATTGATAATGGATATAGAGGTGATCTTGGAATTAAATTATATAATTTTAGCGACGCAAATGTAACCTTAACCGAAGGTAGTAGAATTGCTCAATTAGTATTATATCCTCATATTACAGCAACAATTTCTGAAGCAGATAAAATTGATGCCACTGAGCGAGGAGAAGCTGGGTTTGGATCTACCGGATGACAATTTCTGATAATACACATTTTTTATTATCTAGAATACCGCACAGGTATCAACCATGGTGGGGATTCCTTCCAGAGCAAAGGAAATATAAACTTTTTGAAAACAGATTAAACCTTATACTTCCTGAAATTGAATTAAACAGAAATAAAAAATTAATTGATATAGGTTGTATGGTTGGTTGGGATACATTTGCGTTAAATAATAAAGGAATATCTGTTACAGGTGTCGATACCAATATAGGTTATATTGAACTAGCTCAATTTTTACATGAATATTATAATTTAGATAAAAATTATATTTCTTTTATTAATACCGATGCATCTAAATTTTTACAAAGCCAAAAAAATACATATGATTATTGTATTTGTTTTAATGTAATGCACCATTATTTGGTTAATGAGACCAAATACAAGGATAAACGCGTTAAGTATAATGTGACTGATAAAAGGTCTATAGTTTTTAACAACGATGGAATTAGGTTACTCAAAAATATTCAGTCCAATTGTAAGATTGCATTTTTTCAAATAAGATTGAGAGCTCCTGGTATAGAGTATGAAGAAAAAGAAGATAGTAGTTTTATAACATATCTTATTGATGAAATTGGATTTAAATCTTATAAGATACTACAAACTAAACATTACTTCCGGCGCCCTAATCCAATATACATGTTTAGTAATTAAAAATGACGATTTCTGATATTTGGTGCGAGAAGTACCGGCCAAGTACTTTAAGTGAAATAGTTTTAAATAAAAATACTAGAAATTATTTCAACAAAGTACAAGAAGAAAAAAATATACCTAATGTCTTATTTGTAGGAAAACCGGGTATCGGTAAAACTTCTCTAGCTAAAATTATTGTAAAGGACATTCTTAAATGTCAATATCTCTATATTAATGCTTCTGATGAAAATGGTATAGATACTATCCGAACAAAAGTTCTAAGCTTCGCTCAGACCCAAAGTCTCTTTGGAAATATTAAAGTCATAATACTTGACGAGTGTGATGGATTATCTATTGATGCGCAAAAAGCGCTACGCAATTCAATAGAAGAATATCATGACTTAACAAGATTCATTTTAACAGCAAATTATAAACATAAAATCATTCCAGCTCTACAAAGTAGATGTCAAGTATTTGATATTAGTTATGATAAAAATGATTATATAACTAAATTAATATCTATTGTTAAAGCTGAAAAGGTAAAAATTAATAAAGAAGATTTTACTAATATTACCAATAATTGTTATCCAGATTTTCGAAAAGGCATTAACGCACTTCAAAAATATTGTTTATCTGACGGAGATGCAAATATTGTATTTAATTCAATTGAATTTTTTGATGGCTTATTAGACCTTATTCGTAACAAGAAATATATGTTAATACGTAAACATATAATCAACAATGAAGCAATATTTAATAATGACTACGACGAACTATTTAAACATTTGTTTGATTATATGTACGCAGCTGAAATAAATGAAGAGAAAAAAAGAGACTGTTTAATTACAGTCTCTAAATACTTTTACCAGAATAGTCAGTGTATAGATCAGGAGATCAACTTCTATTCTTGTATACTCGATTTACAACTTTAACGAATTATAATTCGCAGTACTTAATGTATAGTCACCATCAGGTACTTTAGTTTGCTGACCTATATCAATTGCTTTATCTTCTACATCCTTAGCCTCGTGTTCCTCTCCTTGATCACCGCCTTGTACGGGTCGAGTTCCTCTTGCCTCTGCCCAAGACATATCAAACTCAAGAAGCTCTACTGGAAGACTTAATGTATGTGAGAAAAAACCAGGATTAACTTCAACAACCACATCAGCAACACTCCAAGTAGTAGTATCTGTAGATGCAGGTTGAGTGGCGCTTCTCACATCAAAACCTTCTCTTTTAGTTGTAGAAAGCATAAGATATTTACCCTGTTCAACTAAAGTTATGATCTCTTGTACGTAATTTTTACGGGACTCGTCTAACCCTTTATACCAATCAGACGATTTAAAATCTCCCTTTAATTTAACATAATCTCCAGCAACTGGACCAGGTTTAGTAAACTCACCAAGTTGTTCTTCAAATAATGTATTGAACTTACTCATTTAAATTATTTATTGTTTTAAGCACTTATAAATTAAATAATTATACATGGCAATAAGACTTGACATACTTAAAGACAGGAAAAATACAGACGCCTATCGTAAGTTTTCTTATGCTGATTTAAAATTAGATATAGATCTTAATAGTCACGTTCCTTCTACACCAGTAGGAACCGGTAAAAATCCTGTAGATTTTAAATTAAGTTACGATGAAAATGCTATTTTTAATTCTATAAGAAATATTTTTAATACTAAAAAAGGACAAAAAATTCTAAATCCTACATTCGGCTTAGATTTAGAAATGTTTTTATTTGATAATATCTCTGAAGAAAATGCAGATGTTATTGGTAAAACAATACATGAAGAACTGGCTATATATGAGCCACGTATAACAGTAGAATCAGTTAATATTATCGCAAAACCAGATGATAATGAATATGAAATAAGTATAACTATTGTTATACCTTCATTAGATAATAGAATAGCAACATCAACAGGGATTTTAACAGAAGAAGCATTTAATTACATTTAATTATGAGTCAGTATACAACTACAACACGAACCGATTTAACAGAATTTAATCTACCACCAAACGCATACACTGGTTTCGATGCCCAAAGTATGCGTGATTTAATTATCGCACGGCTCAACGCCGA
>Ga0208920_1000466_pt1 | contig 10623 bp, 6 predicted proteins | sample 19_taG_FD_184094 | JGI IMG/M metagenome (GOLD analysis project Ga0208920, IMG submission 184094) | Marine viral communities from the Subarctic Pacific Ocean - 19_ETSP_OMZ_AT15317 metaG (SPAdes) (version 2) | ecosystem: Environmental > Aquatic > Marine > Oceanic | place: Pacific Ocean | collected...
TTTTTTATTATGATAATACAGGAACATCTATTGGTGGTTTATCTGAAAATACAAAATATTATATTGAAAAAATTGATAACAACCAATTTAAACTTTATTCAGATAAAACTTTAGGTACTGTTGTTAGTTTAACTTCAGCTCATACAAGCGAGCAAACTGATAACATTTTAACCCATGCTAAAGTAGAAAGTGTTGCTGTAATTGATGGCGATGCAGACGAGGATCAAGTTTGGGTTATAGTTCAAAGATGGATTAATGGAGCTGTAAGAAGATATGTAGAATATTTTACTCCATTTGATTTTAATAGAGATGTTACTGCATTTCATTATTTAGATAGTGGATTAAGTTATGTTGGCGATGAAACATCCTCTCTTACTGGATTGGATCATTTAGAAGGAGAAGTTGTAGATATTATTGGTGAAGGCGCTACACAAACCTCAAAGACGGTTTCTGCGGGAGTTATCAGTATTGATACCGCAACCGAGCAAGCTAAAGTTGGTTTATTATATACATCTGATTTACAGACAATGAGATTAGACGAAGGTTATACAGAAACAACACAAACTAAAACAAAAAGAATTTATGATTTATCTGTTAGGTTTCAAGATACAGTAGGAGCTAAAGTTGGACCAGATGCAGCAAACTTAACAGCAATAGATTTTAGAGCTAGTGGATCTCCAATGGATTTGCCTATTCCCTTATTTACTGGAGATAAACAAATTGAATTTGATACAGGCTATGGCACAGAAGGCTTAGTTTATATTCAACAACCACAAGCTCTACCAATGACTATCCTGGGTATTTATCCAAGACTGGAGACAGAGAGTGTCTAATATTAAATTTGTACCTTTTGAAAACGAACACGCACATTATATTTTAGATCAAGGTTTAAATAGTGAACTACTAGAAATGAAACCAGAGCATAGAAGATATGCTTACTATCTAAAAGAAGTTGGAATGTCGTTTACAGGGTTATTGAATAACAAACCTATAGCGGCTGGAGGGATCTTTCCCCTCTGGGATGGCTGTGCCGAGGGGTGGGTCTTGGCTACAAAAGAAATAAATAACTATCCAATAACATTTGCAAAGGTTATTAAACAAAGAACTGACATGATGTTAAAAAATAATTTTATTAGAAGATTACAAACATCTGTTAAAGCCGATTGTTTAGTTGCGTTAAAGTTTGCAAAATTTTTAGGATTGAAAGAAGAAGGTTTAATGAAAGGTTATGGTCCAGATGGATCAGACTTTTATAGATTTGCGAGGATTATAAAATGAGTTTTTTTGGAGATGTAATAGGTGGTAAGGCAGCTGACAAAGCTAGCCAATTTAATCAAGGTTTACTTAATAGAGATGCTTTAATTGCAGAGCAAGAGGCTAAAGCTGGTTATGCTGTTTATACCAAATATGATTTACCAAGATTTAACGACAACGCAGACAAATTAATTGGCGAAATAGTAACTAATTATGCAACGTCTGGTGTTGAAAGATCTGGAACTGTTTTAGATGTTTTATTTGAAAATGAATACCAACTTGAAACAGATAGAGACATGATGGAATACAATGCAACAATAGCAAAACAACAAAAAGAAAACGAAGCAATTAATTTAAGAGCTGAAGGAAGAATAGCAAGATACAGAGGAAAGGTTGCTAAAAAAGTTGGTTACTTTAATGCTGGTTCAAGTTTATTAAATACAGCAATGATGTTTAAAGGATAATAATGGCAATTAAAATTTATAATACACAAATAGCACCAACAACTGAAGTTGGTGAAAGAAAATCTACAAGAGCAATGCAAATAGATTTAAACACCGCTGCCGCTCCAGGTAGAGCAATGGGTAATATGTTTGCAAGCGGAGAAAGACTTTATGTTAAGTATGAAGAAAGAAAATCAAAAAACTCAGCTTTAAAAGCATACGATGTTGCAGTTAATGGTAATGAAAATTTTGAAGGATTAAATCAAGCTAAAGTCAAAGCTGGTTTAATGACAGACCCAGATAAAGCAACTGCATACTATCAAGCTGAATATGATAAAATAAAAGGTTATTTAGAAAATAATGTTGATGGTATTTTTGGTAAAAGATTTTTTAATGAAAAATTAGCATTAGCAAAAATATCAGATATGAATACTGTTAAGAAAAATTCTTATCTTAATTTTATTACAGAAACTAGAACCGTTGAATTAAAATCAATGGAACCAGATATATTTAAAGCAGCTACATCACAAGAAGGATCTGTTGAACATAAAATAGCAACAGATAATTTAATAAATAAATTTGCATCCCCAGAATTTAAAGAGTTATTTGGAGCTAAAGCCAAACAAGTTGAATTTCAAACTTGGGAAGGTGTAGATATATTAAAATTTAGTAATGATTTAGAAAACGATGCAATAGACACTTACGACAAAATATTAGCAAAAGATAAAGATAGTTTTACTAACTATAAAAATTTATCAGCAGATAAAAGAATGCAGTTAGTTAATTCAGCTAAAAATGCTGCACAAGCTATGTCAAGCCGAGAAATGAAAAAATATTATGCAAGCGCAAAGATTGGCGAGGCATCTAATTATACAAAAGAAAAATTACTTAAACCTTGGAAAGACAGTAAAGAGTATACTGAAATGTTTGAATTTTTAACTATTAGCGACATAGTTAGAGATAATAGTTTAGTCATTAAAGATTCAGAATACGGTCAAGAATTAAATCTTATACAGAATATAGAAGTTACCGGAGATCAATTAGCATTTAAAGAAAAGGCTAAAAAACATTTAGAACAAATAGCTTATGAGAAAATGGCTTTAATTCAAAAAGATGCGGCTGGATATTATATAGCAAGTAATGAAGATTTAAAAGTTCTTGAAAAAGAAATTAATTTAGCTGAAAGCACAGATAATTTCGAAAGAGCGCAAACTCTTATTTCTGAAAGATCAAGTTTATTAGATGAAATTTACGAAGAAAAAAATGTACCTATTGCTTTAAGAAAATATATTAGCGAGGCAGAGGCTAATAATATTGTTGCAGCTTTTAATAATGAAATAGATGTCAATAAAAAAATTGGTTACTTATTTGGTTTAAGCGACAAGTATGGCAATAAGATGCCAGATATTTATAATCAATTACAAGATGCCAACTTACCGGGTGGTGCAACTTTAATTTTAAGTACCAATAATAGAGATCTTCAACTTTCTATTGCTAATGGTTTTGATGTTAAGAGTTTAGAAAAAAATATACAAAATTCAACTATGTTAAAGAAAGCTGATTTAAACGATATTAAAAAAGGGATAGCTGAACAATTAAACGATAATGGTTATGCAACAGTTGTTAATAATCAACCCGCTGGAGAATTAGATCAAGTAAATCATATTAACATGGTTACAGATGCTTTATATCAAGGAGTTCTTTATAAAATGTTTAATGAAAATTTAACAATAGATAAAGCTGTAAGTAAAATTATTGAGGCTCATTCAAGCGATTATAAATACCATGAAACTTTTTGGATACCAAAAGATGTTAATGGTACAGCTATTAATCAAAGTCTTATTGAACAAAAAGCAGATTATATTTTAGAAGAAATCAAATTAACAGATTATCTTAATAAAATAGATTTATCTCATTATGGATCAATCGACCAAGAAATATTAAATGAAGATAGAAAATTTGTTGTTGGACAATTAGATAGTAAATTTGAAAATTTATCAAAACAGCAAATACAAGAGTTAATGGTTTCTGATATTAAAAATAATGGTAATTGGTATCTTAACGAAAAGGGAGATGGTTTGTTATTATATGTACCAAGAGAAAACGGTATGATGATCCCAATATCTGATGCTAATGGAGCTAGAATAGAAATTAAATTTACAGATACATATAATTTAATGCCTATTACTGGTGTAGAAATACCAGACAACAAACTATTAGAAAGCAGAGACGAAGATAAAAGTAAAGGATTAGGAGCAAGTTTTTGGAAATAAGAAATAATAAACAATGTTAAATTTAAAATTTAATACATTTAAGTTACCGGATCATGTTATTAATACTGCTGCACAAACAGCTAACGTAGGTCTATGGGAGGCAACTAAAACGTCTGCTTACCAAGCCTGGAACTTTAACCCAACATCATCTTTGTTTCGTACATTTGAATATCAAGAGGCTTACAATTTTAGTGATGAGGTTCTTCCTAAAGAAGAATTAAATAAACAATATGCTGATATGGGTTTATTCTTTGAAAAGGATACTAGAAAAGGTGTAGTAGATTATATAGTTCAAAGAAAAAAAATTGAACAAGCAAGATCTGCTAAACTTGCTAAAGCTCCACAAAATTTAGCATCAAAAGCTGTTTATTTAGGAGCTGGTTTAGTTACATCGTTTACAGATCCAATAAATATTGCAGCATCCTTTATACCGGTTGTTAGGGAGGCAAGATTTGCCAGTTTAGTTGCAAGACTTGGCGCAACAAGAGCAAGATTAGCAAAAGGTGCTATTGAAGGTTTTGTTGGTAATACTTTAGTTGAACCTATTGTTTATGGTGTTGCACAGAGAGAACAAGCAGATTATACCTATCAAGATACTATTTTAAACTTAACTGCCGGAACTCTTCTTGGTTCTGGTATGCACCTTGGTTTTGGTAAAATAGGAGATGCTATAGCAAGTGTTAGAGGAAAAGATAATATCTACCAAAGACTTGCCAAATCACATCCTCACTTAAAAGATGATTTATTTAGACACGCAGTAACCAAAGCAGCAAATGATGAAGCTGTTAATGTTGGCGAGGTAGTTCAAAATTCAAGATTAAATAATGACACTTTAATTGAAATAGATAATACAAAAGCTGAACTTAAAAAATCATTAGTTAATTCAAGAAAAGAATTAAACGAGGAAGGTGTAAAATTATTTGGAAAAATTAAAGATATTAAACAAAAGATAGCTGCTTTAGAAAAATTAGATCCTAAAAGAAAATTAAAATATATTGGTACATTAAAAAAAATAACTGAGCTTAAAAAAAAATTAAAAGATTTAGAAGCAAAAGAAAAAGCAGTTGTTGAAAAGATTGTAAACGAAAATAAAGTTGCGAGTAAAGTTAAGAGTACAGAATTAAGTAGAGATGATGTTGGAGTAAATCCAAATAAAACAGAGCCTATTATTGAAAATAAAACAGTTCAAGCAGAAGAACTAGATGCAGAAAATTTATCTTTAAGAGCTAAAGATATGGAGAAACAATTAAACAATGAAGCTGCTAGTGCTGAAGTTGCAGCTAATACTAAAGCCATGGAAAGTATTGATAATAAAATTAAAAACAAAGCTAAAATAAGAGACGGAATTAAAGCTGCTGTCAACTGTATAATTAGGAGATCTTAATGGCAGATAAATGCTTAATTGAAGTTAAAAGAGTTATAAAAGATTTATTAACAGATGATGAAGTTAATACAGTTTTAACTAGAGTTAAATCTAATTTAGCAGCTGAACAAGCATTAAAAAAGGCTAACATTGAAGAGAGTAAACTTGCACAAAAAGTTATTGATGAAATAGAAATAGAACAAGCAATTAATAAAAGAAATTTAGCAAACGATACTATTAAAGTTTTAGAAAGATCAAATCATATAATAGATAGTTGGTCTAAAGATCCAATTAAAGGAATAAGAGCTATATTAGTAGGTATTCAAGATTTTGGTAAAGGTTCCAGAAGATCTATAGGTAACGATCAAGCTGCTTTAGAAGAAGAGTTTATGACTAACTTGTTTACTGATTTAAAAAAAGCTGGTGGTAATGCTTTAGATGCTTTTCAAAATGGTAAATTAGATATTGAAGTTTATCGAGAGTTAGCCGGAGAAAATACTGGAGTTAAAGATGCAAAAGTTATCGCAGAAATTGTTAAAAAACATAATGAACATGTTAGAACAATTTTAAATAATTTAGGTGCTAACATTGGTAAACTAGATGATTGGATTACAAGACAATACCATGACCCAGATAAATTAATTGGAGCAGCTGGAAGATCTATAACCGATTGGAAACAACATCAATCAGCTTGGAGAGAAATTATAAAACCATTATTAGATTTAGAAAGAACCTTTGGTGGTGCAAAAAACATTGATGAAATTTTAGATGATATGTGGCTTAAATTAAGATCAGGTGTTTTTTTTAAAAATGATGGTTTAGATGCAGTTTATGGTTCTCAAAGTATTGTAAAGAAATTAAGTGAAGGCAGAGTATTACATTTTAAAAATGCCGATGCCAGATTTAAGTACGATCAAAAATTTGGCAATCCAAGATTAAGAGAAAGTGTAGTACACGGTTTACAATTATCAGCAAGAAATATTGGTATAATGAATAGTTTTGGTACTAAACCTAAAGCAAACTTTGAAAGAATGTTAAAAATTTTAGAAGTTCATTTTGCAAAGATAAATCCTAAATTAGATGGAAAGTTTAAATTTGAAAAATTTAAAAATGAATTTATGGAAGTGGATGGTTCAGTTTACCAAGTTGATAATGCTATGGGTGCTAAAATTGGTATGGCTCTTCGTTTTTTTCAAGGTACTGGTAAACTAGGATTTGCAACCATTTCATCATTTGCCGATCTTGCTACTTATATGACAGAAAGTAGGTTCCAAGGTAGAGGTTTATTTACTGGTTTAGCAGAGGCTTTAGGTCAACTTACTGGTTTAGGTAGAAATAAAGTTGCTTTAGATGTTTTGGGAGTAATGAGTAATACTACTATTGGAGTTATGAACCAAAAATTTTCTGGTAGAGGAGATATGACGGGTAAGTTTGCATCTCTGTCAAATAAATTTTATCAATTAAATGCTTTGAACTGGTGGGTTTCAAATTTAAAATCAGCAATGACAGTTGGTGTTGCTAGATTATATGGAATGAAAAGATCATTAACATTTGACAAACTTTCAGCTAGAGAGCAAAACATTTTAACTATGTATGGTATTGATAATGGTAAGTGGAATATGTTAAGATCTATTTCTGCATTAGAGGCAGATGGTAAAACATATATTACAGCTGAAAAAATAGATGAAATATCTATTGAAAGTATTGATAGTTATTTAGGTAGAAAAGTATCAAAAAGAGAAGCTGATAATTTTAGACAAGATTTACATATTTCTTATAGAAACCTTTTATTAGATAGAGCTATGCACGGTACACCAGAACCAGATGCAGCAGTAAGAGCAGACTTAAATAGAGGATGGAAAAGAGGAACTGTTGAGGGGGAATTAATGAGATTTTTTACACAGTTTAAATCTTTTCCAGTTGCTATTTATCAAAAAGTTATTGGTAGAGAATTAAGAGGTTATAACCCGGCTAATGAAAGTGTAGGCAGAAATAGAGCAACTGGTTTAGCATCTATGGTTATTTTTGGAACTATGATGGGTTATCTTGCAATGACAGTCAAAGATTTATTAAAAGGTAAATCTCCAAGAGATATGAGTAAGTTAGAAAATTGGGGTGCTGCTTTTGTTCAAGGTGGTGGAATGGGTATTTATGGAGATTTTTTATATTCAGAATTAAAAAATGGTTATGGTGGCTCTTTGCAAGAGACAGCTATGGGTCCAGCATTTGCTGATCTATCTAAATTTATAGCATCATTTACACATTTAATTAATGGAGATATGAAGAAATTTGGTAAATCCAATTATTCAATCCTTGAAGGTAATACACCATTTTTAAATTTATTTTATACCAAGGCAGCTTATGATTACTTAATTGGCTACCATATAAAAGAATTTTTAGACCCAGGATACTTTAGAAGAATGAGACGAAAAGCCTATAAAAACCAAGGGTCAAAATATTTTTTAACCCCATAAAAAAGTATAGACACTATGGATAAATTTTAATAAAGAGAAACATAGTGTAGGATTTTAATGCCTACAAATCACTTTCTCACAACCTAAATATAAAAATTATGACAATATCTACTACAACTTTACGTAACTCCTATAGTGGAAATTCATCTACTACAGCGTTTGCGTACACATTTCCGATAAATTCTACATCTGAAATAACAGTAATTGAAAGATCTGCTACCGGTACAGAGACAGTAAAAACTGAAGGTACTGGTTCTACTAATTATGGTATAGCGGATAATGGAGCTGCTGGTGGAACTGTAACTATGGTTACTGCACCAGCTACTGGAACAACTTTAGTTATTTTAAGAAATACAGCTTTAACCCAAGAAACTGATTATGTAGCAAACGATCCTTTCCCGGCTGAAACTCACGAAGACGCTTTGGATAAAGCATTAATGCAAGCACAGGAATTGCAAGAAGAATTAGATAGATCATTTAAAGTTTCAAGAACTAATACTATTACAACACCAGAATTTACAGATGATGCTACGACTAGAGCATCTAAAACTTTAGGATTTGATAGTTCTGGAAACTTAACAACTGTTGCTGATTTCCTTCCAGCTGGAGGAGACAGCGCACAATTTACTTATTCAACAACAACGACAGATTCTGATCCAGGATCAGGAATTATAAGATTTAACAACACAACACTTGCATCAGCTACTATTGCTTATGTGGATGATTTAGAGGCAAATGCAACTGATGTTTCTGCATGGGTTCAAAGTTTTGATGATGTAACTGGCAATGATACTAACAGAGGAAGAATAAGAGTTACAAAATCTAATGCTTTAGATGTATGGCACGTTTGGAAAATATCAGGTGCTGTAACAGATGCTTCTGGTTATACAAAATTAGCTTTAACTTATATTGATGGTGCTGGAGCTTTAGCGGATGAAGATAAAGTATTTTTATCTTTTTCAGCAAGTGGTGAAGATGGAGCAATTCCTGGTTACTATTACAAATTTGATACTGGTACTTCAGATGCAGATCCGGGAGCTGGAGAAGTTTCTTTTAACAATGGAACTTACGCATCGGCTACAGTAATCTATATTGATGACGCTGATGCAAATGGAGTAACCACTCAAGCAGATACCGAAACATGGGGAGATTCAACAGAAACTATAAAAGGATATTTACACATCGTTGACATTAATGATAGTACGACTTATGCAAGATTTAAAATTACTGCTGCTGTCGTAGATGCCTCTGGTTATAATAAAATTACAGTTGTTCATTTAGCATCAAACAATACCTTTTCAGCAGCAGATGAATTATCAATTACCTTTACTAGAAATGGAGATGCTGGTGCTTCACCAGGTTATTTTTATAAATTTGACACAGGAACGAGTGCAGTTGATCCAGGTGCTGGAGAGATAGCATTTAATAATGGTACTTACGCTTCGGCAACAGCTATTTATATAGATGATGTAGACCAAAATTCAGTCAATACTGTAACAGATGTTTTAACTTGGGATGATTCAACATCAACAATAAAAGGCTATCTTCATATTACAGATATTAATGATAGTTCAACATACGCAAGATTTTCAATAACAGGATCATCAACCGATGGCTCTGGATTTAATACACTCGTTGTAACACACATAGCATCGAATAATACTTTTTCTGCGGCTGATAGTTTATCCGTTCACTTTACAAGGCAAGGCGATAAAGGAACAAAAGGAGCAATACCAAGTTATAATTATAATTTTGATACTTCAACAACCGATGCTGATCCTGGTTCTGGCGATATACGATTTAATAATGGTACTTATGCAAGTGCAACAGCAATTTATATTGATGATGCGGAAGCAAATGGAGTTGATGTTTCAGCAGATGTGTTGACATGGGATGATTCAACCTCTACCATTAAAGGATATTTACATATTGTTGATACTGACGATGCAACAACTTTTGCAAGATTTTCAATTACAGGAGCAACAACTGATGCTAGTGGATATAATAAATTAGCTGTTACTCATTTAAGTTCTAATAATACTTTTTCGGCAGCCGATAGTTTATCGGTTCATTTTTCACCTTATGGATTAAAAGGTGATACTGGTTCAACTGGAAGTACAGGATCTACTGGATCAACAGGCTCTACAGGAGCAAGTGGAACTAACTCTCAACTTTCAATGACTTGGGATAACTCCACATCGGATGCAGATAATGGAGCTGGAAAAATAGCGTGGAACCACGCAACGATAGCAAGTGCAACAGTTTTATATGTCGATGATGCTGATGACGCATCTGCTGACATTTCTGGTTATGTTCAATCTTGGGATGATATAACTAATACTACAGCAAAAGGAATTGTAACCATAACTAAAGAAGGCACAGCATCAACTTATGCTATCTTTAAAGTTTCTGGTTCAGTTACCGATGCAAGTGGATATACAAAAGTTCCAGTTACTCATGTTGTTAGTTCTGGATCATTCTCAGATGGCGATGGAGTAGGAGTACACTTTAGTTTTTCTGGAACAGACGGAGCAATGACTAGCTTTACCGTTGCTGGTACATCAGGCTCTTCACAAACAATAACAAACGGTAATACTTTAACAATAGCGGCTGGTTCTGGAATAACAACAACAGGAGGTTCTACAGATACTGTAACGATTGCTGTAACAGAAGATGTAATTCCAATGGCAATCGCATTGGGTTAATGATATAAGGAGGAAAATATGGCAAACACATTTAAAGTTATTAGTTTCGCAGCAGAACCAAATTCTGCTGGCACAGCATACAAAATGTATACTGTAGCTGGTAGCACAACT
>Ga0208920_1000468_pt1 | contig 10619 bp, 10 predicted proteins | sample 19_taG_FD_184094 | JGI IMG/M metagenome (GOLD analysis project Ga0208920, IMG submission 184094) | Marine viral communities from the Subarctic Pacific Ocean - 19_ETSP_OMZ_AT15317 metaG (SPAdes) (version 2) | ecosystem: Environmental > Aquatic > Marine > Oceanic | place: Pacific Ocean | collected...
AATGCAGACTGTAGCTAATTTACAGGACATTGCTGCAGATGTTGACCCATCATTAAAAAATGTTGGAAATTTAGACAAAAATAAACCTGATGTACTACTTGATTTTGATCAAGACAAGTATAATAATAACATGGAGTCGCCAAACCCCTCATGCACTGATGAAGCGTGTAATCCTACATTTTGGGTCCCTAAAAGAAAACTATGTTTATATTGTAATTATCGAGGAAATTAAGGAGTATATATGATCGCACTTTCAACACAAGCAGAGACAGTAGCAAAAAAAAGATATTATTTAAAGGATGTGTCTGGTGATCCACAAGAAACTGCTGACAGTTTAATAAAAAGAGTTTCTGAAGCTATTGCTTCTATTGAAATTGAATATGGAAAATCAAAGGTTGACATCCAACTTACAGAAAGAGATTTTTCTAAAATGCTTTCTAGATTAGATTTTGTACCAAATTCCCCAACATTAATGAATGCTGGTACGGAACAAGGAACTTTGTCTGCATGTTTTGTGCTACCTCTTAAAGATAGTATGGAAGATATTATGAAGACAGCTCATGATGTGGCTATGGTTCAAAAATTCGGAGGAGGAACAGGATTCGCTTTATCTGAGTTAAGACCTAAAGGTGATAAAATAAAAACTACTCATGGTGTTGCTTGTGGTCCAATACAAGTATTACAAACATTATCAAGAGTATCTTCTATGATTACGCAGGGAGGAAAACGGGATGGTGCTAATATGGCTGTTATGAATATTCAACACCCTGATATTTTAGAATTTATAGATTGTAAATCAGTTGAAGGTGATATACATAATTTTAATATTTCTGTTGCAGTAAATTCAAGGTTTATGAAAGCTGTAGAAGCTGGATTAGATTACCCTTTGATTAACCCAAAAGATAATTCTATTGCAGGATATTTGAATGCACAAGAAGTATTCAATAAAATAGTATATGGTGCGTGGAGAAATGGTGAGCCCGGTATGATTTTTATGGATAATGTGAATTATGATAATCATGTTATAGAAGAATACGGAGAAATGATAGCAACTAATCCATGTGGTGAACAACCTTTATTACCTAATGAATCATGTAATTTAGGGTCAATAAATCTTGCAAATTTTATAGATACTGAGGGAGTTCCTAAAATTAAATGGGAAGAACTAGGCGATACAGTTAAACTTGCAACTAAATTTTTAGATAATGTAGTTGATGCTAATAAATATGCCACACCAGAAATCGAGAAGATGACTAAAGCTACACGTAAAATTGGTTTAGGTGTAATGGGATTTGCAGATTTACTAGTTCAACTTCGCATACCTTATAATTCTGAAGAAGGAACAAGAGTAGGTAGTAAAATAATGAAGTTTATTAGAGAGGTTTCAGATAAAACTTCATTAAAATTAGCTGAAGAACGGGGTACTTTTCCTGCATGGGATAAAAGTGATTATGGTGAAAACGAAAAATATAGAAATGCTTGTCGTTTAACAGTCGCACCTACTGGAACTATATCTATGTTTGCTGATACTTCTAGTGGAATAGAACCATTATTTTCATTGGCATATAGAAAAATGAATATTTTAGAAGGGCAAACTCTTTTTTATGTAAATAAGTATTTTGAAAAAGATGCAAAAGAACATGGTTTTTACTCAGAAGATTTAATGGAACATCTTTCAAATGGGGGTTTATTATCTAATAGACCAGAAGTTCCACAATGGATTAAAGAAGTATATATAACTTCTCCTGAAATATCTCCTGAATCTCATGTTGGAATGCAAGCAGCTTTTCAGGAATATTGTGATTCAGGAATTTCTAAGACAATAAACTTTTCAAATGAGGCATCAATAGAAGATGTGTATTCAGCATATATTGGTGCTTGGAAATTAGGTTGTAAAGGAATTACTGTCTATAGAGCAGGAAGTAGAGAGAAAGAAGTTTTAGTAAATGCCCATAAAACAGAATCTCATGACGTTAATGATTCATTAGATGGTCAATTAGCATTTAATATTGAAACTAATGATGAACAAAAATGTTGTAACGATGCTATAATAGTTATGGAATCAGGTTGTAAATCCTGTAAAACTTGTGGATGGAGTGCATGTCATATAGCATAATCTTCATTTTTATAAAAAAGTAGTATAATAATAGTAGGAGAAAAGAAATGACCATAGGAAATATGTTAAGAGATAGACAGCAACAGTATGTCGCTACTAAAGACAATACTGGAACTTGGAGAATATTAGATACTTGGCATGACGATTTAACTAAGTTAGATCCAGAAGCTGAAATTTCTGATGACAGTCAAGCAGTAACTGTATTATCTGAGGGAGCTTTTTTAGCTTTAGTTAGAGAAGCTACTAGATTAGGAGTGTTGCAAAATGCTGCTATGATGGAAAATGAAGCTTTAGCAGATCAAATAGAAGACCTTAAAGAAGAAAATGAAAAATTAAAAATAGAAGTCCCAAATACCCCTATAAATAATATAGTAGAAAATGTAGGGTTAAAAGAAAAAGCTATAAATGCAATTGTTAAATTAGCAGCTATAGATGATTTAAAAGAGGTTACTAAAGAATAAGATGAAATTAGCAGATTATCTTCCAGAAGTCCCAAAGATGGCAGCCCAAATGGGGAAGTTAGGTTCGCAAATAGATATTTTTAATGATTTATTATTAAATAAATCTGCGGGTGATACAGGTAGTGGTCCAACATTTGGTGTTGATTATATTGTTAATACTTATGTTAGGAATCAACTTGCATATAGAAAACAATTAATTCAAGATTTACAGACCATTGCATATACTGTAGAAGAATTAAGAGCTCCAATATTACATATTACTGGTGAAGTATTTAGGAGAGGCATTAAATTTGAACCTATAAAAGAAAATCCAGACCCTAAACAATTAAATAGACTTAAAAAATTTATGGATGATTGTAACCTTTTCGATCAAGGTTTGGAAGAAGTGTTACGTCAATTCCATTGGGATTTAAATACTGTAGATGATGCATTTATATACTTTGCAAAAGAATATTATGATGCTGGAGATAAAAAATTAAGATCTAGAGTTACTGAAATAAGGAGAATAAATCCTGCTTTAATAGAATTTGACTTAGATGAAACAGGACTTCCTAAAAACTCACATTTTTTCTGTCCAATACATAGAGAAAAAATTACACAGGTTCCAGCCGAATGTGATGAAGAGAAGTGTGACCAAGAAAAGCAACCAGCAATGTACAGATATTTATATAGAACAGAAGTACATTACTTTTTAGATAGTGAAATTGTTCATCTATCAAAATTTAACCCAACCGAAACTTATGGGTGGTCTCCTATATTAACTATATTTGAAAAGGCATTGACCCTTATAGGTATGGATAGAAACTTATATAGATACTTCTTTGAAAGAAAAGTACCGGCATCTATGGTTATGGTAACTACTGATGATCCAGAAAGTTTGAAACGTGAAAGAGAAGCACTTGCGGCTAGAACAAGACAGGATCCTAACTATATTCCTATGATTGCTGTTTCATCTAGAACTAATAGAGGTAGAGTTGATATGGTAAGATTATTCCACACTCTTCAAGAAATGGATTATTTACCAGTTAGGGCAGAGATTAGAGAAAGAGTTTCTGCAGTATATGGAGTATCTCCAGTATGGCAGGGAGCCCCAGATTCTTTTGGTGGTTTAACACAACAGACTTCTCAATTAACTGTAATGAGTCGTGTGGTAGAAAGAGATCAACGACAGATAATGGAAAAAGTTTTTCCTTCAATTTTAAATAATTTTGGTATTACAGATTACACATTAGTCTTACCTAATCCTGAAGAGAAAGCTGAAGCTACTCGTATTGCTCAATCACAACAAAAATCAGCAATTGCACAGCAATTATTAAACATGGGATTTGATGTTAAACTTAAAGATAATGATGTTTCTATATCTGATATAGATTTCTTAGTAGGTGGTGAACCAGTACCGACTGCTAAACTTCAAGGTGAACAACAAGCACTTGCATTAGAACAAGCAGAACAACAAGCTGCGATGCAGGAAGCTATGATGAAACAACAAGCAGAAGGGGGTGGAGAAGAAGGTGAAGAAGCAGCAGAAGGTGGAGGTGAAGAAGCAGCAGAAGGTGGAGGTGAAGAAGAAGGTGAAATACCTATAGAAGGAAGTATGGAAAAAGCTGTTACAGACGTTCCAGAACGTATAGCTAATTTAAATACAGCTGTTCCTAGAGGGAAACAGAATATAGAAAAAACTATTCCAACATCCCAACGAAAATTCCAAGGTAGAATGGGTGGTATAACACCAGACCATAATGATAAAACACCTCTAGAAGAACGTGATATAGAAGATTATATGGAGACTAGGGAAAGGAAAGCAGAAGATAGAGCTTTTGGATTAACTAAAACATCTACATGGATAGATAGTTTAGCTGATCAAGGTTATGCTTATCCCATTATTAAAGAGGTATCTCCAAATGGTCAGCAAGTATGGTTTGCTAATAATGGAGAAGAATATGTAGGCAATCTTACAGGAACGGGTGTAGATAAAATTCAAAAGGCATACTTTGGTAACCCAGTATTTTCTGATGTAGGAGGAAAGAAACCACTCGGTGAGGCTTATACATCAGAAACAGGTGATGGCACATCAAAGGCTAAAGCTGAGGATGTATCTAGATATACTCCTGAAGAACTGAAAAATTTAATAGATGATGAGGAAGATGACTAATGGTAGATAACATGAAGTTTAAACAAAAACATTCTAAGTATAAATCTCTACCTAAATCAGCCTCTTCTAAATCCCCCAATGAACCCGGTGAATATGAAGATCATTCATATAAACATAGAGAACAAAGACCAGATGGTTCCACTGTTTATTATTATGATAATGGTGTAAAAGCAATACATCACCCTAAAAATACAGGAGAAAAATATCATAGAAGGGCTGTAAAGCATCATGAGGATGAAAGTAAAAAGGCTTTTGATGTAAATAAATATAAGTCTGCTTTATCCCACATGCAAGCTGCTCATGGTCATGCATTAGCTGCTAGTGATAAATCTGAAGATTCCAAAGTTGAAAAATTATATAAAGAATTTGGTGGTACTGTAGCAGTAGCGTCTGATCCCGGAGTATTCACTAACACTTATAGTGGTACAAAATCTAAGAGGAAAAATAACTCAAATAAAAAAACAGATAAGACAGATAGCGGACCTTTAAAATTAAGCAATTGGTTAGAAAACATAACTGAAAAAGGGATGCCCCCTCCTAAATATATAAGTAAAACAAATGCACTTTCTGATTTTATTATCAACCTTGTAAAACAAGTATCCATTGATTTAAAAAAACAGGGTAATGAACAAGATACTGAACAGAGACCGGGGGCAGCTTGGGCTGATGAACAAGATGAAATTGCTACCAAATTTCATGAAGATTTACGTGCCAATCCAGAGAAATATGGAATTACATTTGTAGATGATGTAGAAAAAATGGAAACTGATTGGACTAGAGAAAAGAAAGAAAATAAATTAACTAACATGCCTTTCTTAAATGAATATAAATCTAAAGAAGGATTAAGAGAAAACCCCCCACAAGGGGAAAAAGTTAAAAGGGTTTTAAAAAAGAATATTTTACAAGGACCGGGAAGAAATCCTAGGTATGCAAATGATTATTATAATCCTCCCAACAAAAGAAAACCTGACCCAGAGGATTAAAAAGATAAACTCTAAACATATTTTAGATAAATGTGATATAGTGTATAAAGTAATAGTTTAAAGATTAGGAGAGATTGTAATGGTTATACCAGAAAATGCGAAAGAAGAGATAATAAAAAGAAAATTCGCAGGTGCTACTTGGAGTAGTATATCAAGATGGGTTAATAAAAAATATGGAGTTAATATCCATAGAACAACATTTCAGAAGTGGTTTGATAGAGAAATTTCTACAGATGATGAAATAGTAGAATCTGATATGGATGATATGAATGTTGATTTCTCCCCGAAAGCTCATGTTAAACTCACTAAGAAAATAGAAACGTATAAGGGTGAGGCAAGGTATTGGAAAAAAGTTGCAGAAGCAGCAGTTAAGAAAGAAGCTAAAAGAGATCTACTTATAGATTCAATCAAAAAATTCACACCTTCATATAAAGAAGTTCGTAAATACAAACCAAGAAAACCATCAGGTAAAGTAAAAGGTAATAGTGTGCAATCTATGATCGCCCCACTTACAGATACTCACGTTGGGGATAATGTAGAATCAGATGAGATGTTAGGATTGAATGAGTACAACATTGATATATTTAATAAAAGATTACATGGATGGGCGAACCAAGTAATTACCCTAGCAGAACTTAGACGTAATTCCGCAGAGGTTGGTGAGCTTGTAGTTCCTATGTTAGGAGATATGATTAGTGGAGATATACATGAAGAGTTAGCAAGAACTAACAATGATCATTGTATGGGACAGATGATACGAGGAGCTAATCTTATTGCTCAAGCATTAATGTTAATTGCCCCACATTTTAATAAAGTGCGTGTACCTTGTGTAGTAGGTAATCATGGTCGTATGACTAGGAAGCCACCTATGAAAAATAAGTATATGGATTGGGATTATATGTTGTATCAATGGATATCAGTATTCTGTGCTGATCAGAAAAACATTGAGTTCCACATACCTAAATCATTTATGACTACAGTCAATGTATGTAATAGAGATATATTATTAGCACATGGAGATTTCATTAGTGGTGGTGGAAGTGGTACTGCAATCAATAGAGGACTTAGTAACATGAGAAATGTTATGGCATTCCAAAAAGGATTGAAAGATGAAGTTATACAACTAAAAGATAATACTATTAATGAGGGTATACCTGAAAGATTTGAATCTGCGTTGATCGGTCATTTCCATAGAATAGATGAAATAGATATTGGAACGGGAGCAGTACATATATGTGGTTGTATGAAAGGTGGAGATGAGTTTGCTATGCAACGAGTACAAGCTATCAACAAACCAAGACAATTAGTGTTGTATTACCATCCAAAATACGGGGAAATTGGTAAAGAAGTAATCTATTTAAATAGATATGATAATTCTAAGAAACAATTTAACGATATATTACCTGACATTTGGTCTAAAACTTTTAGTTAATTACCTTTAAATTAGTATAATATAGTATGGCTAGTGAACTTACATGGTATTATTTTAAACAAGCAATTTTGAATTCAATTCAAGCTACTGTTAATGAGGTTTTTAATAAATCTCAAGAAAATTGTCCTGTGATTACTGGAACTTTACGTGGTTCGGGTGGAATTTCCCAATCTAATCCCCCTGTTGGGGATTATACTATTTCATATAATATAAATGATGCAGCCCCATATACTCAAATAGTTGAGGAAGGGGGTTTTGTTAATTCCTATGTTAGAAGAAACAGAACTGGTAGAACTCATGCAGTAAAAGGTTATAATGTAGATGGTAAATTTTTTATAAAGAACGCTATTACTGATGTTTTTAGTGGGGATTATAACATGACTGTTATACAAGCTAATCAAGGTAGTTCTGGCTATTATATAAATATATAAAGAGGAAAAGAAAATGGTAGATTTAGAAAAAGTTACAAATGAACAAGAATGGGTAATTGCTAGACATTCACGAATGGTAGGCAAAGTATTAGATTTAGTTGAAGCATCAATTCCTGAAGGCAATCAATGCGAAAAACTCAAGAAATTACTACAAGTGCCCCTATATGATTTTAGAAATGAGATGTTACGTTTGCAGAATGACGAAATCGATATAGATTTCAATGAATAATTGTATATATAATTTTTATATTTCCATATAAATTAGTATAATATAAATGAACATAAATTTATATGTGTTTTATTACGTTGTAAAAAGGTCGGGGGTGGCTAAGACCAACCTTTTGGTCGATGCAAAATTTACAATAAATTTATAGAAACATAAATTAATTACATATAGGAGGCTATTAACATGGCTGAAGGAGAAATTCTAGATAGGATTGAGAAGCACATGGAAGGCACATCCCTTGGATTGGCTGCTCTCGCAGAAGTGCTACAAAAGATGGATTATAGAATGGAAGCTGATGATAATTATGCTATACAAAAAGCTGAAGAAGATCGAGCTTACTACGAACAAACAGCATTAGTAAAGAACATTGCTAAAGCAGTTTTAGTAGAACTTGCAGATCAAGGTATGGATGTTGATGGTACTAAAGAGGAAAAGGTTGGAAAACCTGATCCTACAAAGAGTGCTAAAGCAACTCCAAATTACATTGGTGATGCAGATGATTCTTCTGAATCAGTTACTCCACGAACAAAGATAGAGGAACAACAGGCTTCTATCCAAGCGGAGAGTAATGAAGATGAAGAAGAAGAAGAACTAAATGGCGAGGAAGATAGATTCCCTGCTGAAGAGCTAGATGAAGAAAAAGCTTATATGGGCAAAAGAATTCAGAATGCGGAAAATGATGATGAAGAAGAAGAAAATGGAGAAGATGAGGAAGTAGAAAAACTACAAAAACAACTTTCTAATTTGCAGAAGCAAATTGCAGGATTAGATATTAAAAAAGCTGTGAAAAACGAATCTGAAGATAGATTACGAAAGATGGGATTTAAGGAAGAGAATGGATTACAGAGACCTAAAATCGTAAGAAAAGACTCAGCTTTTGGAGCAGATGAAATTCCTTTAAAGAAAGCCGAAGCCGCTAACATAAATGATGTAGTGGACCAGCTTTCAAACTTGTCTTACAAGGAACTACGCAGAATGCAGGCGTTCCACAAGCAAGGTCAACTTGAAGGACTTCCAGACGAAATTGCAAGACTTACTTAAATAACAAATTACTAAACTAAACGAAATAATCGAGGAGAAAATATTATGCCTTCATTAGCAGAATATATTGCTCAGTCTAATAGAGGACTAAATCAGTCTGTCTTTGGACCAGAGTACCTTTCTAAAGCGTTTAATGCTGCTAACACAGGAACTGCAGATGCGATCTATACGACCACATCAGCGGATAATGTGTTTACATCTACTTTCGGTAGAAAAGTATGGCAGTCATTAAACAACCAAACTCGATTTTTTAATGCGATTCCAAGAACCGTTTTCGGTAACACCGTTGGTTGGAGGGTAAGAACAGATAGAGGGACACAAAGGTCTCGACCTATTACAGAGACTGGAACACTTCCAGACATTGATGTTTCAAACATCGAGACAATCTCTAGCTTACCTAAAATAGTTTCGACCACATTCGGTGCTTCCGTTAAAGCCATGTACACTGCCCAATTAGAAGGTGGTGTAGGTGACGTTCTAGCATTAGAAAATGAGAATGCACAACTTGATCACATCAAGGAAATGAACCAAGAGCTATTACTACCGGGTTCGGTAGCAAACATTGCCGTTGGTTCAGGAGCAACTGATGCTAACGTAACAGATGGAGCTAATCTAAGGATTGGTGACACTATAATGTTAGTACAAACAGGAGCTGCTACAGCTAATAACGTAGCGATTTCAGCGATTTCTGGAACAGACATAACACTTGGCACATTGTCAGGTACTCCTGCTTCAGGAGTTTCTACTGTCGCAGATAACCTTTCAGTTACTGGAAGGGCTGGACTAACTTCTATTGATGACATTGTTACAGTTAATAACAGTGCATCACAAGGAAATGCTGGAGTACAAGTTATGAATTCGGCTTATGACTTAACTGTATCCACATCAGGTTCAGAACAAAGAACTTCTGGTTTTTCTGCTGCTGCAGCCGTAAAAGGTAACAGTGGATCAGGAAGAGACCTCTCTCTAAACTTATTAGATGATTGTATACAATCAATCAGAACTAATGGTGGAGAGCCAAAAATAATTATTATGGGTCACGACCAATACTTTAAACTAGAAAGACTTTTGAATTCACAGCAAAGATATATGGGACAGGAAGAGTACCAAGTTGGAGTAGGTTCTGAAAAGACCTTCCCCGGAACTCGAACTGGACTAGTTCTTGCTACATACCAAGGTATCCCAATACTGCCAGACGCAGACACTACTAAGTCTGAAAAAGCAGCTGGTGGTGCAAAACTAGGCTCTAATGTCTATGTTTTGGATACTGACTACTTAGAAATTGCGGTAGCTCAACCTACTCAGTATATTGAGAACCGTGATTACTTTGCAGCCGATGCGTTGGTAGTCCGAGGTTTGCTATACACAATGGCAGAGTTCAGGTGCTATCGTTTTGACGTACAGGCTAAAATACTAGACTTAAACGCATAAGTCAAATAAATAATTGGAGTGGGTAGGTTTTATATCTACCCACCCATTATTAAATTAAATGAATGTGATGTAATGTAATGGTGAACAATGAGAGTTGTATATGAAAATGGTGTGTTGCAGAGTCTGGACATCCAGACAAAAAGGATGGTCGGAGAAGTGATGAATCTAATCGAAGCTTCATTACCCGACTCTTCAGCAACGACAGCTTTAAAGAAATCAATAAAGCAAGCCATGTGGCGTACAAATCGTAATATTCAAGATGATGTGAACGGCATGTCTTTCACAGATATAAATGTGAACATGGAGAAAATAAAGAATGACTAAACATACTTTTAAATTATCTGAT